>Ga0169931_10004514_pt1 | contig 21665 bp, 24 predicted proteins | sample Kivu_15m_20L_FD_129675 | JGI IMG/M metagenome (GOLD analysis project Ga0169931, IMG submission 129675) | Freshwater microbial communities from Lake Kivu, Western Province, Rwanda to study Microbial Dark Matter (Phase II) - Kivu_15m_20L... | ecosystem: Environmental > Aquatic > Freshwater > Lake... | reverse complement strand
CAGTCGTAAGTGGTTTCGAAGACATTCACTGGATTGGTGTCAACAGTCGTCGGAGAGTCAACAGTCGTCGGAGAGTCAACAGTTGTCGGAGTATCAACAGTTGTCGGAGAGTCAACAGTTGTCGGAGTATCAACAGTTGTCGGAGTATCAACAGTTGTCGGGGTTTCACACACACTGGCGGCCTTAGCGTTTTCATACTTGGTGTCGTAATACGCCATCCCCTCCGCCACGGTTTGCGTTTCTCTCTGGAATTCACCGAAGAGGTTGTACTCCCTCAAGACTGCGTTGTACTCCAAACTAAGTTCGTTGAGTTCCTGTCTTCCTTTGTCGGACAATTGAGGTGTGTTTCGAATGTTCCATTCGGGGTGAGCGACTTGGTTGTTCCATGCTTGGGACACCCGACGATTGACTGCGAGCAGCTCGTTGTAAAAGTTGTAGAAGTTCTTCTCGAAGGAGGCGAAAGAAGCTTTGCGCTCACTCATCGCATTCATCGTGTCGGTCTTGTCTTGTTCCGTGGCAAAGCACGCGACGTCTCGCTCGATTACAGCGTTTCGGGTTCTGCTATCGCTGTCGTTGCCACCACAAGCGGCAACCAACAAACCCGGTGTGACCAACAAAACCAGGTGCTTGATCTTCATAAGCGTGTCCCTCTCACTACGACTGCCTCTGCGGCATGAAGGATTCGTCAGGGCGATGATGAGCCGAGAGCAAAGCCAACGTGTCGTGGGGCTAACAAGAATCGAACTTGTGACCTCATCCTTATCAGGGATGCGCTCTAACCGACTGAGCTATAGCCCCGTAGAGAACATCTGTCCTACAGAGTGGCAAAGCCTATAGGTGACCGCGCCACGCCCAACCGCGCCAATTGTCCGGCAATGGCTGGGGCGTCAGGCAGACTCGGGCCGCTCGACCACTTCTTCCTCAAGCACAGTCACGCGTACGCCACCCACCAACTCGGCGATCAGGTTGAACACCACTGCGCCAATCACCCACAAGCCGGTGCCGAGCACCGCGAGGAAGAATCCGAGCACTCCAACATTTCGGAACAAAGCGCCACCGTCGAAGGTGAAGGTGTCCCACCCGAACGACTCCATGAAGGACTCCACGTTGTCGACGGTTCCGGTGGCACTCGCCACATTCCACAGCAATACCGATGTCACAAGCAGCACCACATACAACGCGAGGTGGAACACTGCGCCGACTTTCAGCACGCTCCACACGTCGATATCGCGAATCACGCGCACCACTCGCCGAACACGGCGACGCACCAATGCGCGTGACAAATCGCTCACATCATTACGGTCGGCCACGAGGCAAGTGTATTGACGACAACAGGTGATGCGTGGTCAGTCATTCGGCGACGCTGTTGGCACGGTCACTGGCCCAGCAGCCGCAGTAGCGGTGGCGGTGTGTGCACCTTTGCTGACACATACCCGCACGACGAGGTCATCGATGGCGAAACAGTCGAGCTCGGCGTGCTGCATGGTAACCAACGTGGCCACGGTGCTTTCATCAAATGCGGTGGCACCAGCCAGTGCGGCGCTGTCAGCGATGTTCTGCACAGTTGCTTGTTGCACAAGTGCAGCGCCAACTCGTGACACCCCGACTGCGCATATCGCAGCGATGCACATGAACACAGCGCCGAACACCGGCAAAGCGAACTACCTCAGTCTTCGTCGGTACTGAGAATTGGTGCGACAGATGCGACCGAATGGCCCTTGTCGACGTTCATGAGGCGAACACCGGTGGCAGCACGACCCTGCGATGAGATCTCTTTCACCGCTGTGCGAATGGTGACTCCGTTCGACGCAACAGCGACGATCTCGTCCTCTTCGCCAACCATGAACGCTGCGACAACTCGGCCCTTCTTTTCGGTGATCTTCACGCCGATGACGCCTTGACCACCACGACCCTTGCGAGGGAATTGACCGATAACTGTGCGCTTGGCGTAACCCGCATCGCTGACGATGAGCAGCGAGTCATCACCACGGCCGGCGTCGACGCTGATGACTTCGTCATTGGCCTTCAATCGAATGCCGCGCACGCCAGCTGCCGTGCGACCCATCGGCCGCACTTCACTTTCGGCAAAGCGCATGACTTGACCGCTACGCGACACCAAGAAGATGTCGTCAGCCCCGAGTGTCTCGATGACGCGCACCAACTCGTCGCCGTCTTTCAAGTTGAGCGCAATGAGACCATCGCGGCGGCTGCTGTTATACGCATCGAACGCAGTCTTCTTGACGGTGCCTTGCTTGGTTGCGAAGAACAAGTAGCGCTCGCCAGGGAACTCACGAGTGTCGATGATGGCCTGAATGGTTTCACTGGCCTGCAGCGGCAACAGGTTGACAATGGGAATGCCCTTTGCGGTGCGTTCGCGCTCGGGAATATCGGCTGCACGAATTTTGTAGACGCGTCCACGATTCGAGAAGAACAACAAGTGCGCATGTGCTGTGGTGAACAACACTCGGCGCACGATGTCGTCTTCCTTGAGCGTCGCGCCCTTCACGCCGCGGCCACCACGGCCTTGCGTACGGAACGAGGATGCCGACACGGCCTTTACATATTGAGCCTGGGTCATGACGACGACCAGTTCTTTGTCATCGACCAGGTCTTCGAGGCTCATCTCACCGGTGTCGTGCGTGATGCGACACACACGTGGCGTGGCGAACTTGGTGCGCACCTCTTCCAGTTCCTTCTTGATGACGCCACGCAACTTGGCATCGCTCTTCAGAATGGATTCGTACTCTTTGATGCGCGCCTGCACGTCGGCCAATTCCTTCTCGATGTCAATGCGCGACAGACGAGTGAGTTGGCGCAACTGCATGTCGAGAATGTCGATTGCCTGACGCTCGCTGAATGAATACGGCTTCTTCATGAGCAAGTCTTTGGCAGAAGCAGCATCGTCGCTCTTGCGAATGAGCGCGATGATGCGATCAATGACATTCAGTGCCTTCAGGCGACCTTCGAGAATGTGTCCACGATCGCGCGCCTTGTCAAGGCGGTATTGCGTGCGACGCGTGACCACTTCGAGCTGATGGTTGACATAACCGGTGATGGCGTCGGCCAAGTTGAGCGTGCGTGGCACACCGTCGACGAGCGCCACCATGTTGACCGGGAAACTTGATTGCAACTGCGTGAGCTTGAACAAGTTGTTGAGCACCACGTTTGCGTTTGCATCACGCTTCAGTTCGATAATGAGGTTGGTGGCGCCACCAGATGATGCGTCGTTGACATCGGCGATGCCGTCAAGATCGCCACCGTCGACCAGTTCTTGAATGCGTGCAGCAATGGCCGAGCAACTGGCTTGGTACGGCAACTCGGTGACACGAATTTCCATACGGCCGCGACGACCCTCTTCGATGGACACAGCAGCGCGCATCTTCACGCTTCCACGACCTGTGCGGTACGCGTCGATAATGCCGGCTTTGCCGAGAATGAGACCACCCGTTGGAAAGTCGGGGCCGTTGACGAACTTCATGAGATCGTCTGGTGTGGCCTTCGGGTTATCGATGATGTGCATGGTGGCATCGATGATTTCGCCCAAGTTGTGTGGCGGAATCGACGTGGCCATGCCCACAGCAATGCCCTGGCTGCCGTTCACCAACAAGTTCGGGAACCGCGCTGGCAACACCTGAGGTTCTTCGGTGGTGCCGTCGTAGTTCGGAATCATGTTGACGGTGTTCTCGTCGATGTCTTGCAACAACAACATGGCCAACTGATGCAAACGTGACTCGGTGTAACGAGCAGCTGCCGGACCAAAGTCGGGGCTGCCGTAGTTGCCGTGGAAGTCGATGAGTGGGTGACGCAATGAGAACGGCTGAGCCATTCGCACCAACGCGTCGTAGATGGCGCTGTCACCGTGTGGGTGATAGCGCGCCATGGTGTCACCGGTGACGCGAGCGCACTTCACGAACGGTCGATCGGGACGGAAACCTTGTTGCTCCATGTCCCAGATGATGCGGCGGTGCACCGGCTTCAATCCGTCGCGTACGTCGGGCAACGCGCGCGACATGATGACTGACATGGCGTAGTCGAGGAACGACCGCTCCATCTCGTCTTGCAAGGGAACGGGCTGAACTGCTTCGCCTGGTTCCTGCGGCGGTGGTTCTGGGGCTTTACGTTTTCCGGCCATGTGACTGCCTGCCTAGAAGTCCAAGTTGCGCACGTCGCGCGCATTGGTGGTGATGAATTTCTTGCGACTCTCGACGTCGTCACCCATGAGCACACTCATGATGTCGTCGGCGAGCGCGGCTTCTTCGACGGTGACCTGCAACAACGTGCGCGTTGATGCATCCATAGTGGTGCTGCGCAACTCTTCCCAGTCCATTTCACCAAGACCTTTGAGGCGTTGGAATTCTTTCTTATGGTTGGGGTTGTCCTTCAGGAACTTCGCTTTTGCAGCGTCGTCTTTGAGGTAGATCTTTTCTTTGCCAATTTCCGTTGAGTACAACGGTGGCTGTGCGATGTACACGTAACCGTTTTCGACCATCGGCTTCATCTGCCTGTAGAAGAACGTGAGCAACAACGTGCGAATGTGGCTGCCGTCAACATCGGCGTCTGCCAACGCGATGATCTTGTGATAGCGCGCCTTCGACACATCGAATTCATCGCCTACGCCACCACCAATTGCGGTGATGAGTGCCTGCACTTCGTTGTTCTTCAACATCTTGTCGAGGCGTGCGCGTTCGACGTTCAGAATTTTTCCGCGAATAGGAAGAATTGCCTGTGTGCGCGGATCGCGCGCGTCGACAGCAGTGCCACCAGCAGAGTCACCTTCAACGATGAACAATTCGCTCTCTTCGGCAACTGAACTTGAGCAGTCTTTCAACTTGTCGGGCATTCCGGCACCAGACAATGCGGTCTTGCGTCGTACTGCGTTTCGTGCGTTCTTTGCGGCAAGTCGTGCTTGTGCGGCCGCGAGAGCTTTCTTGACAACGCGATTTGCTTCGGTGGGGTTCTCGTCCATCCACTCGGTAAGGAATCGGTTGGTGCTCTTCTGCACGAATGAGCGCATGGGAACGTTGCCGAGCTTTGCCTTGGTTTGACCTTCGAACTGCGGCTCGCGCAACTTCACCGCGACGATTGCAGTGATGCCTTCACGAATGTCTTCACCAAGCAGGTTGTCGTCCTTCTCTTTGAGAAGTCCTTTGTCGCGGGCGTACTTGTTGACCACGCTGGTGAGCGCTGTTTTGAAACCTTCAACGTGCATGCCACCTTCAGTGGTGCTGATGCCGTTGGCGTAACCGTGAATGCCTTCGTAGTAACCGGTGTTCCACTGAATGGCGACGTCGAGTTGCTGGCCTTCGTCTTCATCGTCGTCTTCGTAGTGCGCGACTTTGTTGAAGAGCGACTCTTTCGACTGGTTGAGGTGCTTGACGAAGTCGACGATGCCACCTTTGTATTGGAAGGTGACTTCTTGTTCACGACCTTCGCGTTCGTCGACGAACAGCACTTCGAGGCCCTTGTTGAGAAACGCCATGGTCTGCAAGCGCTCCATGACGGTGCGGGCGACAAACTCGATGCCTTCCGCAGCAAAGATGGTGGAATCGGGCCAGAACGTGACCGTGGTTCCGGTCTTGCGACCGCGACCAGGGGTGGACCCGGTCTTCGAGAGCTTTCCCTTTGGCTTGCCACCGTCCTGGAATTCCATGCCGTAGCGGTTGCCGTCGCGGTCGATTTCCAGCACCACCCGGGTGGACAGAGCGTTGACCACCGAGACACCCACGCCGTGGAGGCCACCCGACACCTTGTAGCCCTCGCCGCCGAACTTGCCGCCGGCGTGCAGCACGGTGAGCACCACTTCGGCAGCGCTTTTTCCTTTGTGCGGACCTGACGGATACGGATCGACAGGGATACCGCGACCATTGTCTTCCACTTTGCATGCACCATCGGGTGTGAGCGTGATGACGATTCGGGTGCAGAAACCTGCCATCGCTTCATCGATGGAGTTGTCGACAACTTCCCAGATGAGGTGATGAAGACCAGCGAGACCTGTGGACCCGATGTACATACCGGGACGTTTACGAACGGGGTCGAGACCTTCGAGAACCTGAATGTCCTTTGCGCCGTAATCAGCGGACGGGTTCTTCGCCGGTGCCTTCTTTGATGCAGCCATGGCGTGAAAAGACTAGCAGAAAAGGGTGTTTTTATCGGGTACGTCGAACACGGATGTCGATTCTGTCCACACTGTCACCTGCATATGTGCGCAATGTGTGCAAAACCTCATCGTGAAGGAAGCGCAATTGTGTTGCCCACGCAGGGTCATCAACATTGACGACAAGAACTCTTTTTTCAAGTCGTACTGGTTGTGCGTGATCAGCAATTGCGTCACCAACAATTGTCCTCCAGTTTCCGAAGATGCCACCGATGGCAGATGTGTCGCCACCATTGAGTCGACGCAATGCAGCATCAACGGTGACGTTGAGTCGCCGAGGTTCGCGTTGTTCGTTTTGTGTCATGACACCACCGCTCCGTTTGAGATGGTGATGATGGCATCGGGGTGTGCCTCGGACGGCAGCGCCCCCGCCGTGGTGATGATGACCTGGCCGGGGGGCATGTGGGTGAGCAGGGCGGTGCATCGGGAGGGGTCGAGCTCGGACAACACGTCGTCCAGCACCAGAAGCGGGGCCGAGCCGGTGTCCTCGGTGACCAGGGTGTGCACCCCCAGGCGTAGGGCGAGGGCCAGGGTGCGGCACTCCCCTTGAGACGCATGGGACCTGGCTGGCATCCCTTTTATCTGCAACACCACGTCGTCGCGATGTGGCCCCACCGTGGTGATCTGGCGGCGAAGGTCTTCCCCGCGGGACTCGGCGAGGGCTTGAGCCAGCCCGATGCGACGCCACGGCGGCTCGTACGTCACCTCGACCGCGGTCGGCTCGCCCGCCAACTGCTCGTAGGCCCGCTGCACATGTGGGGTGAGCCTGGCCACCAAATTGGCGCGAGCCTCGCCCAAGGCACCGCCAGATTGCGCGAATTTTTCGTCCCAAACTTCGAGCGTTGAGGCGATGTCATCGGTGAGGCGACCGCCAGCTTGTTTCAACAACACGTTGCGTTGACGCACGATGCGATCAACCTCGAGACGCAATGAGTCGTTGCGTGGTGCCAGCGACACCAGTGCGTCGTCCAGCAATGTGCGACGCAAGCCGGGTCCTTCGTACACCAGTTGCAAATCACTGGGTGCGAACACTGTCGTTCGAGCCACGCCAAGAAGATCGCGAATGCGTTGCAAGCGTTGTTTGTTAACCAGCACCCGGTTGCGACCAGCACGGTTAATCTCGCACTCGATGGCTACTTCACGGCCGTCGACTTGTCGCAGATTTGCGCGCACATAGGCAGAGTCTGCACCTTCACGAACGAGTGCATCATTTTGCACTCCACGGAAACTGGACAGTGTCGCGATGTAACTCATCGCTTCAGCAAGTGATGTTTTACCTTGTGCGTTCTTGCCGACGACAGCGGTGACACCTGGGTGTAGATCGAAGACCGCGTTCTTGTAGATACGGAAGTCGATGAGCTCGACACGATAAATGTGCATCAGACCCGTTGCGGCATGAGCAAGTACAAGTACGAGTCATCGCCGACACCGCGAATAACTGCGGGTTTGTTCGGTTCAATCGACTCGATGCTGACTTCGTCTCCAACTGTTGCGTCGACACCGTCGAGCAAATAGTCGGCATTGAACGCTGCAGTGATTTCGTTGCCTTGGAACGTTGCATCGACGTCTTCTGTTGACGCACCTTGATCGGTTGTTTGCACCGTGATGCGCAATCCGTTTTCACCCATGGCGAGACGCACCGGTGTGGTGTTGTCGTGGGCCAACACCTTGCTACGGCGAAGTGCGTCGACAAGTGCTTCGCGAGCAACAATCAACTTGTTGTCGTACTTCGGCAAGATTAATTGCTTGAACTGCGGGAAGGTGGCGTTGATGATACGAGTGGTCAACTGCATTGTCGGTGTTTCGAAAGTTGCTTCGATGTCACCGAAACGAATGCTGATTTCTTCGTTTGCATCGAGAAGACGTTGCAACTCACCAAGTGCACGGCTGGGAAGCAGGAATTCCTGACCGAACCCAAGCACTGAAGTACCCACGATGTCGCGCACCGCGAGGCGATAGCTGTCGGTAGCAACGAGGCGAAGACCTGTGTCTTCGGCACGCAACAACACAGCGGTGAGGTGTTGCTTGCCAAGATCACGGCTAGCTGCACGAACAACTTGGTTGAGAGCAAAGGACAAATCTTTCGCTGACATCGTCACCGGGTTTGCTGGTGCAGGAGCAGTGCGTGGAAATTCGATTGCATTCAAAGTGGGAACTGTGAATTGCGACCGACCAGCGCTGAGCGTCGCGGAGTCAGCACCAACATCAATCGTGAGTTTTCCATCGGGAAGCACACGCACGATGTCGTTCAACAGACGTGCACTGATGAGAGTTTGACCGTTTCGTTCACCACCAACCGAAAGTGTGAACTGCAACGAGATGTCGTTGTCGGTGCTCGAGGCCACCAACGTGTCGTCATTCAGTTGCAGCTTCACGCCAGCGAGCGCAGGTGAAGACGAGTTACGAGACGTGGCAATGCGCGAGAGGGCACCGAGGGCCTCGGCCAACATTCCTTGTTCACTTCGAAACTTCATGGTTTTTCTTTCGTGCGATTACCACTAGTAGTGGCTGATTAATAACTAATGGTTGTAATAGGTGCTGTGGATTGTGGAGAAGGTGTACCAAACCCTTGTGTCACAACAAATGAGGGTGTGTGCACCGGAGTGGCACCATGCACATGTTGCAAGCGTGCAATTTCGTTGGCTGTGTACGACACGTGATTTTCCGACATGTGTCCACATGGAACACACACGGAATCCGCAACGTCATCCACACCAGCAAAAACACGAGAGAGCATGTGAATCAGTTGGCCTTCTTCAACTTGGCGATGAGGTCGGTGACCTGATCGAACACTTGCTTGCGCTCACGCATGAGCCGCTGAGTCTTGTCGACGGCGTGAATGACCGTGGTGTGGTCACGTCCACCGAACAGACGGGCAATAGCTGGGTAGCTGAGCTCGGTCATATCGCGGAAGATGTACATGGCTATCTGACGGGCCGACACCAGCGGGCGCTGGCGGCTCTTGCCCTTTAAGGCCTCGACAGTGAACCCGAGGTATGAGGCGCACTCGGCGAGCAACTCTTCGTCGGTGCGATGCTTTGGCGCGGTGTCTGACAAGAGGTCAGCCAGCTGTTGCTGTGCCATCTCTATGGTCGGGGTCTCGCGGGTGAGGTTGGCGTAGGCGGTCACGCGAATGAGGGCGCCTTCCAACTCACGAATGTTCGAGGTGACATTCGAAGCGATGAACTCGAGCACGTCCGGCGGGAGGTGGGTGTTGTCCCGCTCAGCCTTGTTCCGGAGAATGGCAAGACGGGTCTCCATGTCCGGGGGCTGAATGTCGGTGATGAGGCCCCAACGGAATCTGCCACGGAGGCGATCTTCCAAGGTTGGGATGGCATCGGGCACCCGGTCGGACGAAATGACAATCTGCTTGTTGGCTCCGTGGAGGCTGTTGAAGGTGTGGAAAAACTCCTCCTGCAGACCCTCTTTGCCTTCCATGAATTGGATGTCGTCGATGAGAAGAACATCGACCTCGCGATACCTGCGCTTGAACGCAGCAGTGGTGTTCGTACGAATGGCATCGACGTATTCGTTCAAGAACGTTTCAGTAGACACGTACCGCACCACGTAGTGGGCGTAATGCGCGTGCACGTACCAACCGATGGCTTGAAGAAGGTGGGTTTTGCCCAAACCAGCAGAGCCGTAGATGAACAGTGGGTTGTATGAGCGAGCTGGAGTCTCGGCCACACGTAAAGCAGCTGCGAGTGCGAACTGGTTCGACGCACCCTTGACAAAGTTTTCGAAGGTGTAACGGGGGTTGAGTCCGACCGCAGAACCCTTGTTGGCATTGACTTTTTCGTCAGTTGCGGGGGCGACATAGTCGTCAGCCGTCGGCATGGCAACCGCGTCGGTGGCATCGTCTGCTGTCTGTGTCTCGTTCACTTCGACGACGAGCACGCGATCGCTTTCACCGATCTCCTCGAGTGCGTCGAGCACGAGTGGGCGGTAACGCGAGATAATCCGATCACGTACATACGTGTTCGGCACTTGCAACCGGAGAGAATCTTCATCACTGGCGAGCGCAACGACATCATTAAATGTCGAATACCAAACTCCTTCAGACACTTGTGCCTTCAGCAGTTGTGACGTTGCGTTCCAGACCGCTTCGTGGTTGTTCACTACCCTCGTCCCCTCCGTCCACAGCCACGTCCACAGGGTGTGGACGGACCCCCAACTCGTTTCGTTGGAACCGGCGAGAGTATCAGGCTGTGGACAGAGCCAAAATTGGGCGACCGAAAGGGGGCGTGACGGGTTGTGGGCTGGCAGACCCGCCACCTAGCCTGTGACGACTGCCCGTTGGCTCGCTCATGGCACCAGCTGGCATTAACTATCGACACACGTGTCCCGAACCCCGGGGCACCTGCGCGAGGAGCCCCAATGAAGCGCACATTCCAGCCAAACAATCGCCGCAAGGCACGCAAGCACGGTTTCCGCGCGCGCATGAGCACACGCGCCGGTCGCGCCGTGTTGAAGTCACGCCGCGCCAAGGGCCGTTACCGCCTCAGCGCTTGATCGGCCGTATTCAGAGCCGGTCGGCCTTTCGGCGTGTAGCGCTCGAGGGCCAACGTCACCGCTCTGGACCCCTGTCCTGCACCATGGTTCTTGACGCCACCCTTTCCGAACCCCTCGTGGGTTACGCCCTGGGCCGCCACGTCGGCTCAGCAGTTGCACGCAACCGCCTCCGCCGCCAACTTCGTGAACTTGTGAAATCCCACGAGTCTCGTCTCAGCCCCGGGTACTACGTCATCTCGGCCGGCCCGAAGGCTGCCGGGCAGTCAAGTTCGACTCTCGCTGGCTCCCTTGCTCAGCTGGTCGAGAAGTGTTCCGCAGGAGCTCAGGCATGAAGGCTCGGGTTTTGCGCCTCATGCATTGGTACCAGGTGTCCCGCGAAGATCGCCCCAGCCCGTGCCGCTTCTACCCCAGCTGTTCCTCGTATGCCATCGAGGCGGTCGAGACCCATGGCACCGGTCGCGGGCTGTGGCTCGCCACTCGCCGCCTGGCCCGTTGCCGCCCGTTTGGGCCATCGGGCTTTGACCCCGTTCCCGAGCCGACCACCCGTCAGCCCGCAAGCACCTCCGTTCGTTAACCGCCGTTTCTCACAGAGCTACAGAAGACACAAAGAAGGATCGCCGACATGTTTCAAGCAGCCGCCTGGTTGGTCGCCACGTTCTATGCGTGGACCCACAACTACGCCATCGCCATCGCGTTGGTGTCTGTCGCGATCATGTTGCTCATCACCCCACTCACATTGAAGAGCACCAAGGGCATGCTCGAGATGCAACGCCTGCAACCCGAGATGCGTCGACTGCAACAGCAGTACAAAGGTGATCGTCAGAAGCTGAACGAAGAAATGATGAAGCTCTACCAAGAGCACAAGGTGAACCCGTTGGCGTCATGTCTTCCGTTGCTTGCACAGTTGCCGGTGTTCTTCATCATGTTCCGCGTGTTGCACGGCTTGACACGAATCGACACTGACGGAACGTTCGACCCGCAGTACATTGACAAGGCATCCGAGTTGTTCGTGTCACTCAACGAGAAATCGAAAATGGTTTCTTTTGGTCTCGATCTTGCAGTTACTCCGGTGGAAGCACTGCAAGACAATTTTACTTACGGCTTGTGGTACGCGCTTCTCGTCATCGCAATGGCCGCGCTGTTTCTTATTCAGCAGCGCATGATTGCGAGCCGCACGGTGAACCCCACCATGTCGGCGACGCAAGCAAAAATCATGCAATACCTGCCGGTTGCATTTGCGTTTTTCCAAGTGTTTCTTCCAACTGGCCTTGTCGTGTACTACGCAGTGCAAGCAGTCATTCGCATTCTGCAGCAGTGGTACATCACGCGTCGTTTCTACGGAGACGAAGGCACACTTGGACGCCAAGCGCAACAAGCGAGCACAAAAGCTCGCGACATGAAAGTCGAAGAGGACAAGTCGTCCTCCAAGAAGAAGGCCGACGACTCGCCCGCAGCTCCCATCGTGAGCAAGCGAGTGACTCCGTCAAAGAACAAGCCTTCACCGAGTGGGCGTGTGAATCGCCCGACACCTCCCGGACGTAGCGGTAATCGTCATCGCAAGCCCGGGAAGTAACAACTCGACACGACACAACAGAACAAGGACAACACCATGGAATGGGTAGAGACAACAGGCCGCACCATCGAAGAGGCCAAGAACATTGCACTCGATCAGTTGGGAGTCGCGGAAGACGACGCCGACTTCGAAGTTGTTGAAGAACCAAAGCCCGGCCTTTTCGGTCGTACTCGTGGCGAGGCACGCGTGCGTGCTCGTGTGCGCCCGACCAGCCCTCGCGGCAAAGGTGGCGAACGTCGTGAGCGCAACTCACGTGGTCGCAACAACAAGGGTCGTGGCGGCGAGTCCGGCAACGGTCGTCGCGAAGGTGGTCGTGACGGTGGTCGTGACGGTGGCAGAAATGAGAATCGTTCTCAAAAGCGTGACCGCCCCGCCCGCGAGCCACGCGAAGATCGTCCGCCACGCGAAAAGGTCGATGTCGACCCGGCAGCAGTGGCCGACTCTGCAGTCAACTTCCTGAGTGGCCTCGTCACCGCATTCGGCTTGAAGGCCGATGTGGTGGTCAACCGTGAGGACACCGAGTTGGATGTTCAGGTCAACGGCGATGAGCTCGGTTTGTTGGTGGGCCCACGCGGCACCACCCTGCTCGCCATTCAGGATCTCACTCGCGTCGCCAGTCAGCGTCGCCTCGGTGACCAGGACACTCGCCTTCGCGTGGATGTCGCTGGTTATCGCGAGCGCCGCAAGGAAGCCCTCGGTCGTTTTGCCTTGAAGGTGGCAGAAGAAGTGAAGGAATCGGGCTCGGCTCGAGTGCTTGAGCCGATGGCATCAGCTGATCGCAAGATTGTCCACGATGCGTTGGTTGACGTTGACGGCATCGTCACCCGTTCGACCGGCGAAGAGCCGCGCCGTCGCGTGGTGGTCGATATCGCCTCTGGCGACTGACCAACCTCACATATCAACTGCACAGGGCGCCCCGATGGGGCGCCCTGTCTGTATCTCGGGCCAAGTGGCTCACTAGGTTGTCCCCCATGACCGGTCGACGCAGCGTGGCAGATGTGTTAGCCGACGCTCAACGTTTCGGCACCTTGGGTGATCGCCCCATTGAAGAAGTCATCGAGCACGCCCGGTTGTTTCTCGCCGGCCTTGAAGGCGTCTCCGGCACGGTGGTCGATATCGGCACAGGTGCCGGGGTACCGGGTTTAGTGTTGGCAGAGGCTCGACCCGACCTCGCCTTCGTGTTGGTCGACCGACGGGAGGCTCGCACTGATGCCCTTAGTCGAGGGGTAGTGGCCTGCGGTCTTGCCGATCGAGTGACGGTCATCGCTGGGGACACGGCGACGGTGGCTCGTGATGAAAGGTGGGAAGGGCGGTGTTCGGCTGTGGTGAGCCGAGGCTTCGGGCCCCCGACGGAGACTCTCGAAGCCGCCCGCCCCTTCCTCGAGAGAGGGGGCCGACTGGTGGTGTCGGAGCCCCCGGAACCCGATCCGAATCGCTGGCCAGCGGCCGAGCTTGAGGCCCTCGGATTCAGTAAACCCTTGAATTTCAAGGGAATCGTAATGTTCCACGTGGAACAATCGGCGTCCTAGAAAGGTCCAGATGTTCCACGTGGAACATTCCGAAGGCCCCTAGGCAACCCAAGGAACCCCAAGAAAGCCCCAAGGTATCCACCCCCCGAAGTTCTCCACAGGTCTACAATGACCACGCTCAGTCTCCGCCCAACCAGCTGAGTAGGAGAATCCACGCCATGACCGATACCGCCGGTTCGTCATCTGCGAACCCCTCAACCTCGTCGACCTCCGCCGTCGTCATTGCCGTTGCCAACCAGAAGGGTGGCGTGGGCAAGACCACCACAACCGTCAACTTGAGTGCTGCCCTCGCGGAATTGGGCTTTCGCACCCTCATTATCGACTTCGACCCACAGGGCAATGCCTCGTCAGGTCTTGACATCGACGCTCGGCGCTTGGATGCCACCATGTCTGAGGTGCTGCTTGGTACCGAGTCGCTGGAGAACGCCATCGAGGCCACGGCCGAGAAGAACCTCTTCATTGCCCCATCGGATAAGACTCTCGCTGATGCCGCCGCCGAGGTCATGACCAAGGACCGCGTGAGCCCCAATACACGCTTGCGTCGTGCCATCGAGACAGTTACCGACGATTGGGACTACATCTTCATCGACTGTCCCCCGTCGCTTGACATGCTTACGATCAACGCGTTCACCGCCGCGTCGATGATTGTGGCACCGGTGCAATGTGAGTATTACGCCCTTGAAGGCTTGCGGGACTTGAGCTGGATTGTCAATGAGGTCAAGGAAAACCTCAACCCCAAGCTGCGGGTGGGTCACTTCTTGCTCACGATGTTCACTCACACCACCCTGGCTAACGAAGTGGAGGCTGACGTGCGTGCCAACTACGGTGACCTCGTGTTCAAGACGGTCATACCTCGCAATGTGCGCCTGGCCGAGGCCCCCTCTCAAGGCAAGTCAATTCTGAAGTTTGACCCCTCATCGCCCGGTGCTAAGGCCTACCGGGCCGTCGCAAAGGAGATGAGCAATGGCACAACGTCGCGGACTCGGTAGAGGTCTCGGGACTCTTATCCCGCACGACAACACACGAGCGACTGGCACAGATCGTCTTGCTGCGTCTGAACCTGATACTTCATCGACCGTGCCGGCGGTGCCGAACTCAGCATTGCGGGATGTGCCGGTGGGAAGCATCGAACCCAATCCACATCAGCCCCGTGCTCACTTTGATGAGCAGTCGCTTGCAGAACTTGCCGACTCGATTCGTCAGATCGGAGTGCTGCAACCGTTGTTGGTGCGGGAGAAGGGCGATGGCACGTATCAACTGATTGCCGGCGAGCGCCGGTGGCGTGCTGCACAGCGGGCAAAGCTCACAGTTGTACCAGTCGTTGTTCGCGAAGTAAATGAATTATCTAGCGTTGAACAGGCTCTTGTTGAGAACCTGCACCGACAAGACCTGACCCCACTCGAAGAGGCGTCGGCATATCAACAATTGGCCGAGGACTTTTCGCTCACACATGAAGCGGTGGCGAAGCGAGTGGGCAAGAGCCGGGCCGCCGTCACCAACGCCTTGCGGTTGCTCACATTGCCTGCTGCCGTGCAGGGGTATTTGGCTGATGGACGGCTCACTGCGGGTCACGCCAAGGCGTTGCTCGGCACTCCCGATCGATCTGCCCAGGAACGACTCGCGAAGTTGGCAGTTAACGAAGGGTGGTCGGTCCGCGCCACGGAAGATGCAGTGCGTGATGCCCAGGGTCGCAAACCAGACCCGAAACCCGGAACCGGCGGCGGCGGGAGCACTGCCCTTCGCCCTCCGGGACTTTTGGAGCTTGAGAATCTGTTGTCTGAATACCTGTCAACCAACGTGGCAGTCAGCATGAGCGGAAAACGCGGACGTGTGGCCATTGACTTCGCCGATTTGGAAGATCTCGAGCGGATTTATCGCAAGATGACCGAAGGCCAGGACTAACACCCACTTATCCACAGTCTGTCCACAGAAGTTGAGAGTTGTCTCACACAACCCTGAGGCTCTTAAAAACGTTGAGGATGAGAGATGAATGATGCCCACACCTGTGAGCATCCTGTGGATAACTAGCCGAGGGGCTCCGCTAGCCATTCCGACACGGCCAACACCACCACATCAACCAATTTTGTGGCTCGTTGAAGCACCACATCAACTGGGCCAACCGCGAACACCACGGCTGGCATCTTGGTCTCCCGCAGGATTGGCATGCGTAAGCCCTGGATGCGACACGGCATATCGGGCATCTTCGTTGACAACGTGTCCGACAGCCTGAGCGCGAGCGACTTTCCACCGACACTGAAGAATGTGGGCACCTCGTAATAGCAAAATGTGCACCCAGCATCCGGTGACGGCTCAATTGCCACATACACATCGGCCCCGAAACGGTTGGCGGTGAGGGCTTGGTCGACTGGGTCACCCTCCACAGTGATGGTCTGAGGAAAGGTGGACTTCAGACGGCGACTGACCGCGTGGGCGATGTTGCTGGTGGTGCCGTATTGCCCGACGGCAATGCGGTGCAGATTGCTGTCATGGCCGAGAGATTCAGTCTCACGCACGGCGGCAATGCCGGGTCCCGTTCCGCTCTGGCCTCCGATGCGGCCCAAGGTGTCGACCACAGTGGGGCCACAGATGCCGTCGCCAGCCAACCCACAGTTCTGCTGAAACTCGGTGACTGCGCGAACTGTGAGGGGACCGTAGATGCCATCCACCCGACCACAGTCGAACCCGAGGCGCGATAGATGTGTTTGCAGTTCGGCGACATCGTCACCACGAAGGTTCGGTGAGCGCAGATACAGAAGTCGATCGCCAAGTGACCACGATGCTTCAACGAGCATCGACCATGTCACTTCGTCGCATTCACCATCAGCGCGCAATCCGTATGCATCTTGAAATGCAAGCAAGGCCGCGTGCGTACGACTACAGAACACTCCATCGTCCGCTGCATGCGGAGCCAAGAAACCTGCAGCCGATAGTCGACGCTGAAGGTTGCGGACAGCGTCGCCGCGTTGGCCCGGTACTAGCGGGAAGAGGGAAGAAATTCCGACAACTCCTCGAGCAAACGGCTCTTCGGAACTGCACCGACCAAGCGCTTGGCGGGTTCACCTTTGTCAAACAGAATCATGGTGGGAATGCTCATAACGCTGAAGCGACCGGCGATGTCGCCGTAGTCGTCGACGTTGAGCTTGGCGATGGTGATGTCGTCGCCGTTCTCACTCGCGATTTGCTCAAGGATGGGCGCGATCATTTTGCAGGGACCGCACCACTCGGCCCAAAAGTCGACGAGAATCGGCTTTGTTGAAGCGTTGACGGTCTCATCGAATGTCGAGCTGGTGAGCGTGACGATACTTGCACCCATGGTGGTTCCTTCCGTTGCGAATGAAATCTAGTTGGTGCAACGCCGAAGGCGTGCGAACTATTCCGCTTCGAGCCAGCGTTCGCAGTCGATGGCTGCCATACAGCCCGAGCCAGCGGCAGTGATTGCCTGACGATAGGTGTGGTCTTGCACGTCACCGCAGGCGAACACACCCTCGATATTCGTGCGACTGGACCCAGGAACTGTGACCAAGTACCCAGTGTCTTCCATGTCGAGAATTCCGGTGAAGAGATCGGTGTTCGGGCGGTGTCCGATGGCAATGAAGAGACCCGTGACAGGCAGTTGTGTGGTTTCCCCCGTGACTGAATTCGACAACGTCACACCGCTGAGCGTGTTGGTGCCATGCAGTTCGGTGACTTGAGAATTCCAGATGACGTTGATCTTCGGGTTTGACATCGCGCGCTCTTGCATGATTTTCGACGCACGAAACACGTCACGACGCACGATGAGGTTGACCTTCGACGCGAACTTGGTGAGAAACGAAGCTTCTTCGATGGCAGAGTCGCCACCGCCAACAACTGCGATTTCATGACCGCGGAAGAAGAAACCGTCACATGTGGCACATGTCGATACGCCGTGTCCGATGAGTTCGGTTTCGCGCGGCAGCCCGAGCATGAGACTCTGTGCGCCGGTGCTGACGATGATGGATTGCGCCTTGTATTCGGTGTCGCGAATCCACACACGGAAGGGACGCGAAGAGAAATCGACCTTTGTGACTTTTTCGGTGATGAATTCAGCGCCGAAGCGTGAAGCCTGTTCACGAAAACGACTCATGAGCTCTGGTCCCATGATGCCTTCGGGGAAGCCGGGGAAGTTCTCAACCTCTGTGGTGAGCATCAACTGCCCTCCTGGTTGGTCGGAAGTAGACGATGGTTCGCCTTCGATGACAAGTGGTGCGAGCGAAGCACGCGCTGCGTAGATGGCCGAGGTGAGACCTGCAGGGCCAGAGCCGATGATGATGACTTTGCGAATTTCAGACATTGATCACTCCTTGACGTGACGGCGGCGCATGAGGATGGTTCCCACGAGCAAGAACACTGCACTTGCGATGAAATATGACAGCCATACTGCAGCGTCACGCGACATAAACACGTCGAGCAACGACTGCAATGCGCGCGACACGACGATGGCGAACAGAATGATGATGGCGAACACACCGAATGTTGCGAGAAGACCAAACACCAAACCACGCGCCGACTTCACTAGTGGGCGAGTGGTGTGATCGCGGATGTACGAGACAACTCCGTCAATGACATCGACGACTTTTGTTGCAAAGTCAGGATCGTTCAGCGGGTTACCGGCCACCGCGTCAGCCTAACGGCGACTTGGCCCGCACTTTGAAGTGTGTTCAGCCTGTGAGTACGCGGAGTCATCCACCAGAGAGCGTGAGGACATACGAGTTCTCTTGGTAGCACGTCTCAGCGTTCAACAACACCACTTCGACGCCGAGTGCACCGGTTCGCAAGTAAAGATGAATCTCTACACCATCGATTGTTGTGGTGTTCAGAAACTGGGCACCTGATACCGCTTGACCACAGGGATTCGTCGCGGTGTTTCGAGTTGGCACTGCATCTTTCTCGGCGGCAATGGTGGTATCGCTCTTTCCGCTTCCATTGACGAGGTACCCAGCAATGCCTGCAGTGGCTGCAAGAACTACAGCAGCTGCAGCAGAGGCGAGCCAGTTCCGACTCTTTCGACCCAGGGTGACGGCCGCGCGATCGGCGACTGGCATGTCATCAAACGCCTGCAAAGCAGCTGCAATATGAGCATTTTTGGTGGTGTCGTCAGCGGCAGACAAGTTTGCAAGTGCAGCACTTATCGCTCGCTGAGTCGCGAGGTCAATCGGTCCGTCCGATGTCGGCGGCTGGGGAGGCGGAGGTGTCGTATTCACAGTGAGTCCTCTGAGTGTTCAGTCTGACGATGTCCGCGGTGTGATTCGTTCCCATTCTGTCCCGAACTGTCAGAATCGGCCATTAATCGAGCCATTTGTTCGCGTGCGCGTGACAAACGTGAGCGCACGGTGCCCACTGGCACGTTCTGAATGGCGGCGATGTCTTCATATTCAAGGTCGGCGACGTGACGCAGCACGAGTGCTGTACGAAACTCCTCGGGCAATTCACGTAATGCATGCACCACGGTCATCTGTGTGACGGTTGCTTCACTTGAATCAGTTGTGAGTTGATTGAGTTGCACGTCATCATCGGTCGGAAGCGGTCGGCGACGTATACGACGAACTTCGTCGATTGCCGCGTTTGTCGCAATGCGATACATCCAGGTCGACGACGATGATCGACCATCGAACGATGCAATACCTCGTGCAATCGCAATGAGTGCCATCTGTGTTGCATCTTCTGCGTCATGAGTGTTGATGACGATGCGATGCACCACAGCACGAATCTTGTCGTAGTGGCGACGAAGCAATGAGTCGACGGCATGACGGTCTCCGTCTTGTGCGCGACGCACAAGTTCTTCGTCGTGCGCATCCATGTGGGTCACCCGGCCGTGAAGGAGAGTTCGCTCAATACTCCCTTGAACGGATTCGCACTACTGCATTGACTACTAGGTCCGATTTGAGTGAAGAGCACGAGCACGTGTGATGAAGGAGTGGTGACATCGAAGCTGGCCGGCCCGCTGTTGGTGCCGTTGTTCACCTTCATTGGTTCACCCCAACCTTCGAGTGAATCGGGGAGGGTTTGCGCCCCGAACACTTCAATGCGCCAAGGTGAGGTGCGCACTTCAGTCTTGACTTGACCGGTTGTTGGGCGCGACAACTGCATAACGATTCCGACACCACGCTTGCTGCCGAAGTATTCATTTTGATAACACAACGTCGCCCACGATGTTGCCGGGTTGCCATCAGATAACGCGGTCACCATTGCTTCGTTCTCTGTTGAATCGTCGCCGTTGGGGTCGTAGCTCCTCAAACCCACCACTGTGACTGGCGAATTGTCCACTGGGGCCGCAGCCGCCGGATCTGTCGGAGCAGGTGCAGCCGACGGGGAAGAACGCAGGCCGGTCCACAACAGCCAGCTGGTTACGAGAACGGCAACAAGAAGTGCACCGACTGCCAACATGCCACGGGACCGATTGGTTTGTTGCGAACGAGGAAGCGCACGTTCGGGTCGACGATTGGTGCGTGGGGTCGAACTGCGCTCAATGTCAGCAGATTCATCATGCTGCGTGCGCGGTGGCGTCGCGATTGTCGGCGGTTCGGGCGTGAGGTCACGCTGCGGCGGCAGTGGATGCTCGCGCGTGATGAGTGGGTCTTGACCAAGTGTGACCGCATTGCGATCACTGCCACCCAAGTCGGGAGTTGGCGCATTGGGATCGCCTGCAAGTGCTGCTTGAAGTGCGTTCGACACTTCACGACCGTTCGAGTAACGACTCTCCGGCTTGCGACGCAACATCTTGTGGACGACTTCAGTCAAGTTGATCGGCACACCAGGGCACAGCGGCGCAAGTGGTGTGGGGTCACGTTGCAAACGTTGAATTGCGATGGCCTGGTCGTTTTGACCCTTGAACGGCACATTTCCTGCGAGACACTCGTACAGCACAAGCCCAAGTGAATAAATGTCAGCGCGACCATCGAGGGGTCGGCCTTTCACTTGTTCAGGAGACAAGTACTTGGCCGTACCCATCATGATGTTCTGGTTGGTGAGGTCGGTCTCGGTCTCGCCGCCGTGCATTGCTTTTGCGATGCCGAAGTCGGTGAGAAGAACTTTTCCGTTACTGGAAATAAGAATGTTCCCGGGCTTGATGTCGCGATGCACGATTCCTTGGTCATGGGCATGTTGCAGTGCAAGTGCAATGGAGCGACCAATGTGCACGGTGAGTGATGCACCAAGTCGGGCAGGTCTGCGTTCAGGGTCTTTGCGTCGCGCTTCGTCGAGTACTTCGCGCAAACTCTTTCCATCGACGAACTTCATAACGACGAATGTTCGAGCACCCTCTTCGATGATGTCGTAGATGGGAACGATGTTTTCGTGATGCAACTTCGCGAGTGCTTGTGCTTCGCGACGGAATCGCTCGACAACTGTTTCGTCGTCAGCAATGTGGTCCTTCAAGTACTTCACCGCCACTTGACGACCGAGTTGAATGTCGGTTGCAAGCCACACTTCGGCCATGCCGCCAGCAGCAATTGATCGGTCGAGGCGATAGCGCCCACCTATCAATGCTTCGGGCTTCAGCGATGCGACCATTTCGTCGCATAACGCTAGTTGCACGGTCAGTTCGCGACGCGGAATGCAACTCCGATGGTGCCGACACCAGCGTGTGATCCGACCACAGCACCGATGTCTCCGACGACGATGTCACCGGAATACACCTCTTTCAACATCGAAACGAATTGGTCGACGTCTGGGCACTTGGCGTGAAGGACACCCAACTGCACGATGTTCGGAGTGGAGCGAACTTGGTCGATGAGAAAGGCGAGCGCTTTGCTTCGCGTGCGCTGACGTCCACCTTCTTCCACTTTGCCGTTGCGGATTTCGATGATGGGCTTGATGGCAAGTGCAGTAGCCATAAGGGCTTTGGCACCGCCGATGCGGCCACCCTTCTTCAGGTTCT
>Ga0169931_10004513_pt1 | contig 21669 bp, 19 predicted proteins | sample Kivu_15m_20L_FD_129675 | JGI IMG/M metagenome (GOLD analysis project Ga0169931, IMG submission 129675) | Freshwater microbial communities from Lake Kivu, Western Province, Rwanda to study Microbial Dark Matter (Phase II) - Kivu_15m_20L... | ecosystem: Environmental > Aquatic > Freshwater > Lake... | reverse complement strand
CGCGGTGCAAGACAAAATAGACGCTATGGACGCATGGGAATTGGACACCAAATTGGCCCGCGCCATGGATGCCCTTCGCTGCCCTCCCGAAGACCAACTGATCAAACACCTGTCGGGTGGTGAGCGCAGACGTGTGGCCCTTTGCCGATTGCTGCTGAAACAGCCGGATGTGCTGCTGCTCGATGAGCCCACCAACCACTTGGATGCCGAGAGCGTGCAATGGTTGGAGCAACATTTGGCCAAATATCCGGGCACTGTGTTGTGCGTCACCCACGACCGTTATTTCTTGGACAATGTGGCCGGATGGATACTCGAATTGGACCGCGGAGAAGGCATTCCGTGGAAAGGAAATTACAGTTCATGGTTGGACCAAAAAGCCAAGCGATTGGCCCAAGAGGAAAAACAAGAGAGCAAAAAGCGCAAAGAACTGGAGCGCGAGTTGGAATGGGTGCGAATGAATCCTTCAGGGCGAAGAGCCCGCAACAAAGCCCGTTTGAGCAACTATGAGCGCATGGCTTCAGAAGGTTTCAAAGAAAAAGACGCTAAGCTGGAACTGCCCATCCCCAATGGACCTCGCCTCGGGGCTGATGTGATTGAATTTGACCATGTCACCAAGGCTTTCGGTGACAAACTCCTCATCGAAGACCTCTCGTTCAAACTGCCCCAAGCGGGCATTGTGGGCATTATCGGCCCCAACGGTGCGGGTAAAACCACCCTGTTTAAAATGATAATGGGTGAGGAAAATCCCGATACGGGAACGGTGAAAATCGGTGACACGGTGCAAATAGCCTATGTGGACCAAACACACAAATCCATCGACCCGAACAAGACCATTTATGAGGTGATCACAGGCGGTAATGAGCAAATCAACATTGGGGGCACGGTCATTAACGGTCGGGCATTTGTGAGCCGATTCAATTTTGCCGGTGCCGACCAACAGAAGAAATGCGGTGTACTTTCAGGTGGTGAGCGCAACCGACTCCACTTGGCTATGACGCTCAAGTCCGAAGCCAACGTGCTGCTGTTGGATGAGCCCACTAACGACCTTGACGTCAACACCCTGCGCGCATTGGAAGAAGGCATCGAGAATTTTGCCGGTTGTGCGGTCATCATCTCCCACGACCGTTGGTTCCTCGACCGTATTTGCACCCACATCCTCGCCTTTGAGGGCAACTCACAGTGCTATTTCTTCGAAGGCACCTATGGCGAGTATGAGGAAAACCGCAAGAAACGCTTGGGTGACAAAGGCCCTGAACGGATTAAATACAAGAAGTTGGTGAAGTAAGTCATTTCGGCTTTTGCTGAAATCAAACAGTACCCTCAGGCATGCCTTGGTTCTTCTTCAAAAAAAACAACCGATTCCTCCTGTATGGACTTATGACGATTCTGTGTCGGAAAGTCCCATCAAGAATTTTGTAGCAGGAGTAAAGAAACATTTGTTGGCCGATTATCCCGATGGCATCTTTGAATACGCTCAGAGCTTTGTCGAATTTCGTGTCTATCGCCATGGAGTGTAGCGACTCATGCGCTTTCAAGTCAAGTTTTATGCTAAGAACAGCATTGTGCTGAATCAATTTGGTTTGCGGATTAGTCCGGATGTATTGCAAATAGAGGGATATGACCTCAGCAACCTTGAAGACAGATATTACAGATTGAAGTTTGATTCTGCCGAAGTGATGGAAATGTGTGGATTGCAGGACTTCAAATACCGAAAATTTGAAACCAACTACCCTGAAGATTTCGCGCCTTTGTTCAATCAATTGGGCTTCTTTTGGGTCAATGGCTGTGTGCCTCTGATGGAGCGATTCAACAATCTCGAAGCTATTTTGACGCATTGTGAAGAAATGCTTCGGACAAAAAAAAGCCTCGGGGTTGGCTCATTCAGTGATCTCGGTTATGTGCATTGTCAATGCTTAATGATTCTGAAGCGCGATTGGCATTCTACCTATCTGCTGTAAAAAGACATCTTGGACACGAAGGACTTTGAGCACCTTACAAGCGGTGTGGAGAAATTGCGTGTGCGATAAAGCTAACCGCTTTTTTGCCCCCAATAAAGTCCGTTTTCAATCAAAGTCAATCTTGTGTTTTTTTTCGTTATGCTAGCGGGAGAGGCCATATTCCAATCCCATAGAATAATACCTGTGGTCGCATATTCATTTTCTTTCTTATTCGGATAGGCCCATCAACCGCTGATTTTGCTTCTGTTTAAAAAAAAGCAGAAAAAACCGAATAAGAACTCCTAAAATTGTCTGTCCCATTAGAAGCAGTCAAATTCTGTTTCTGTATCCTCAAAAGTTCAGATGCAAAGACCGACCTGATATTGGGAAGTTTTGTTGTTTAAGCTTAAAAACCAAATCATGAAAAAACTTTTCAAAAGCACTTGGCTTCTGTTGGCAGTCACCTCCGTCACTGCCCTCAATGCGCAGATTGCCTACAAAGGCGAACCTCATCAATGGGCAAACAAAACAACCTCTCTTGCTGACATTCCCGTCCTGACAACTGAGAAACTGAACATGGCGGCTATTGAGGCCGAAGACCTGGTGGTGGATCAATATAAAGAGACGCCTTACCGATTCGGGATTGAGAAAGAGGTAAGTATCAATGTTCTGGCCGAGGGAAAATTCACCCTTTTGGAAAAAGGAGACAAACTGTGGCAATTCGCCATCAGCTGCCCCAAGGCCACGTCCATCAATTTGCTTTTCAGCCAATGGCATTTGCCTGTTGGTGGTCAATTGACCATTTGGAGTGCCGACCGCACCAAATATTTGGGTGCATTCACACACCAAAACAACATGGAGTGGGGCTCGTTGGCTGTTGGCGTGATTCACACGGACAAAATTGTCGTGGAGTACTACGAGCAAGCCCAAGTGAGCGAGCAAGCAATTTTGGAAATCGGCACCATCGTTCATGGCTATCGCTCCATCTTGAACAAGTGGGATAGCCCCGAAAAAGGTCCTTTCGGCAACAGCGGTTCGTGCAACATGAACGTCAATTGCCCTGATGGATCTTCATGGCAGAACGAGAAAAGAGGTGTGGCGCTAATCCTAAACGGAGGAAGTGCATGGTGCACAGGCTCGCTAATTAACAACACTGCCCAAAACGGTACTGCCTATTTCCTGACTGCAGCGCATTGCAATGCCACCGAGAGCAACTGGGTTTTCTATTTCAATCATGAAACTGCAGGTTGCACGGGCTCTACAGGTCCCACCAACCAATCCATCTCGGGAGCAACGCAACTGGCCACCGGCACTGCTTCTGACTACCACTTGATTCAACTTTCTTCGCCTGTTCCGGCAAGCTACAACCCTTATTATAATGGTTGGGACAGATCCAATTCACCCGTCTCAACCGCTGTGGGTATTCACCACCCATCCGGTGATGTGAAGAAAATTTCTTTCGATGACGACCCATTGACCAAAACAAACTATAGTTCCAATACAGCCACTTCTTCCGGAACACACTGGAGAGTAGAAGCATGGGAGCGCAATACCACCACAGAAGGAGGATCTTCCGGCTCTCCGCTTTTTGATCAAAACAAAAGAATCATCGGCCAACTGCATGGTGGGTCTGCTGCATGTGGCAACACGCTTTCTGACTGGTATGGCGCTTTTGGCAATTCGTGGAGCGGGCTCAGCGCATACCTCGATCCACTTAACACAGGTGCCCTGACACTGAATGGTTACAATGGTGGTGGTGCAACAGCCACCTGCTCTGATGGCATCCAAAACCAAGGAGAAACCGGTGTGGATTGCGGTGGCCCATGCGCACCCTGTCCATGTACCGGTACCAACGTCACTGTAAGTATCACCTTTGACAACTATCCCGAAGAGACAAGCTGGAGCATCACTTCAGGCTCTACCGTGGTAGCATCAGGTGGCCCTTATGGAAGCCAACCCGATGGCAGCACACTGAACACCACAGTTTGTTTGCCCAATGGTTGCTACAATTTTACCATCAATGACAGCTATGGCGATGGCATTTGCTGCTCATACGGAAATGGCTCTTACACCGTGAGCAGCAGCGCAGGCACTCTTGCCTCGGGAAGTTCCTTCACGACTTCTCAGACCACACAAATCTGTGTGGGAACCGTTGCGCCTACCTGCTCAGATGGCATACAGAATCAGGGTGAAACAGGCATTGACTGTGGTGGCCCCAACTGCGCGCCATGCCCGTGCTCCAATGTGGTTATCAACTTCAACAACATAGAATCCGGCTGGGGTATATGGACAGATGGTGGCACAGACGCTGCTCGAGTTGTAGATGCTACCAACTCGTACAGCCCAACCCGCAGCTTGCGAATCCGCGACAACACTACCACTTCCGTGATTAGCACAACCTCTCAGAATTTCACTTCTTATGCCAGCCTGACTGTTGAATTTGTCTTCAGAGGCGTCAGCATGGATACAGGTGAAGACTTCTGGTTGCAGATTTCGACCAATGGGGGCAGCACCTATACCACAGTGGCCGGCTACGTGTTCAATGCCTCATTGCTGAACAACACGTTCTATACAGGCACTGTCACCATCCCCGGACCTTTCACCTCAAATACCCGCTTGCGTTTCAGATGTGATGCGTCTGACGATGACGACAAAGTCTTTTTGGACAATATCCGCATAACCGGATGTCAAAATCCCGCCAGCCCCACCGAGCCGGGTACTCCTTTTGCCACAGTCAAGTCGTTGTCAACAGATGGTCAACCTGCAGAATTTGTATTGTATCCCAACCCGGCTGATGAGGCCATTAATCTGAGCATCGAAACCGAGTCAGTCGAGCGCGTCAATATCTCGGTGATTGATATGCAAGGCAGAGTTATCCGCAATGAAATTCTTGTATCTGCACCCGGAGTCAATGTTTTCACATTGGATACTTCTACCCTGGTTGCCGGTTTCTATTTGATTCAAGTGAGCAAAAATGACTACGTGAACACCAAGCGTTTCATTATAGCCAGGTAGTTTTCTGATAGAAAAATACCAAAAGGCCGAGTCTCATGATCCGGCCTTTTTTTTTCGCAACCGCGCAATGGAGTGAATGCCCCGTAAGAAGTGCAATCTGAATCTCTCCTGGGCAACAGATATATCTATCTATTTCCCCTCCGCCTGTTTGGCATAAAGCAGTTGGCACACTTTGTCCATGGCTTTGAAAACGGCTGCATCAAAATCCGGTGCTTTGGTCAAGGCAGTGAGGAGCGCTACCGCATCATAGAGTGCGGCATTTTCGCTGCGCGGGATGCGTGCCACCGCAGTGATTTGCCGGCTTCCTTTTTCTGATTCAGACACAATGGTCTCGCCTGCATGTGGGTCTATGGCAAACAAAAGGGTTTTCTTCATGCTCCTATGGTGTTTTGGTCATTGGCGTGCGGGCCGCAAGTTAATCTTTGATGAAATGACAATTAGATAAGGTACCGGTGTCTTCTGCCCGAAAAACAGAACAAGAATGGCATAAACATCAACAAATCAACAAAAGACGTGGTTGTCCGGATTTTTCCCTCGGGGCGCGATGAACACACGGGAGCACCCCGCTCCCGGGATGGTCCACTGACAGCTTCCACAGGTGGCCCACACCCAAACTCAGTGCGCGCGCCCCTGCCACCGGTTGGTAGTGCAAGTCATAAAAATGTTCGCTCAGGTAGGTCTCGAAGCTTTCATCATCTCCCTCATGGCTTGCTCTCAATCGGGCTCTGATTTCCGGTATCCGCACCTTTTGCATCGCACGTGCATTGGCCAGCCGCTCACTCGGCCTGCCATGGTATGTGCAGAGTAATGTGTGGGTGGGCACCGGTGATCGGTCCATATGGAATGAATACACGTCCGTGGGAAAAAAGGCATTGCTGTCGTCCCTGTCATAGCTGTGTATCAGATTGAGCACCGGGTCTGCACCATGGGCGGTGAGCAAAGCCATATCATTGACAATGGTTTCTCGTGCTTGGGCGCCCTTTTCGCTCAATGACAGTTCTTGCAGGTCCTCCGGTTCAATCGTGGTGATGTTCCCCTCGGGGCGCAGTTTGCGCACTATCTCTGCGAAGTCGCCTTGCAGGTCGCGCTTCCACCCCACTGCATTGAAGTCTCCGCGAAGTGTGGTGCTGACCAAATCATCAAAACTATGTACGTACTTGGCTTGGCGTTTCATCGAGATGGCATGCATGGTGCGGCCACTCATGGCCGGATTGGGCGGTCCAAGATTACGGCCAAATTGCTTGATGCCGGTTTATCTCCTGGGGGTATTGTGAGATTCGGCCACCTTCTGACTTGGCCCTATTGAGAACGTCATTGGCATACTACACGCACAAGTTCCAAGCATCACGAAATGGACAGTCCCGCGACATCAATGCAAATGGCAGCGGCCATTGGCGTTAGTAGTTCTGTTCTTGCACCGTGCGCCTTTTTTGGTTGTGCCTGTGCATTGGGTGGCTGAGGACGCAGGTTTGGTCGGGCTGGCGGATTGCTTGTCACAGCAGTTGATGCCCACTGTTTTGTGGTGGATTTTGCAGGTGCAACTGTTGGACTTGCTCCTGTTGCACGGCATACACAGCAATTGGATGTTGGACGCCTCCCCTGTCCCACCGCATGAGTATGGCATGATGTGGTCATACTCCAAATCCGTGGCACTTCCGCAGCATTGGCACTTGCCCCCATCCCGCGCAAACACCAGTTTCTTTGTGGTCTCTGACACATACCTGCTTTGGGCCATGCCCCATGCACTCACAAGCAGTAAAGCCATGCATACCAAGTATTTTGGCAGGGAACTGAGTCGTTTTTGGCGGTTGTTCATTGTGCCAAGGTAGGGGATTTTGGAGATTAAGAGTTAGCACCCTACGAAGGGGACAAAAAAAGGCCCCGCATCGCGGGGCCTCTCCGGCAGGTTACTTCTTGCCTTTTTGGTTGGGATTCAGTTGCACACTTCGGTTATCAAGAACCTGTTGATAGGTTTTATTGACTCCCGAGGTACCCTTATTAGGATTGCTCTGATCCGCTTTGTGATTGGGCTGTTTGGCCATTTCTCAAAGTTTTTATTGTTTACCCGAACCTGTTACATGCCGCACGGAATCGCATTCTTGACATCAAAGGGTCAAGCCACCTTATGGTTTTTGATTTCTTGAATCAGCTTGATTTCGCTGTTTCTTTTGCACTTGAAGAACTCTGTGAAATCGCAGAAATAGTAAGTCACCAGTTTGGTTTTGTCGACAACGATGAACAGTTCCTCGGACTTGAACCCAAACTCTTTCTTCATCACCTGCCTGCTCACAACCAAGATTGTCTTCCTCTTCAGAGGTTCTACCTGACTCAGAATAATCTCGATTATTGACTGCTCTGCTTTTCTGTCCCACATGCGATACAGAAAATGGTCTGTCATTCGGAATTTTCCTATGCGTCTCATCGTGGCAATTGATTGATGATGTATTCCACGATGGCCTCCGGTGATGCAAATGCTTCCGTGTCTATTTCCAAGTCAAAGGGCTCGGCTAAGGCCAAATCGATGTTGTGGGCCTTTTTAAACTGCTGTTCGAACAACTCATTTCGCTTTCTGAATCCTTCGGGGTTTTCATCCGTTCTGCCCGCATTTCTCAGCCTTCTCAGTGCTTCTTTGTCCGATACTTTCAAATAGATGTGGAATGCATCTTTGATAAAATGCCTTGCCAATCGGTAGTCTATCACCAAGTTCTCTGAGCTATTGCACTTCGAACTGAAAGCGCTGTCTGCTTCTCTATCCATTTCGGGGTTTTGCAGACATAGCTTTTGGTATTCGGCTATATCCATTCCAACGGCCTTGGCGCGCTCGCGGCTTTCCAATCCCATGGATGTAAATCGAAAGCCGAGTCGCTCAGCGAGTTTCAGTCCAATGGTCGTTTTGCCCGAGGCCACATCCCCGCCCAGCGTGATTCTTGAAAACAGTTTGCTATTCTTGGTTTGGGTGAAATCCCATGCCCCATCTCGTTTGATGAATTTGGAATAATCCTGTTGCACTTCTTGAATAGCCAATCTGGCGCCTACTTCCAATATGGGTTTGCTGTATCTGTGCTTTCCTTCGGCATTGTCAAAAAACCTCCCTGCCGGGTCCACCATGGCATAGGAACCGGTCATCAGTTCGTTGGACTCGGGAACCACGCGGGTCACAGATTCCAAACCCATGTGTCGTTGCACAAAGTCATTGAACTGTTTGTCCGAAATGACCATCTCTTCCACCTTGCCATCATTTTGACCACCCACGGGCAACACCTGAAAGAGTTTCCAGCGATTGGGTTTAACTGCTGAGATGAAAGCCGTCAGGTCTTCATCCACATTGGCCGATGACACAACTGTGTTAATCTTCAATCCAAAACCCAACTCTTTGACCAATTCGGCCATGCCCAGATAGTCATGGTTGTATTGAAACAGCATCAACTTCAATGGCGATTTAGCCACCAACAATTTGTGAAAGTCATAGAGAATAGAGTCAATATCAGTGTTCCATTCAATCTCGCAAATCAGACCAAACCCATTGAATTTTCCCTCTCGGTCATCCTCGTCTATCCAACTCAAGTCATAGAGCCATTCGCCCCCTTTCACTTTTTTGGTGTACGAAGTAGAATGCGTATAAACACCAAAACCTCGCTCATATCCCAACCAAACCAACTCATCAATGAATTCCCAAGTCCATTCCTTGCGCGTCCGGTGAAAAGTGAGCGAGATGATCTTGGATGGCCGGGAAGCGATAAGCGTGAACGACAATAGCGCGTTCTTCCTCCAAAGCCCCGGGAGGTAACCGGATAGCAATGCATTTTGCCGAAAACAAAAAGGCCGAAGAAAGATCCTTCGGCCTTTTTAGTTTGGTTGTTTTCAGTCTTCACTCATTTGAAGGAATCCATCTATTATCCTTGTACTGAAGCACAAAAGCGTGGTTGTTTTCATAGCCGCTTTCCAATCCGGTTTTGACGGGATCAAAATCAGAGCCGAGCAACATTTTGCAATCTATTCTATGAAAATTGAGCGGGAACAGACTGTTAAATTCCATCAAGCCTAAGCCATAAAACAACATGATGTCATAGCCGATGTAGGCATACTCATCCGGCTCTGTCTTGAAGCGTTCGCCATACTCAGCGATAAAGGCCAAGGTCTCTGGGGCTTCGTAGTTCACATGGTGATTGGTTGCGTAATGAAAATTGAACGCGTTCTTGAATTCTTCATCCACAATCTCCATTTCATTCCACTTTTCAGGGCCATAAACAACGAAATCGTACCTCCTTTTGAGCAGCGTCAATTTGGTCATGAAACCCGCCAAAAGCAAATCATCTGATGTAGGTAGAATAATGACATTGGTATTGCCCGAGGCAAGTTTCTCTTCGAGCCCACTCAGACTCCTGCCCGCCACTATCACCTCACGTGGCGACTTGTTAACTAATTGGGGATAGTTGGGAGCAAGTTTTTGAAACTGGCTTCGAATGGCCTCCACCTTAGGTGCATCGTCTGCAAAGCCGGGGTTGATTAAAACGATGTTTGCAGAAGGAAAGTTGACTATCACATCCTTGGCTATCACCCGCATCTGACTGATTTCCGAACACTCGGTCTTGCTCATGTTTGAGCGCTGAAGAAGCACTTTATTGCTTTGTGGCGTTGGGCAGACTACGTGGGTATTGGGGTCTTTCACCAATGGCAAAATAGCCGTGAGGGCCTCACGTTGAAGTGGCCCAATCACTATGTCGGCCGAGGCCAAGAAAGTCTTCTCCTCTTCTGACAATTGGGTTTGACTGTCGCTGTAGTCCATGACGCGCACTTCGGCTTGCAACCCCATAGTGGCCAATTTGTCTGCAGCCAATTGGGATCCACGCATCATACTCAGTGAGATTTGGCGAAGCTTTTCGTTTTTACCTGATTGGACTTTTGCCATTTCATTCAAGTAAAAAGGCAATGGCATGGCCAGCTTGATGCGCTCTCCGGGATTTTTTCTTGACGTCACCTCGGGTTTGTATTCCAGGGGTTTGGTTTGGGCTTGATAGAGCATTCCTGCTTTGGGAATTCTAATTTTCTGTCCGGGATGCAAAGATTCGTTCATGCCCGGGTTTACCTCCAACACCGCTTCAGGCGAGGTATCATAAGATTTAGCTATGGAGTAGAGCGTTTCTCCTGTCTTAACCAAATGCACATGCAGGGTGTCACTGGCCGTGGGTTTGGGTTTTTCGGCCACAGGAGTCTCGGCTGTTTTAACAGGAATAATGAGCTCTTGCTCAAGTTTAAGCCCGGAGTTGGCAGCTGGATTTTTCTCCAAAATGTCATTCACATCCACGTTGTACTGCCGCGCGATGCCAAACAAGGTTTCACCTTTTTGGACTCTATGTACGGGCATTCCCTTTTCAACACGCACAGGATTGAAGCCCTTGGATGTATCGGGCTTGATGTCTTTGCCTTCTTTCTTTTCCTCGGGACCGGCCGGAATCTTGATCACTTGACCAACGGACAGTCCTGTATCCGTTCCGGGATTGGCCTTGGTAATTTCGCTGGTGTCCACCTTGTAGAGCTTGCCGATGGCATAAAGGGTTTGACCTTTCTCCACCGTATGGAGGTAGTAACGAACCCCGTTTTCAGTCACCATATCCTTCTGCGCTAATAGATTGGCCGAGAAAATGAGGAGTACAATGGTGATGATCGATCTGATGGTCTTCATGCGGTTGTTTTCAATGTGGCTACCGTGATTCCAAATATCATTCCCACTCTATTGTAGCGGGTGGTTTTGAGCTAATATCATAGACCACTCGGTTGATTCCCCGCACTTTATTGATGATATCACTACTTACTTTGGCCATGAATTCGTGGGGCAAATGCGCCCAATCCGCAGTCATTCCATCAGTGCTCGTAACCGCGCGCAAAGCCACAGCCTGTTCGTAGGTGCGCTCATCACCCATCACACCCACCGAGAACACCGGTAGCAGGATAGTGCCCGCTTGCCAAACGTGGTCATAGAGTCCGGCATCACGCAAAGATTTAATCCATATATGGTCTGCTTCTTGGAGCAAACGCACCTTGTCTGCAGTCACTTCGCCCAGAATGCGAATACCCAAGCCGGGACCCGGAAAAGGATGTCGCCCGATGAGGCCTTCGCTCATGTGCAGCGCGCGACCCACTCTCCGCACTTCATCTTTGAACAACAAACGCAACGGTTCCACCACTTTCAACTTCATATAATCCGGCAGCCCACCCACGTTGTGGTGGCTTTTGATAGTGGCCGAAGGGCCTCCGGTGGCCGAAACAGACTCTATCACATCAGGATAGATGGTGCCTTGTGCCAAAAAGGTCGCGCCTTCAACCTGTTTGGCTTCTGCATCAAACACTTCGATAAACACGCGGCCTATGGCTTTGCGTTTCAGTTCGGGATCGGTTTGACTTTTCAGAGCCGCGTAGAATTGGTCACCTGCCCGCACACCTTTTACATTCAGGCCCATATCGCGATAGCTCTCCAGCACATCTTCAAATTCATTTTTGCGCAGCAGACCATTGTCCACAAAAATGCAGTGGAGCCTATTGCCAATGGCTTTGTGCAGCAGCAGGGCCGCAACAGACGAGTCCACACCGCCCGACAGCCCCAGGATTACCTTTTCATTTCCAATTTGGCTTTGAAGCTTGGCCACGGTTTCCTCAATGAAAGATTGCGGAGTCCAATCTTGAGCGCAACCGCAAATGCGCACCACAAAGTTTTCCAACAACATGCTGCCCTCGGTAGTGTGGAAAACTTCGGGGTGAAACTGAATACCGTACGTTTTTTCGCCCTTAATAGCGAATCCGCCAACGCGCACATCGTGGGTGCTGCAAATGATTTCAGCGCCTGACGGAGGCGTTTCGATAGTGTCGCCATGGCTCATCCAAACTTGCGAACTATCTGATATGTGGTGAAGCAATTCGTTTTCTCGATTGACAAAGGACAAATTGGCTCGACCATACTCTCGAGCCAAAGAAGGTTTCACTGAGCCCCCAATACTGAAGGACATGTACTGTGCTCCATAACAAACTCCCAAAAGAGGCAAAACACCTCTGAATCTCGATAAATCCGGATGAGGTGCATTGGCATCGCGCACAGAAAAAGGGCTTCCGCTCAGAATGACTCCTTTGATATTGGGGGTGAGGTCAAAGGATTTGTTCCAAGGATAAATCTCGCTGTAGACATTAAGTTCTCTGATTCTGCGGGCAATTAGTTGGGTGTATTGCGAACCGAAATCGAGAATAATGATTTTTTCCTGCATAGGGGCAAAATTAACCCCACGCCTACGCCCTTGACCAATTATTTATCAGCCCCGAAGGGCTGATTTCTCTACAAATTCTTAACTGTGTAAAGTTTAGATAAAGAGCGCTCAGTCCTTTACAAAACGTAAGCTAAACCCTCCTCCACGAGTGCCGTATCTGCGGCTTGGGTCGCCATCATTGTAGCTCAGGTTCTGAATCCAGGTTTGGCCTTCTTCATCCACGGCTGACCACCACATCCCGAATCTGGTCAATTCCGTGAACTGACCATCATCCATTCGATAGCCGCCTGCAGTGCCAAAAAAACCACTTTCGTCCGTACCGTTGGTGTCTCTGAACCACCCGTTGGGGCTTTTCAACTTGGGCTGCGAATCGTAAATTCCACCCAATGTCATATACATTTCTTCCCACTCATACTTAGTGGGCACGTGCCAGCCTTTGGGCGCAATCCCACGCGCGTCCACCATAGCGAAGAAATTGTAGATTTTGCCATAGTATTCATTCATTTCGGGATTGTTGTCATACCAGCACCAACAACCTATGCCTTGCATGTGGTGGCGCTGCCAGTCCTCGGCCGTTTTGCATTCAGGTATTGGGTCACCATTGCGATAGGTTGTACCGTTGAAATTGCGATTGGTCCATGTCTGCTTGCCAATAGTGGTGGAGGACAACATGACTTGTGGTTGTTCGGCTTCGGCACGGGCCGGTGCTGCAGATTTTCCGCTGTCTTCTGTCACAGATGATTTGGGCTTGTCGCTATCACCGCACGAAGTGAGTGCCATGGTGGCCAGCGAGATGAGGGTCAAAAAAGTCGAAATGTTCATTTATTCTCGATTTTGGGGCGCTAAGGAAGTAAAAAAACGTGTTTGTTTAGGCAGGAATACGCGGATTCATCAACCAAAACCACAAAGGAGGCAAGGCAGCCAGCACCATCATTCCGGGATAGCCGGTAGGCATTTGGGGTGAGGTGTCAAAATTGTCCAGCAATTGGTACTTTTTACTCGCGTCAAAATGGTGGTCGCTGTGGCGGCTTAACTCAAAAAGCATTAACCGCCCGATGATATGGTTGCTGTTCCATGAATGGGCCGGATTAACATCTTCATATCTGAATTCGCTCACTTTTTTGCGCATCAGGCCATAATGCTCAATATAATTGATGGTTTCAAGCAATATGCCACCTATCAAGGCCGATAAAGCAAAGGCCATTACCACCGCTCCGCCAAAAGCCCACCACACGACTGCCACTGCTGCCGCTTCCAACAACCACATCATCAGTGTTTGATTGCTGAGCGAAAATGGGGTTCGTTTTTTACGCTGCAATCGCTTTGCCTCGATGCGCCATGCTGACACCAACGAAAGCGTCATGCTCCGAATGATGAACAAATAGAGCCACTCGCCTTTTCGGGCCGAACTCGGGTCTTCGGGCGTAGAGACGTTTCGGTGGTGCCCATAATTGTGCTCAATGAAAAAATGCATATAAAGGCTCGTGAGCAACAAAGCCTTGGCCATCAACTGCTCTGCTTTTGTCTGGCGATGGCCCAACTCGTGCGCCACGTTGATGCCGAATACACCGCACATGATGCCCATGCTCAGAACGCGTCCCCACCACTCTGCGCTCCACATGTTTGAAGAACCAATGATACTGAGAAACCAAAACAAAAACCCGAATTGCATCGGAACAATCAGGTAGAGCATCCAATCAAACAGGCTGTCCTTTTTGCGCAACTCTTTTTCCGCAGAAGTCAGATTAGTGCGGTCAGTGCCAACCAGCAGTTCTGCCAAAGGCAAAAAACCAAATGCATAGACCACCGGCAGAAAAACCCACGGGCCGGAAAGCACAAAAGCAATCGCCACCACAATGGGCAAGGTCATAACCGCGGTGTATTTCAGCGCTGCAGGACTCATAAGGACTCAGGATTCAGCTCCCTCGTTTTTTTGTTTTGCCCATTCCATCCATTCTTCATCGGTCATATGTATGGTTTCGAGCCGGGCTCTTGCATCATCTGCGTAGCGATGATTGGGGAACAAGGTGATAATGTCGTTATATGCTTCACGCGCTTTGGTCTTGTCATTTATCTCAAAGTCATAGATAAATGCAATCCAATTGCACACATCAGAAGCTTTGCTGAACTTGGGAAATCCATCACGTAAGTTCTTCAATATTTCGATTGACTGAGTGAAGTTCCGCAAGTTCATGGCCATTTCGGCCGCTTTGAACATGTACTCCGGGGCCATGCTATCTTGGCGGTGGATATTGGAAAAATCTAAATAAGCACCCAGCAATTGCTTGCCTTTCTCCGTATCAATGGGCATGTCAGGGTTAGAAAAAACCTCTGCCTCCAATTTGGCAATGTTGGTTTTGCTCTCTTCGGCTGCTTTTTCCTCGGGGGTTTTACCTCCGCTGCCGCAAGCCGCTATGGTAGCTAACATCAATGAAACCAGAAGAATTCTCATGAGTTTTTGAGTTGTTTTTTGGTCGGAAAAATCATTTTGTACTTCACATCTACATCGCCACGGCTGATGTCGGCCAGGCGGCCTTTGAGCAGGGTGCGTTTGTTGGCGCTGATGCGGTCCAAAAAGAGTTTGCCTTCAATGTGGTCATACTCGTGCTGGATAATTCGCGCAGGGATACCGCTCAGTTCTTCTTCCCAGAGTTCCCAGTTTTCATCATAGTACTCAATCTTGAGTGTCTCTTTTCTCGAGACGTCTTCGCGGATTCCCGGAATGCTCAGGCAGCCTTCTTCAAAGTCCCACTCTGCGCCCGTCTCTTCGTAGATGATAGGGTTGATGTAAACCCGCTTGAAACCTGCACAACTTTCATCACCGTCTTCGCCCTCGGCAAATGGAGTGGCGTCCACCACGAACAAGCGGATGCTCTTTCCGATTTGGGGAGCGGCCAATCCCACACCATGCGCGTGTTTCATTGTCTGAAACATGCTTTTGATAAGGTCTTTCAATCCGGGATATTCGGGTTCGATGTCGATGGCTTTTTTCTTTAACACGGGGTCACCGTATGCCACAATGGGATAAATCATGCGCAGATGGATATTTGAGGGCATATGCCGAGCGCAAAATTATCCAATTAGCCCCTCGTGTGTCGATGCAAAAATTATGAAAGCTGCCGCGCCTCCCTTCCCCGGCCAAGCCCCTACCTTTGCCTTGCTTTTTAGACCTGAATGAAAAACAAATTAGACAACATAGACGAAGCCATAGAGTCCGTCAGACAAGGGAAAATCATCATTGTGGTAGATGATGAAGACCGCGAAAATGAAGGCGATTTTCTGATGGCCGCGCGCCACTGCAGCCCCGAGCATGTCAACTTCATGGCCACCCATGGCCGTGGCCTCATCTGTGCCCCGCTCATCGAAGACCGCTGTGATGAATTGAGCCTCGAACTAATGGTCCGCACCAATTCGGCTGCATACGAAACGCCCTTCACCGTGTCTGTGGACCTCATAGGACATGGCTGCACCACGGGAATTTCGGCTTCTGATCGCGCTAAAACCATTCAAGCACTTGTTAATCCCCTTACTCGGCCTGAGGAGTTGGGCAAGCCCGGCCACATATTTCCCCTCAGAGCCAAGCGCGGTGGCGTATTGCGCAGAGCAGGCCACACCGAAGCCGCCATTGATTTTGCCCGCCTGGCCGGATTGGAACCCGCGGGTGTGATAGTCGAAATCATGAACGAAGATGGCTCAATGGCCCGCCTTCCCCAACTGTTCGAAATTGCAGAGCGATTCGACCTCAAGTTGGTCTCTATCCAAGACCTCATCGCCTATCGCCTCCAACATGAAACGCTGATAGAACAGGTGCGCCACACCCAATTGGACACCCGCTACGGAGCTTTTGACATGTTTGTCTATCGCCAGAAAACCAATGGTTGCGAGCACATAGCCCTCACCAAAGGCACCTGGAATGCTGATGAACCCGTGCCCGTGCGCGTGCATCCCGGCAATCCGGCCATGGACATCTTCGGGGCCGAATTTCCGGCCCGCGGAGCCATGCTACACCGTGCCATGGAATGGATAACAGGCGAAAACAAAGGCGTTGTAATCTATATCAACCCTTTCACCCCGGAAAAGCAGTTTTCAGCCGAAGTGGACCAGTACATAGCCGAAAAAGGAAGCGCAGGTACCGGCAAGCGAATGGACGAGAAAGACTACGGCATTGGGGCGCAAATCCTACGACAATTAGGTGTACACAAGCTGCGCGTCATCAGCAACTCACCCTCCAAACGCACGGGTCTTGTAGGTTACGGGCTGGAAATAGTGGATTATATTGAGATGTGAAGATGGTAGATGGTAGGCGGTAAGTGGTATTAGGTAATTCGATTTTATATATTAGACATAACACATTGGATATAAGACAATAGATACCGCATTTCGGACTGAATACTTTGGACGTTGTACTTCGTACTTCGGATATAATACATCGGTTCCACAATACAGTTAACGGCAACTGAAAACGGTCAACGCTTCTCAGTCATGGACAACCCAATACTCAACACCCAATACCCGCACCATGAATCTCTACCCCATCAACACAGGCTATTTCAAATTGGACGGAGGCGCCATGTTCGGTGTGGTGCCCAAAAGCATTTGGCAAAAAACCAATTCTGCCGATGAGACCAACATGTGCACATGGGCCATGCGCAGCTTGCTGATTGAAGACGGCAACCGCCTGATGCTCATTGACTGCGGCATTGGCAACAAACAATCTGAAAAGTTCTTTTCGCATTATTATTTGCACGGGAATGACTCGTTAGACACTTCATTGGCCCGCCACGGTTTCAACCGAAACGACATCACGGATGTATTTCTCACACATTTGCATTTTGACCACTGCGGTGGCGCCATAGAGCGCGTGGGCGAGGGATTTCGTCCTGCTTTTCAAAACGCTGTGTTTCACTCCAATGAGCGCCATTGGCAGTGGGCCACCCAACCCAATCCGCGCGAGAAAGCCTCTTTTTTGGCCGAAAACATCCAACCCATCCGCGAGTCGGGCCAATTGAACATGATTGGCCGACAAGGCGATTACATCGCGAATGTGTTTGAAAACGTAGATGTCTTCTTTGCCGATGGCCACACCGACAGCCAGATGCTGCCACACATCCGCTACAAGGGACACACCATTGTGTTTATGGCCGATTTGCTGCCCTCCACAGGCCACATCCCGTTGGCCTATGTGATGGGCTATGACACACGCCCGTTGCTGACCCTGAGCGAGAAAGAAAAATTTATGCAGCGCGCAGCCGATGAAAAATTCATTTTGTTTCTCGAACACGACCCCGTAAATGAATGCTGCACCGTGGCCCACACCGAAAAAGGAATCCGATTGGACAGGGCTTTTGTTTTGGGTGATTTGGGTTGATTGGCTTTCTCCCGCGCTGCTTTTACGAAAGGATTTCGTTCCGCACAGTAATTATCTTCTGAATTGAGAAGGCGGTTAAAAGCACCCAATGTTCAATTCACCCCTTCCCCACTCGCTCGCGCACTTTGTAGCGGTTGCGGTCGGGGTGGTTGCGGCTGATGAGTTCGCCCAAGAAACCCGCCACAAACAGCTGCACCCCGATAATCATCACGGCCAAGGCCACATAGAAATGCGACAGTTCGGCTATGTTGCGCGAGGGTGTGCCGAGCCAAATGCTCCACAGTTTGGCCCCGCCAATCCATGCAAAGAGCATAAATCCGATGACAAACATCAGTGTGCCCAGTGTGCCGAAGAGGTGCATGGGTTTTTTGCCAAACTTGGAGATGAATGAAATGGTGAGCAGGTCCAGAAAACCATTGATAAAGCGCTCAAAACCAAACTTGGTGTGGCCGAATTTGCGGGCGCGGTGCACCACGGCCTTCTCGGCTATTTTACTGAATCCTTCGCGCTTGGCTATCACCGGGATATAGCGGTGCATTTCGCCATAGACCTCGATGTTTTTGACCACATCGAGGCGGTAAGCTTTGAGGCCGCAATTGAAATCGTGCAATCGGATGCCTGACATTTGGCGGGTGGCCCAATTGAAGAGTTTGGTGGGCAGGGTTTTGCTCAGCGGGTCGTGGCGTTTTTGTTTCCAGCCCGACACCAGGTCGTGGCCACCCTTCACAATCATGTCATACAGCGGAGCAATCTCATCGGGCGAGTCTTGCAGGTCGGCATCCATGGTAATGACCACTCGGCCTGAGGCCGCTTCGAAGCCTGTTTGCAGGGCGGCTGATTTGCCATAATTGCGCATGAACCGTATGCCAGTGACAGCAGCCGATTGGGCAGCCAATGACGAGATGACGGCCCAACTGTCATCGGTGCTGCCATCGTCTATAAGGATGATTTCGCGGGTGAGGTTAGCCTCGTTGCAGGCGCGCTCAATCCATGCGCACAGCTCGGGCAGCGATTCGGCCTCATTGAGCAGAGGCACCACTATAGAAACATCGGGATGCAAATGTGGTCGACTCAGTTGTCTATTATTTCGCTATCAGGGGTAAAAACGGGTGGGTTCTTTTTGATGATGGCGGCAATGACAATTGAGATAATTGCCAGCCTAACCAGTCTGAACAACAAAGATTTCAGTTGCCCAATCAATGAAAACTCACCCGGCATATCCTTTTCAAGTTGCGCAATGCGCTTGTCGATTTCGCTATCAGGGGTATTTGCCCATTCCATCAAACTCTCTGTTTTGTAAATCATTTGATCGGTGATTTTCTGTTCCAGTTCACCATCAATTTTAACCAAAGCAAATCCATAAACAGCATTCATAAAACTGATTATAACCGCGGCAATGAAAACTGAAATAAAAGCATCTCTGAGGGAAATAAAGCCTGTGATATTCCTCGCTGCACGGCCGGCCCAAATCATGAATACAATAGGAAGGAACATGAAAATACCAAGCACCCACCAAGATGTCATAAGTTCTATTCCTCCAAAATATGTAATAAGGCCAATTGTAATAGCTGCCAAACCTCCGTACATGCCGATGGTGATGCTCTTTTGATTCATGTTGTGGTTGATTGCGTTGGGGGCAAAGATATAAGTCTGCATCGTGCACCGATGAATGGCAAAGCTTTTATACTTTTGCGGCCGGGCAAGTCTCATACGACCAAGCTCCCATCACTCCCCCAGGGCGGGAACGCAGCAAGGGTAAATGGTCGTAGCGGTGCGATATGAGGGGCTTGCCCGATTTTTTTTCTCCCTCACTTGTTGGCCTCTTATTTTTACCGCCCATGCACACCCCATCGGCAGCCGATCAGCGCATTGTATTGGTGACGGGCGGAAGCTCGGGCATAGGCCGCGCCACAGCTGCCTACCTCAGCCAACGCGGTTTTGTGGTCTATGGCACCGGACGCCATGGCCGCGATGGACAACCGATGGACAATTTCACTTTTCTGCAAATGGACGTGACCGATGAAGCCTCGGTGCGCAGGGTATTGGACTACGTCTTGCAGCGCCACGGACGGCTGGACGCAGTGATTAACAATGCAGGACTGGGCATGGTGGGTCCGGTGGAAATGACCAGCGAAGCCGAAGCCCGCGAAATGATGGACACCAATTTTCACGGGGTGCTCAATGTGTGTCGCAATGCCATTCCGATGCTGCGCCTGAGCGGTGGCGGACACATTATCAATGTCACTTCCATTGGCGGCCGTGTGGGTTTGCCATTCAGAGGCATTTATTGTGCGGGAAAATTTGCGGTAGAAGGCCTTAGCGAAGCACTGAGCATGGAGCTGAAAAAGTTCAATATCAAAGTAAGCATCATTGAGCCGGGTGATTTCCGAACGGGCATCAACCAAAACCGCAAATACCCTGCTCGGCAACAGCCCGACCTCTATCCCGAAAGCGACACGGCCCGCTCCCAAGTCATCAGCGAGGTGGAAAATGCGCCACATCCCGAGGCCATCGGCCGACTGGTGCACAGCATACTGAACAATCCGCGCCCGCGGCTGCGCTACAAAGCCGCCACACCCATGCAGCGCCTCAGTGTGGAAATCAAGAAGTTTGTCCCCGACCGATGGTTCGAACAACTCATCATGAACCACTATAAGATGAAACACAAGCCATGAAAAAAATACTGGTAGCCAATCGTGGCGAAATAGCCATGCGCATCATGCGTACTGCACGTGAAATGGGTATCGCCACCGTGGCGGTTTATTCCGAGGCCGACCGCAATGCACCCTTTGTGCGCTATGCTGATGAGGCTGTGTGCCTGGGCCCCGCGCCTTCGGCCCAATCCTATCTGCGAGGCGATTTCATCATCGAAAAAGCCAAAGCCCTGGGCGTGGACGGCATCCATCCGGGCTATGGATTTTTGAGCGAAAATGCAGACTTTGCCCGTGCGGTGAAAGCATCGGGTATCACCTTCATAGGCCCTCCGGCAGATGCCATCGCCATGATGGGCAGCAAACTGGCTGCCAAACAAGCCGCTGCCCGTTATAACATTCCGATGGTGCCCGGTACCGAAGAAGCTATAACAGACATAGATAAAGCAAGGCTTTTGGCCTCTGAAATAGGTTATCCCATCCTCATTAAAGCCAGTGCCGGTGGTGGAGGAAAAGGCATGCGCATCGTGGAAAATGACAGTGAGTTTGTGGAGCAAATGAATCGCGCGGTGTCTGAAGCCCAAAGCGCCTTTGGGGATAGTTCGGTTTTCATAGAAAAATACATCAGCTCGCCACGGCACGTTGAAATCCAGGTGCTGGCCGACACGCAAGGCAATTATCGCTACTTGTTTGAACGGGAATGCTCAGTGCAGCGCAGGCATCAAAAAGTGATAGAAGAAGCGCCTTCGCCTGTCCTTACCCCGGCCGTGCGCCAAGCCATGGGACAATGCGCGGTAGACGTAGCACGTGCTTGCAATTACGAGGGAGCGGGAACAGTTGAGTTTTTGGTGGATGAACACCTCAACTTCTATTTCTTGGAGATGAACACCCGATTGCAAGTAGAACACCCTGTTACCGAGATGATTACCGGTAAAGACCTGGTGCGTGAGCAAATCGAAATAGCCCGCGGCAAAGCCATTCCTTTCACCCAAGAAGAGCTGACCATCAACGGACATAGCATCGAAATACGCGTCTATGCCGAAGACCCCTCCAATGGCTTTTTGCCCGACATAGGCCGACTCAACACCTATGAATTGCCCAAAGGACCGGGTATCCGCGTGGACGATGCCTACGAGCCCGGTATGGATATCCCCATCTATTATGACCCCATGATAGCCAAATTGGTGGTACATGCCCCCACCCGCGAAGCCGCCATCCAAAAGATGCTGCGCGCCATCAGCGACTATCGCATTTCGGGCGTACAAACCACATTGGGCTTTTGCGCATTTGCATTGGACCATCCGGCATTCAGGTCGGGCAATTTTGACACACACTTTGTGAAAAATTATTTTACACCTGCCATGCTTCTCGACCAAAGAGATGACGAACTTTCGATTGCTGCAGCAATGGCCGTTTATTTTGAAAACCAAACCCAAAAACATGCT
>Ga0169931_10004512_pt1 | contig 21669 bp, 15 predicted proteins | sample Kivu_15m_20L_FD_129675 | JGI IMG/M metagenome (GOLD analysis project Ga0169931, IMG submission 129675) | Freshwater microbial communities from Lake Kivu, Western Province, Rwanda to study Microbial Dark Matter (Phase II) - Kivu_15m_20L... | ecosystem: Environmental > Aquatic > Freshwater > Lake... | reverse complement strand
GCCTTCTTGCGGCGGTTCGACGAGAACAATGTCGATCCCAACCGCAACTTCCTGCTCCCCCACGAGCGGTTTGAGGGCGTTCCCGAAGGCTACGCCGAACTCGATGCGTTTCTCAACCCCCGGCGGCCCCCCTCTCGATGGGAGCCATTCGCCCTCAAGGCGCTGTGGCTGATTGCCCGGCATGGGATGCCGAACTTGCGACAGGCCGTCGCAAGCGGGCAGCACGGCTACCCGCGGGGGCTTTTTTTCGGGGGAGCAGGCCCGTCGCGAATGCAGCAACTCCTGGGCGACCACTTGCCCCGATGGCTCGCGGGAAGCAAGTGCGTCGTCCACCTCGACTTTCACACCGGGTTGGGTCGTCGAGGGGCGTGCAAATTGCTCATCGACTACCCCCTCGACGCGGGTCAACGCCAGTGGCTCACGGACTGGTTTGGAGCCGAATCTTTCGAGGCGTGCGACGCCAGCAGCATCGCCTACGACGCCCGGGGAGGCTTCGGGCGGTGGTGCGTGTGCAGCGGACTGGCCCCCAGTTATTTGTTCGCCTGCGCCGAATTCGGCACTTACGGTTCCCTCCAAGTGCTCGCTGGGCTTCGTGCCGAGAATCAGGCGCACCATTGGGGCGGTGCGAAGTCGGCGTCCACGCTGCGGGCCAAGGAACGGCTCAAGGAGTTGTTCTGTCCGGCATCGGATGTCTGGCGGTCGCGAGTCGTCGAACAGGGGCTGGAACTGGTCCGCCGAGCGCAGCGGGGGCTGCTGGAAGCCGCTCTGCCCGGAAGCGAGGCGGCGGCGCCAAGCCAGCCGCCGCAGCAGAACGGTCACGCATGACGGGTGCGCGGAGTACGACCGCGATGTCGCCCTGCCGCGTGAGCAAGCGATTGCCGACGGAGGTGTTGCGCTCAGGAGGCGCGAGGCCGGCATGTGACGCCGCTGCGTTCCCAGATCGACTCTCTGGTCTGCCCCGGGCCAACGACTGCCGAGAGCGGAATGGTCCTCGCCGAACTTCACGCGGGACCGCACCGACGCCACGGCAGTCGTTTTCGGGCCTCGCCGCGCGCCCGCGTTGCCGACCGGCAAGCTGGGTCGCGCTCCGCCGAGCATCCGTCCAGCGATCGAGTTCCGGCTTCGTGCCTCGTGCCGCGAGCCGCGAGGGCGAATCGGCCCGCAGCAGTCGGCCGGCAACTCGGCCAAGCGACGCCCTGCGGAAGCCGTTCCGACGGATCCTCCGAGGAATGGCCCGGTGCGTACTCCGTCCGCGAGACGCGCCTGGGGCGCCCGCCGTTCGCGACGCGTCGGCGGGTTCCCGCACGCTGCCGGGCCACTCTGCGGGGGGGTCCTTGCGCGTTCGGAGACGCGAAGCGATCCAAGGCAACGTAAGCTTGTCAACGAATCAAGCACCCCAGCGTCGTCGGGGGAAGCATCCGAGGGTTCTCTTGATCCCTGCGTCGTCCATGAGCTGCCGCTCGCCTTGCGCCTGCGGCTTCTTCCTCCGTGAGGAGCGGCGGCCCGGGTTCCTTTGCGGCGCAAGGATCCATCAAGCGATCGAGAGCCGCGTGTGCTACTACGTGACGGCCGTTCTACCTCCGCGCGCTGCGGTCGAGTCGCTGCGTTCCGTCGCGGCTCGCTTCGGCCGGGACCTGAGGCCGCTTGACGGGAGCGGTCTGGGGGACTGCCTGGTGCCGGGCGAGCAGTACCTGCTGACCACCGTCGGCCCCTGCGACTGCAACACGGCGCTGGGCAGCAAGACGCGGAGCCCCCGCGCTGCGGGACCTGCGCGCGTCGACGAAGAGCGACGTCTCGCCGCCAAGGGCTGGAGTCCCGCCAAGATCGACCGCGCCTTGGGGCAAAGCCAAGCAGCGCGTACGCGGCATGCCGCACTTTCGTCGGCAGCGTCGGCGAACGATCTGGACCGCTGGGCGGGATTCATCGTCGCGATTCTCGGTACAGGTCTCTCCTCCATCAGCCTCGTCCTGCACTTTTATGACGGTCCTCTCGAGGCCCGGATCGACGTCCCGGAACGCGAGACGATTTTAGTGGCGCCGCAACAGGTCGCCGAGTTGGTCGGCGATTTGGCCTGCCTTCGCGAGGACACTCGCTACGATTTCCGCACGGCGCGCCGGCGTGGTGGCAAGTGACCTGAAGCGTCGGCGAGCGATCGAACCGGTCCGGCGGTGCGCGTCCGATGCCGCTGCGGGCCGCACGCGGCAAGCGGCTTCGCGCTGCGGACGCCACGCGGGTAGCCAAACAGCAGCCCATCGCCTGGTTGCTCGGAACGTGAACCCGACCGCAGCGCCACGTTCTGCGATCGTCGTGGGCGCTGGCCGGGAGCGAAGCCTGAGGGGCCGGCCTGGCTGACTCGCCGGCGTCATCCCGCGGGGCTGGCGGGCGGCTCCGCCGCGGCGTTGCGGAAACCGTAGCGCCACGCCCCGTAGCTCAAGGCGACCGCGCAGAGCAGGAAGGCCAGGTCGTTGGGATACCGGCCGCTCCACGCCGGCTGCCAGGGTCGTGGAAAGCCGAAGAAGGCGTTGTTCAGCAGGTACGCGGTCCACGCCACGAAGACCAGCGCGAGGCCGGCGAACCCCCGCGTCGCGGCGTGCGCGCCGCGTTGCGCGGCGAAACCGGCGAGCAACGCGGCGAGCGCCAGCGGCAGAAGCACGGCCAGCGCCCAGACTCCGAACGCCTGGCCCTCCGCGGGGGGCAGGTCGAGGGGCGCGCCGCGATGCAGGGTGGACCAGGCGAGCAACCGCTCGTGGATCGGCGGCGCGATCGCGGCGCCCGTCTTGACGGCAATCGGCAGCAAGGTGATCGGCAAAGCCATCCAGAAAGGCCAGATCCGTCCGGCAACGACCGCCAGGAGCGGGAGCAGGATCATCGTGTACCCAGGGTCGGCAATCGAATCCAGAGCCGCACAGGAGCCGAAATTCCAAACGAGAATCGTCGTCGCGTGCAGGGCGAGACTGCCGGCCTCCAAGCCCCCGGAGAGCGTCGCCTCGCGGTCGTCCAACGGGGCGATCTGGCGGCGATTGACCCAGACTCCCAAGCCGAGCACGCCCCCCCACGCCGCACCGAACACGGTCTCCATGACGTTCCACCAGTTGAGCCCGTCGAACCGGTGCAGCCACGACGCGGGGTCGCGAAACAGCGCGGGATTCCAAGCATGGAAGGCTTGGACGCACTGCCCCAGGGGAAAGCCGAGCCCCCCCGCGAGGCCGCCCCACAGCGCCAACCGCAGGCAGAGACGATCCCCCTTGGCCAGCCGGGCGTAGCCGGCCAGTCCGACGAGCACCGCCCACAATCCGCCCCACCGCTCGCGGCGCGGCTGCAAGTCGACCGCGTCAGGTTCCCAGTCCCAGGAATCCGAAAAGTAGATCCTCGGCAGCGTGCGCGTTGCCGGATCGAAAGGCTCGTTGAGCGCCGCGACGCCCAAGCAGAGCACGAACAGCAGCACGAGAAGCAGGCAGGCCAACTCGGCCGATCCGTAGCGTTTGCCTCCCCAGAACATCCCCAGAAAAGCGCCCCCCAAACCGATCCACGCCGCGCCCTTGACGGCCAAACCCAGCATCCCCCAGCGCCAAGCGGCGTCGTTGCCGACGAGGTTGGCGTCGTGCGTCAGCCCGACCGTCTGGCCGTAGGTCATGCTGCCGCCGACGCCGATGGCCAAGGTGAACGCGGCGATGGCCCGCGTCCCGACGAGCGAGGGGGAGCCCGGCGTGAAGAGCAGCGCCAGGACCAGGCCGACCAGCAGTCCGGGGACCATCGCCCCGGTCTCGTGTCCGTACTGGCCGCGAATTCCCCATCCCAGGGCTGCCGCGCAGGCGGGAAGCAGAATCGCCGCCCGCCACGAGGGGGGTCGGATATCGCGCATGGCGAGCATCTCCGGGAGGTGCGACTGCCGGGTTCCAGGCGGCGACCGTCGGCGGTTGCCGCGCCCCTCGGTCGACTGGTCGGTCGACTGGTCGGTCGACTGGTCGGTCGACTGGTCGGGCGGCGGCGTCGGTCGTCGACGCGGGGGTGCGCATTCTCTGCGGAATCGCCGCTGCGGAGAAAGGGCAGTTGGAGCCCGCGGCAGCGTCCCGTCGGCCGGAGACCCGCTCGGCTTGCTGCTAGAAGCCGATGCTGGCTCCCCCGTCGACGGCCAGGTGCTGGCCGGTGACGAACGCCGCGGCCGGAGAGCAGAGGTAGACGGCAGCCCAGCCGATCTCTTCGGGCGCGCCGATGCGGTGCTGCGGGGTCCGGCTGAGGACGCGGTTTTTGCGTTCGGGGTCGTTTTCCAGAGACCGCCGCGACATGTCCGTATCAATCCACCCGGGGGCGACGGCGTTGACGCGGACGTGGCGGGGCGACCACTCGACGGCCAGGGAGCGGATCACGCCCCGCAGCGCGGACTTGGCAGCGGAGTAGGCCAGCACGTTGGGAATGCCGAAGAGGGCGGCCATGGACGACACGAACAGAATGGAGCCCCGCTGCCGGTCGAGCATGCCGGCCCCCACGGCGCGCGTGAGCGCGATGGCGCCGAGCACGTGGGTTTGAAACAGTCGCTGCAGGTCGTCGTCCGAGGTGTCCAGTGCGGGCTTTTTGACATGGTTGCCGGCGTTGTTGACGAGGATGGAGAGCGGTCGACCGGCAATTTCGGCAGCACGATCCGCAAGACGCGGGGCGTCGTCGCACGCGTCGACGTCGTGGACGATGTAGCGCGCGGCGTCGCCCCAGGCCGAACACGCGGACTGCAGGCGAGACTCGGTCCTGCCGACGACGATCACCTGCGCGCCGGCTGCGAGGAAGCATTCGGCGATGGCCTTGCCGATGCCCGAACCGCCTCCGGTGACCAGCGCCGTTTCGCCATCGAGAGAGAAAGGCGTGGGGATCTTCATCGGCGGCGCTCCGCGGGGAAGTGGTGGAAGCGGTTTCGCGGCGGCGGAGACCGCCCGGCGCCCGGCGACGCTCGACCGGCGGAGCGAGCGAAGCAGGCGGAGCGAACAACGCGAGCCGATCGGGCCGTCGGCGCCCCGGTTGGCGCCGACGGCGAAAATTTGCGAGACGCCGGGCCGCCAAGAGCGAATCGGCTCGCACCGACAAGCCGCCGGGGATCGCCGCCGCCACGACGAGGTCGTGCAACGAGGAGCCGTCATTGTAGCCGGGCTGTTGCTCGCGATGAACCGGTGGGAGTCGGTCGCCCGCCGTCGGGTCGCTGTCGGTTGCGGGATCTGCTAGAAACGAAATCGGCACGGCGTGCCGCGGGCTTCCATTCGCTGCCATCGCGGCGACGAGCCGGCTGGCAAGCGCCGGGCAATCCGGTTGCCGCCCGCGAGTTGCCGTCGGACGTCGTCCCCCGAGTGCAAAGGGAGCCAAGCCGTGCCCGAACCGCATCCCCGCCGGAAGCCTGCTTTCGGGCCCCAGCCGTCCGACTCCGGCCTAGCACGGCGCGACTTCCTGAGCCGTTCGGTCGCGGGGATCGCCGCCGCAGGCGGATTGGCCGCTGCGGCCGCTCGAGCGGCCGCGGAGCCGTCGGAGGGAGCGGCTGCCGTCGGCCCGTCGCCGGCTCGTCCGGTGGTGCGGATCGACGAACATCGGGTGGCCGTGCAGGCGACCGGCATGACAGGCGAAGCCCGGATCCTGTTTCTTGCCGACACGCATCTCGCTCGCGACGACCAGCGGGGAGAACCCTACCGGCAGTACAGTGCACGGATGGCCGGCGCCTACCGGCAGACGTCGCACTGGCAGTCGCGACAGGCGACCGATCCCGAAGCGTGTTTCCGGGAGACGCTCGCCGCGGCCCGCGCCTGGCCGGCGGATCTGGTCGTGCTGGCCGGCGACATCGTCAGTTTTCCGTCGCTTGCGGCCGTGGAATGGGCGACCGAACGTTTGCTGGAAAGCGGTCTGCCCTTTCTCTATGTCGCCGGCAACCACGACTGGCATTACGAGGGCTTGGAGGGATCGTCCTCCAGCCTGCGAGCGGAATGGTCCCGACGCCATCTCGCACCGCTCTATCAGGGAGCGGATCCGCTGATGGCGTTTCGCGACGTGCAGGGACTTCGGGTGCTGGCAATCGACAATTCCACTTACGAAGCGACTGCCGAGCAACTGGCGTTCCTGCAACTCCACATCGCCGCCGGCAAGCCGCTGCTGTTGGCGTGCCATATCCCGCTCTACGTGCCGGGGCGCCCCGTGGGCTTCGGCTGCGGTCATCCCGAGTGGAATGCCGAGGCGGATCGCCACCACCGACTCGAGCGACGCCCGCGGTGGCCGACAGGCGGACACACGGAAGTGACGCGGCAATTCCATCGCGAGGTCTTTGCGGCGCCTCGCATGGCGTTGGTATGCGCCGGGCACATCCACCAGGCGTCGGTGGATGTCTTCCGCGGTTTGACGCAAGTCGTGGCGCCGCCGAACCTGGCGGGGGGCTACCTTCAGGTCTCGGTCTGCGGGTAGGGCGCGGCGCGGCGACTCGCGGGGGTCGGCGGGCCGTGGCGCCGCTTGATCGCGTGCGGGCCCGTCGCCTGTCGCCCAGGCTGCGACGGGGTCGTGCACGGACGCGGCGCCTTTCCGTGCGGCGGCGTGCCGCTGCGGTGGCGCTGCCGCGGCGCTGCCCGACGGGACGCCCGTCGGCCGGGCCGCGTCGTTCCGGCGGCGTTCTCTCGCGACGACGGGCGTCGCCGATCTCCCTGGCCCGAGGCGGGTCGCGGCAGAGACGCCGCGCCCGCGGCGGGCGCGCCCTTCGGCGTCGCCTGCGCGCCCGCGTCGCCTGCGCGCCGGCGTGGCCGGCGCGCCGCCTTGGCGATCCCCTGTGCTCGTCGGAGCGCAGCCGCCCGCGGCTTCGGCGATTCCGCCAGGGAAAGTCCGGCGGCGACCTTCGCCGCGGCGGTCGGCGCGCAACTTGCAGGCGACTATGCCGTCCGGGCTCGCGGAAGGCGTCGGCCGAGTCGCGCAGAGCGGTCAGACCGGATCGGTTGTTCGGTTCCCTCTCCTGGCCCTGGTGGAAGGAGCGCAGCCATGAAGATCACCGAATTTCTTCACGACCGGGAACTCGCCTTCGAGGTGATTCCCCACACCGAGTCGTACGACGCACAGCATTTGGCGTCGACCCTGCACGTTTCGGGTCGCGGCGTGGCGAAGACCGTGCTGCTGAGGCTTGATGGCATGCAGTACGCCGTGGCGGTGCTGCCGGCGACGAAGGTCATCGACTTTGAGTTGGCGGCGGACCTGCTGGGGTCGTCGCAGGCGGCCCTGGCGACTGAAATCGAAATCAGCCGTCTCTGCCCGGACTGTGAAATCGGCGTTCTTCCTCCGTTCGGTTCGCAATACGGGATGAAGACGCTGGTCGACAGCAGCTTCGCGCGGCACGGCGAGATCTATTTCGAGGGCAATCGGCACAACGAGGCGATTCGGATGAGCTTCGACGATTACCTCGCCTTGGAAAAACCGCAGGTCGGCCGCTTTGCCGTCTCGATCGATTAGCACCCGGCGCGACGGCTTGTGACGGCAGCGGCGGAGCGAGGCCGCAATCTCGCCGCAGCGGTCGGCGCCGTCGGCTCGCACCGGCGGAGGCCCCCTGCGGCAGCGGCCTCCGGCGATCCGGACGTCGCATCCGGCGGTCGGCTCGGCTCGCGGCGGCGGTCGGCGAGGGTGGGGATGTGCTGCGCCCCTCGTCGGCCGCCGCCGGCCCCGTCGCCCCCCGCGCTCCCCCCGGGCAGATCGGCACGGCTGCGGCCCCCGCCGAATCGACGCCTCCCCGCGGCCGATCCGGGGGCGGGACGACGTCGCGCAACGAGCAGGGCGACACCATGGCCGGCGCCGACGAAAATCTGCTGTTCGCCAGCGAGGCGCTGCTGACGGGCATGGTCACGCCTCCCCAGTTGGTCGCCGGCGTGCGGAGTTGGGATCGCAGCCGCGCGGGGTCTTTGGCCGACCATCTGCGCCGCGTCGAGCTGATCGACAAGCAGGCCTGCGGCACGCTGCGGGAGTTGATCGACGAGCAGGTGCGACGCGGCGTTTCGCCCGCCGCCGCGTACCGGTTGGCGGTGGCGGCCGGAGGCGCGGAGTGGGAGGACGCGCTGCGCGGTCTCGCCGCCGAGCCCTCCTCGGGGGCCTGGGAGACGCTCGCCGCGGCCCCCACGCCGACTCCGCGGAGCTTGGCGTTCGCCCCCGCCCCGCCCGCTCTGGGGACCGCACGCTTTCGTCGGCTGCGGCTGCACGCCGAGGGAGGGCTGGGACAGGTCTGGACGGCCGAAGACCTTGATCTGCAACGGGAAGTGGCGCTGAAGGAGATTCGCAGCCGATTTGCCGACGAACCGGAGAGCCGGGCCCGATTTCTGCACGAGGCGGCGATCACCGGTCGGCTGGAGCACCCGGGCATCGTGCCGGTCTACGCCCTGGGAGAACGCCCCGATGGGCGGCCGTTCTACGTGATGCGGTTCATTCGGGGCGAGAGTCTCCAGCGGGCCGTCGACCGCTACCACGCCGCGCTGCGAGACCCGAGCGCTCGTGCGGCGGCGGAGAGCCCGACGCTGCGGCAGTTGCTGGGCCGGTTCGTCGACGCCTGCGAGGCCGTCGCGTACGCCCACAGCAAGGGCGTCTTGCACCGGGACCTGAAGCCTTCCAACATCATGCTGGGGGCCTATGGCGAAACGCTCGTCGTGGACTGGGGGCTGGCAGCCTCCTGCGGCGAGTTCGCGCCGTCGCCGGGCGAGAACGGTTCGCCGCACGACGCGGCGGTTCGGCCGCGGTCGGCGGCCGCCACGCAGACGGGTTCCGTATTGGGGACGCCGGGATTCATGAGTCCTGAACAGGCGCGCGGCGACCTGGCGCAGCTAACCCCGGCTGCGGACGTCTACAGTCTGGGGGCCACGCTCTACTGCCTGCTGCACGGCCAACCTCCGCCGACCGTCGACGACGCCGGGCCGGCCTCTTCCGCCGACGGTCGGTCGCTCGCTGAGCGGACTGTCCCAGGCGCGGTTCCGCGGGCCTTGGCGGCCGTTTGCCGCAAAGCGTTGTCCGCCGAGCCGCAGCGGCGCTATGCGTCGGCGCGGGCGTTGGCCGAGGACGTGCAGCGTTTCCTCGACGACGAACCGGTGGTCGCGCGAAGCGAGTCGCTGGCCGAGCGTGTGGGCCGCTGGATGCGCCGTCACCGCAGCGCCGTGGCCGCCGCCTTCGCGGCCCTGGTGCTGGTGGCGACCGTCGCCGCGGCAGCCGCGTGGCAGATCTCCCAGTCGCGCCGCGAGGCGTGGCGCCTGGCTCAGGACAACGCCCAGCTCGCAGACGCAGAACGGGAAGCGAGTCGCACCGCGCAAAAGCGGCAGGCGGACGCCGAGCGGTACTACGCCTTGGCGATTCAAACGGTCGACGACTTCCTCAACAAAGTGAGCGAAGACGAACGGCTGAAGGTCGCCGGTCTGGAGAATTTGCGTCGCGACCTGCTGCTGCAGGCCCGGGATTTCTACGAACTGGTGATCGCCCAGGCGGAAGCGGGCAATGATCCGCTGGATGCCAAGCGAGCCGACGCACACCAGCGTCTGGCCGACATCCGTTTTCAGGTGGGCGACTACCTGGGGGCGATCGACGCCTACACGACGGCTGCCGGACACATTATGGCGCTCGGACCCGCCCGCATCGAAGCGGAGCGTTACGTGGCGATCAACAGCGATCTCGCGCTGGCCTACGCGGCGACCGGTCGCCGCGACGCCGCGGTTCGCGTGGGACGGGTGCTCGAGGAGGCGGTCGTCGAATTGCTGGCCAACGAGCCCGACAACGCCACGCTGTACGGATTGCAGGCCACCGTGCGGCTGAATCTCGCCGTGCAGCTGCAGGATCAGGCGCCGCAGGAGGCGATCGCGCTGTTGCGTGCCGCGCTGGCGAGCGTCGGCGAGGCCTCCCGCCGCGCACCCGGCTCCCGGCCGCTGCAGGCCGCGGCCGCGTCGATCCGCAACCAACTCGGCGGAGCCCTCGTCGCCCAGGAGCGGTTCGCCGAAGCGGCGGCGGAACTGTCGGCGGCCGAGGTCGCCTGGCAGGCGTTGCAGGCCGGGTCGAGCGGCTGGCAGGCCGAATACCTGGAGGACCAGCTCAGCCAATGCTACCTGCATGCGTCGGCGCTGGCGGCGGGACGGCAGCAAGGCGACGAGGCGGCAGCCCGCCTCCGGCTCGCCCTGGAAATCCGCCGCCGTCTGGCCGAACGCCACCCCGACTCGGCCCCGCTGCAGGAGCGTCTGGCAGACATGCTGCGGCTGGCGGCCGACCGGTACCGCGAGTTGCTGCGGCACGACGATTCCCTGCGCGAAGCCGGAGCAGCCGTGGCCCTCTACGAACGCCTGATCGACCTGCATCCGGAAACGCCCTCCTACCGCTGGGGGTTGGCCGGGGCGCTGCTCGGCAAAACGCTGACCGAACTGGAACTCGGCCAGTTGACGCCGGCGCAGCGCGACGCCGAACGCGCCGGCGCACTCGGCGCGGAACTGGAGGCGGCGGATCCCGGGAATGCCGACTATCGCCGCATCCGGGCCTTGGTGCGCGGCTACGCCGGGCTGGTCAGCCTCGACGCAGCCGCGCTGCCCCGGGCCGAGTCGCTGCTCCGCGACGCCCACGGGCGCCTCGAGGCCGCGTCGGAAGCCCACCCCGCCGACGTCGCCGTCCGCCTGGCACAGGCCGACGTCCAGGCGGGACTGGCGCAGCTGCACAGTCCGCTGGCGCTGGCCGATGCGCCGCAGTCGGCCGCCTGGTGGCAGGCGTCGCGGGCCACCGCCGAGAGCCTTCTCGCCCCGCCGCTGCGCGACAGCCTCCCGCCATCGATGCTTCGCCAGTGCTACCATCGCCGCGCCCGCGCGCTGGCCGCGCTCGACGCGCCGGAGGAGGCCCTGGCCGACTGGACACGGCTTGCGGCACTCTTCCCGGGCAGCCTCGAACCCGAGGAAGCGCTTGACAAGGCCGCCGCGCTGTTCGCCGCGGGGCGGCCCGAGGAGGCGCTCGAGACGGCGACCGTCGCGGTCCGCGCAGCGCCGCAACCCAGGCTGCCGTACGCGGCCGCGCGGCGGCTGGCAAGCGGAGCGTCTCTGTCGCCCCCGGCGCCTTCCGCCGCAGACGCCACGCCCTGGGGCGAGCGTTTCGCGGCTGCGGCGGTGGAGTTGCTGGAAATCGCCGCCGAGCGGGGCTACTTCGACGATCCCGCGTCCCGCTCCCTGCTCGGCCACGACCCGTTCCTCGCGCCGCTCCGCGACCGCGCCGACTTTCGCGCGTTGGAGGCCCGCCTGCCATGACGCCGAGTCCTCTCGACCGACCTCGCTGCCGACGTCCCCGGGCCTTCCGAGGGCCTGCTGCCCGCGCTGCGGTCGTCTCCCGCGGCGGGCCCCGACAAACCCCGCCGCCCGGACCGGCGCGGCGCCGGCGGCGCGCGGGCCGCTCGCCGGCCGAGTCGCTCGGCGGGGCCTGGCGACCGACGACGCCCGTTCGGCAGGGCACAGCGCCGCGAGCGACGCCCGCGGGGTCCTGCGGGCCGTCTCTTGCCGGCGCTGCCGGGCGGAGTAGAGTGAGAACGCGTGGGGCAGGCGGTCGTCGGCCGACGGCGCGGAGCCGTCTCCGGCGGCGCGCGACGCGCCGACGGGCAGCAGGGCCGACGGGCAGCAGGGCCGACGGGCAGCAGGGCCGGCGGGCAGCAGCGCCGGCGGGCAGCAGCGCCGGCGGGCAGCAGCGCCGGCTGGGCTTCGCAAGTCGCCGGCGGCACGTGACGTAAGGTCGCCGCGTCGGCGTCGCCGGACCGGGAGTCGGCAACCACCGCAGCGACGTACGCGCCGTCCGTTCGACGGCCCGGCGCGTCCTGGGCGAAGCGGGTCCACTGCGAGGCGGATCGATGGATAGGTTGGAACGCATTTTCCAGGAGGCACGGCGGAGGAACGTTCGCGTCGTGCTGCCGGAGGGTCACGACCCGAGGATTGCGGCCGCCGCGAGCCGCTTGCAATCGGAGCGCCTGGCACGGCCGATCCTGCTCGGCGGGCCGGAGCACATCGCGGCGGCGGCCGCTGCCGCAGGCGTCGATCTGGCGGGCATCGAACAGCGCGACCCTTCCGACAACCCGCGTCTGGAGGCGTACGTCGCCGCCTACAGCGCGAGCCGCCGACTCGTCGCCGGGGTCTCGTCCGCAAGCCGTTGTTCCACGCCGGGATGATGGTGGCCCAGGGAGACGCCGAAACCTTCGTCGCGGGGGCCGACCACGCCACGGCCTCGGTCATCCAGGCCGGCGGCCTGACGGTGGGATTCGCGCCGGGCATCGAGACGCCCTCGAGCTATTTCCTGATGCTTGTTCCCGCGTCCGACGACGGCCCGCGTCGTCCGTTGATCTTCGCCGACTGCGCGGTCAACGTCGACCCGACGGCCCGCCAACTGGCCGACATCGCCATCAGTTCGACGGCCAGCGCCGAGGCCCTGCTGGAAGAGCCGCCCCGCGTCGCGCTGTTGTCCTTTTCGTCGCAGGGGAGCGCGTCGCATCCCTTGGTCGACAAGGTCGCCGAAGCAGTGCGACTGGCGCGGCACGCCCGTCCCGACGCGTTCATCGACGGAGAGTTTCAAGCCGACGCCGCCTTGGCGCCGCGGGTGGCAGCGAAGAAGCTCAAGGCCGTGGGCGAGGTCGCAGGACGCGCTAACGTGCTGATTTTTCCCAATCTCGACGCCGGCAACATCGCGTACAAGCTGACGCAGTACCTGGCCGGGGCGACGGCGCTGGGGCCGTTCCTGCAAGGTTTCGCCCGACCGCTGAGCGACTTGTCGCGGGGGGCGAGCGTCGACGATATTGTGGCGACCGCGGCGATCTGTGCGGTCTGCGTGCGATGACCATGCGGTCGCGACGAGCCCGAAAAAGCAACCTGGCGACGCCGGCGATCGCGGCGTGCGACGGCGGTTCGCCGCGCGGGAGGGGCCGGGAATCCGCGGCTTGCCCGCCGCCCGGTCCCTGGACCTTCCCTGTTCCGAGACCCTCGCTTGCGCCGCTTCGCGGCCGCCTGCAGACGCCATGAAAATTCTCGTCGTGAATTGCGGCAGTTCCTCGCTGAAATACCAGCTCTTTCGCATGCCCGAGGCGAAGGTGCTGGCGAAGGGAGTGATCGAGCGGATCGGCGAGGCCTCCCCCGCGGCAGTCGCCTCGCCGTGGCCCGAATCCGACCCGCCGCTCGATCACCAGGCGGCCGTGCAACGGATGCTGCGCACGCTGACGGCAGGAGCCGACCCGCCGCTGAGGCAGCTGGCGGAATTGGCCGGGGTCGGGCATCGGGTCGTCCACGGAGGCGAGCGGTTGACCGGGTCGGTGCTCGTGGACGCGGAGGTGCTGGAGGCAATCCAGAGCGCGGCCGATCTGGCCCCGCTCCACAATCCGCCGAATCTGATTGGCATCCGCGCCGCCCATTCGGCCCTGCCGGGGGTTCCGCAGGCGGCATGCTTCGATACGGCGTTTCATGCCACGCTCCCCCCCGTCGCACGCATTTACGCCTTGCCCTACGAGTTCTACGAGCGGTTCGGGGTCCGCCGCTACGGATTCCACGGCGCCTCGCACCGCTACGTGATGCAACAGTCCGCCCGGCGCCTTGGCTTGCCCGAAGAGCAGTTCAATTGCATCAGCTGCCATCTGGGTAACGGGTGCTCGATCACTGCGATTCAGCATGGCCGGAGCATCGACACGTCGATGGGAATGACGCCTCTGGAAGGCTTGGCGATGGGAACGCGGTGCGGCGATCTCGATCCCGCGATTCTGTTCTACTTGGGCCGCAAAGGATACGATTTTGAAGACCTCGACCGTTGCCTCAACAAGGAGTCGGGGCTGCTGGGTTTGTCGGGGATTTCCAACGACATGCGCACGCTGCTGGAACACGCGCGTCGGGGCAGCCCGCGGGCGCGGCTGGCGATCGACGTCTTCGGCTATCGGCTCAAGAAATACATCGGCGCTTACGCCGCCGTGCTGGGGCGCGTCGACGCCCTGCTCTTTACCGGGGGCATCGGCGAGCACGCGCCGGAAATCAGAGCGGCGGGGTGCGGTGGTCTGGAAGCGTTGGGCCTGGAACTCGATCCCGCGGCGAACGACGCGGCGAGGGGAGGCGTCGCGTCCCTCCATGCTCCCGGCAGCCGCGTGAAGATTCTGGTCGTACCGACCGACGAAGAAGCGTCGATCGCCGCAGACACCTACGCTCTGGTCGCAGCCACGTGATCCCTGCCATGGCGGAAAACGCCCATTACCGGCCGCTGTCCCCGCACGAAGCGTCGATTCTGGAGCGGCTGGGCTGCTCGGCGGAATCCTGGACCTCCGTGGAGGCGGGTCCCGATTTCGATCCGCAACGCGTTCGTCGCACGCATTTCGCCGGACGCGTGCGGCTGAACCGGCTGCAGGGCGGCGTTCGCGATGCGTCCGGAGCCGAGCGGCCGGCAATGATCGCCGACGCCCGCCTGGAAAACTGCACGCTCGAGGCCGACGTTCGCGTCTCCGGCGTGCGGGTGGGCTTGAGGAACTACCACGTGCAGTCGGGGGCCTGCCTGGAAGACGTGGGGTTGATCGAGGCGACGCCGAACGCGACGTTCGGCAATGGCCTGGAACTCGCCCCGGTCAATGAGGCGGGCGGGCGACCGGTGACGCTGTTCCACGGCCTCTCCGCTCAATTTGCCTATTTGCAGGCAATCTTCCGGGAGCGGCCCCGGTTCGCGGCACGGCTGGCAGCGCTCGCCGAGGCCGCCGCGCGCGAGGGAGCCGAGGGACCGGCGACCATTGGCTGCGGGGCGGCGCTCCAGTCGGTGGATCGCGTGATCGACGTGCGGATCGGACCGGCAGCGGTGATTCGCGGGGCAACCGCGTTGGAGAACGGCGCCGTCCTGAGCGGCCCTGGCGCTTCGACCTACGTCGGGCCCGCCGTCATCGCCCGCGGATTCCTGATCGGCGAGGGAGCGACGGTATCCGACGGAGCGCTGCTGGCCCGTTGTTTCGTGGGTCAGGGCTGCCGCATCGGCAACCAGTTCTCGGCGGAGAATTCCCTGTTCTTCGCCAACTGCGAAGCGTTTCACGGCGAGGCATGCAGCGTCTTCGCGGGCCCCTACACCGTCACGCATCACAAAGGCACGCTGCTCATCGCCGGCTGTTTCAGCTTCTACAACGCCGGGAGCGGGACCAACCAGTCCAACCACATGTACAAGCTCGGCCCCGTGCACGAGGGAAAGCTGGAACGCGGCTGCAAGACAGGCTCGTTCTCCTAACTGATGTGGCCATGCCGGATCGGTCCGTTCTCCGTCGTGCTGGGAAAGCACACCCGCGCCGTCGACACGCGGGACTTTCCCTTCAGCCACCTCGAGGCGACGCCCGACGGCCGCTGCGAGCTGACCCCGGGACTTTATTTGAATACCGTCGGCACGCTCCGCGACGCTGCCAAATGGCCGTCGCGCGATCGGCGGCAAGGTTGTCCGCCGCGCGATCGCGTGAATTGCGCCGTCATCAGCCCGTACACTGCGGGCCGCATGCTGCGAGGCATGGAGAAGCTTTCGCAACGACCCCGCGGTCGGTACGGAACGTGACGATCGACGGAGCCGAAGTGCGACGCGTCCTGCTGCGCACGGGAGTCAAATTCTACCGATCGGCCCTCGAACTCTACCTGCTCGAGCAGGCGGTGCGTCGCGCCGCGGATGCCGAAGCGGTCGGCAAGGCGTCGTCGGAGGCTCTGTCGCCGCACCGCGACGCGGCGTTCAGCGAGGAGTGGGTCGACGTGGCCGGCCAGCTCATGCCGCGCGCCCGGCTTGATGCTCTGGCCGACGCGGTCGAGGAGGGACGGATCGCGACGGCAGCCGCGGTCGAGGAGCAGCTCGACCGCATCCAGGCCGCGTGCCAGGAAGACGAGTGGGCCTGGGCGGCATGGGCCTTCGCCCGCTGCTTGGGCACGGCGCCCGCCGCTTGCGATCCGGCGGAACGCAGTGCGTGGCCCGAACGCCGCCGCCAGCTGCGCGGGAAGTTTCTGCAACTGATCCTGGCCGACGCCGAGAAAGAGTTCGCTCCGTCAGCCCGCGTCGGCTACGGGCTGGGCGACGATTCCGCCCGGGACGCCGAATTCGCCGTCGTTCGCGGCCGGTTCGCCGACGATGGATTCGTCAAAATCCTGAAGGAGGAACTACGGAGCCTGGAGGCGCCCTGACAAAACCGCTGGGCGTTGCCGCCGGGAGACGCCGCCGCGATCGACGCGACTCGGCCGCCCGCGATCCGCCCGCGGTCCGCCCGAAGCCACGCCTCGGCGACCGTGCCGCCGGCCCGCTGGAGAAGCCTGACGCCCTGCGGCGACTCCCGCTCGGGGATCGATCCCCGACTCGGACGCGCGCCGCCTGACCATCCCCCCCGCCTTGCCACACGAAAGACACGCACATGGATTCCGCCGTGCTCGACCGCGTCAAACGCGTCGTCGCCGACATCCTGCAACTCGAACCCGAGTCGATTGCCGACGAGGCGCGTTTCGTCGAGGATCTCGGCGCCAAGTCGATCCAGAGCATCGAATTGGTGGCGGCGTTCGAAGAGGAGTTCGACATCGAAATGGACGATCAGGAGGCGCTGGGCGTGAAGCGGATCGACAAGGCCGTCGAGTTCATCGAGAAGGCCCTGCGCGCACAGCACGGCTGACGTCCCCGACGGCGCGACGCGGGGCCGGGGCTCTCGGGCGGGGGCGGGACCCGCGGGCGGCCTCGGAACCCGCGGGCGGCATCGCCGCCGTCGCGAACGCCACGGGCGATCGACGGCGGCGGCGCGCGAGTTGCGCCGCTCGCGGACCGGCGTCGTCGACCCGCCGCCGCGGAAAGGCCGAGTCGCCCGCCGTCGGCGGGCAACTCGCCTTCGTGCCAACAAAACGGGGAGCCGGACCGCGAACAGTCCGCTCCCCGCACGACGCCACGCCGCTCAAGACGCCGAGCGACGGATCAGAAGTCTTCCTCGCCCCCCGACGGCGAGGACTTGGCCGGGGCGTCGCCGTCGTGCTTCTTGTCGCCGCGATGCTTCTTCATCGCCGCGTACTTCGCTTTTTTCTCGGCGAAGATCTTCTTGTGGGCTTCGACGATCGCCCACACTTCCTCGGCCGAACCCTTCCATAGCACCGTCAATTCGCCCCCGTCGGTCTTCACCCGCAGGTCGTTGACGAGCCGCAGGCCGACTTCGTTGTCGCCGACGTGCAACTGCCCCAGCGCACGCATCCCCTCCACGACCTCCTGTAGCTGCGCAGCGACTTTGGGATTGGTCATTTCCGCGCGAGCCCGGTAAAACGCCTGCCCTTCGTACTCGCCGGTCACGAAGCGGAACGACTCCGCCTGCTTGGCAAGCTTGCAGCAATCGCGTTGGCCCGCCGCGTCCCGAATGCCCTCGACGCGCATGAGCATCGTCGTGCCGGGGGGCACGGCGCCGGCGAGCGAACTGCTCGGCGTCAAACTTGCGGCCTTGCCGTCGATCACGTCCAGGGCCGACTTCAGATCGTCGACGCTGCTGGCCGCCACGATCAGGTTGCCTTCCAGAAACGCGACCGCCAGCCGCATCGGCTCCGAGCGGTGCCGCGGTTTGTGCTCCATCTCCATGTACTTGCGCTCGCCGTAGGCGCCTTCTTTGGGCGAACCCGCCTTCCGCAGCATGTCGCCGACGCGCTTCTGATCCATGCGCGCATCGAGGATCATTACCCCCTGCTCCTGGCCCACCTTGCTGCCGTACATCGTGGCGCCATGCAGGTCCTGTTCGGGATTCATGCCGATCATCGCCTGGACCATGGCCATATGGGCGGCATGCTTCGGATGTTCTTTCATTTTCCTCGCCAGCAGCGTCTCGCGCATCGCGTCGAAGTCGACGTGCATCAGCCACTTCGCGTCCGCCGCGACGCGCGACAGTTCGAGCGGCGCAGCCGACGCCGAGGCCGCCATCGCCCAAAGCACCGCCGCACCCTGCCAAACCGCGTACCGCATGGTCATGAGAATTTCCTTCGCCAGTCGGGATGCCAGAAGTCGCCGCCGCCGCAACGGCCTCAAAAACAGCGCGCCGCCCGCAGCGGGCGTTCGACCGGAGATACGCTCGCCAGACCGCCCTCGTTACGGAAAAAATACGAGATTTCCCCCGCCTGGCCCGTCGCCGACCAAGGGCCGTGGGAATCCCCCGGGGGGTCGCCGACATACCCCTCCGCAGTGGCATGCTCACGCCCAGGCGCCGCTGCGACTGCACCGCTGTCGCGTCAACCGCAGGGGCCTTGCTCTAGCCGTAGAGCGGCCCGAAGTTGCGGCAGGCACGAAAGTCGGCTCCTTCCGCATCGGCCGTTCCGAAGGCGTTCCAGGCGTGCGGCCGGTAGACCTGGGCGGCAGGGATGTTGTGCATGTAGGCCGGAATCCGAAGTTGGGACGCCAGCGTTAACAGGTCGGCCCCGACGTGTCCTGCGCTCATCACGCAGTGGTTGGCGCCCCAGCGATTCATCACGGAGTAGACGTCGGTGAAGGCGCCCTGGCCGGTCAAGCGAGGGGCGAACCACGTGGTGGGCCAGGTCGGATTCGTTCGCCGGTCGAGGGCGTCGTGCACGTCGCCGGGCAGATCGACGGTCCACCCCTCGGCCAGCTGCAAGCACGGCCCTAGTCCGGCGACGAGGTTCAGCCGGGCCATCGTGGCGGGCATCCCACCGCGGGTCCGATAGCGCGTCGACCAGCCGCCGCCGGGAAAGTATTCGGTCATGGAGGGGTGCCAGGTGACGGCCTCCAGGCAGCGTCGGACCTCGTCTGCGGAGATTTCCCACCAGGGCTTGAGCGTCGGCTGACCGTCGCGGATCTGCTCTCCAGTGCCGTCGAGGGCCGCGGGCCCGGAGTTGATGAGGTGCAGAACGCCGTCGGCTGCGGGACCGTCGAGGCGGTGGCCGGTCACGCGCTGGACGGCGGCGGGGCTCCAGTAGGTTCGCAGGTCGGCAAAGACCTGCGCCGCATTGGTCACGAGGTGCCCCAGCAGCATCGTCGCCCCGTTGAGGGCGTCGTTCTCGGTGGCCACGATGTACGGCGCACGGATGCCGTTCCAATCGAAGGAGGAATTGAGCACGGCTTCCAGGAAGTCGCCGTTCGGCAAGGCGTCGGTCCACTGCCGTTGCCCCTGAAATCCCGCGGCAGCGGCGTGGCGTCCGAGCGCTTCTTCTCCGTAGCCGAGGTCCGCGAGCCGCGGATTGCCGATCATCAGATCGCGTACGATGAGGGCCATCTGCACGCTGGCGATCCACTCCGCGTCAAGTTGGCTGCGCGAACGCCGCTTCTCCGGGGCATTGGCGTCGAATCCCTCGCGGCAGGAGGTTTTCACCCAAGCGAGCGCGCGGTCGAACTCCTGCGGGTCGTAAATCCGGCGGTTCATCCGCCGAGCGACCTCGCTCATGTCGATCGCTTCAACACGCATTCCCAGATAGCGTTCGAAGAAGGCCGGCTCGACCGAGGAGCCGACGATTCCCATGGAGGTGCCGCCAATCGACAGGTAGCTCTTGCCCCGAATCAAGGCGATGGCCATGGCGGTGCGCGCGAAACGCACGATTTTCTCCGCAACGTCGTCGGGGATCAGCGCGTCGCCTGCGTCCTGCACGTCGCGGCCGTAGATGCCCAGTGCCGGCAAGCCCTTCTGGGCGTGGGCGGCCAGCACGGCGGCAAGGTACACGGCGCCCGGTCGCTCCGTGCCGTTGAAGCCCCAGACGGCCTTCGGCAGGTGGGGATCCATGTCCATCGTTTCCGAACCGTAGCACCAGCACGGCGTGACGGTGATCGAAGCGCCGACCCGCTCGCGGCGAAATTTCTCGGCGGCCGCCGCGGCCTCGGCCGCCCCGCCAATACAGGCGTCGGCGATGACGCACCGCACGGGCGTGCCGTTGGGATAGCGGAGAGTCTCCGCGATCAGGTCCTGCACGGCCCGGGCCATCGCCATGGTCTGGGCTTCGAGCGACTCGCGCACGCCGCCGCGGCGACCATCGATCGCGGGTCGGATGCCGACGACGGGAAGATCCTGATTCCAGAGCGACATCGGGCGGATTCCTCGAACAGGCGCCGCGGGAGGGATGCCGGCGATCAGCGGCGGCGGGCGGCGAACGCCGCGACGCGCCTATTTCAATCGCGACGGGGCCGTTTGGCAACTGGCCGGCAAGTTCCCCCGAAAGATCCCCCGCCGGCCGCTCCGCAGTCGCTGCGCCGGAAGTGCGTTGATCGGGACGAGTGGGCAGGCTGCCGAAAGTCTGACGATTCTTCGAATTTCGAGCGGCGGCGGCGGCGGGGTTCCACGCGATTCGCCTGCCGGGAAGGTTGCGTGCGGTGATTTGTCGTGTAGGGTTGCTTGGCCCTCGAGCGATCGGACGTCGCGCAGGCGGTAGCGCCCTCCGCGCGACGATCGGCAGCGGGCCCGCAGTACAGGATTTCGCCGCCCCAGCGGCGACCGTTCCCACGAAAGGAAGCAAATGATGAGCCGGCTCTCCCTGGCGGCGATGTGGACCCTCGTCGCGTGCACTTCGGCGGGTTGCGGGATGTGCCGCCAGCCCCAAACGGTCTCTCGCCCCGTCTATGCCCCGACGTGCGAGCCGGCATGCTCGTCGCCTTGCGGCGCCCCGATGGCGATGGCGAGTCCGTCGATGTCGGGCGGTTCGCCAGTGACCTACGGTTACGACGGAGCCACCGGATCTCCGATGTACCTGCCGGGGGTCGCCCAGTAGGCCCGGCCCGCCCCGCATCACGCGGGCGTCAGCGCGGCGACCGGCGCCGGGACCTCGGCGGCCGACCGTCCGAGGGGGTCGCGGGGCGGTTTCCGGCCGGCGCGGGGCTGGAGCGCGGGGCGCGGCAGGGTCCTGAGCGGGGGGCAAAGGCGACGTCGGGACGGCTCCGCTCGCGTCGCCGACGCGACGGCAGGAGCGAGGGCCCGATAGCCGAGGCGGGACTCGAACCCGCACGGGGGTTGCCCCCCACTGGATTTTAAGTCCAGAGCGTCTGCCTATTTCGCCACTCGGCCGAGGGCTGATTGACGTCTGCGCGGCTCATGAGCCGCCGCTCGTAGTGCGCCTCCGGCTGTTTCCTCCGTGAGGAGGGGCGGAGGGGTCCATGGACCGCGCCGTCGACAATCGTTCCGAGGTGCACTGCTGCGGTCGCCTCGGGGCGATTCGGCGCGGCTTCACACCGCGTCGCGCTCCGCGCCGGTCGTTCCCGCCCCGACGGCCATGCGGTTGAGGGCGTTCAAAAAAGCGCGAGCGCCCGCTTCGACCGTATCGGTGGAAACGCCGCGTCCCACGTAGGTCCGGCGTTCATGCTCGACTTCGATCACCGACTCGCCTTGGGCGTCCTTGCCGCGGGTGGCGCTCTGCACGCGGAAGTCGCGGAGCGTGACGGTCGCTCCGGTGATCCGCTCGATGGCCAAAAACACCGCGTCCAGCGGACCGTCGCCCTCGGCCACGGTCGCCGATTGCTCGACGCCGCCGCGGGCCAGCGTCAGCGTGGCGCGCGGGGTCTGTCCGGTAGCGGCATGGACCTCGTAAGAGACGAACTGCCACTGATCGGTGATTTGGGTGTTCCGCTGTTCAATCAACGCCGCAATGTCTCCGTCGTAAACTTCCTTTTTCTTGTCGGCCAGTTTCTTGAATTCAGCGAACACCGCGTCGAGCTGCTCGCCTTCCAGATGGTAGCCGAGCGTGCGGGCGCGATCGGCCAAGGCGGCGCGGCCGCTGTGTT
>Ga0169931_10004511_pt1 | contig 21670 bp, 18 predicted proteins | sample Kivu_15m_20L_FD_129675 | JGI IMG/M metagenome (GOLD analysis project Ga0169931, IMG submission 129675) | Freshwater microbial communities from Lake Kivu, Western Province, Rwanda to study Microbial Dark Matter (Phase II) - Kivu_15m_20L... | ecosystem: Environmental > Aquatic > Freshwater > Lake... | reverse complement strand
AGGGGGATTATGTGGTCAATGGTTAGGTTAGTTTCTAAGGTTGTTTTACCACAGCTTTGGCACTGATATTTGTCTCGTTCAAATACATATTTTCTCACAGAAGGGGGGATGGGAATCCGAGGAGTTTTATTCATAAATTACGATCATCAACCAGAAGATCGCTACTTTCTAAATCTGGTTCTTCGGTACTTTTTATGGAGAACCCAGTTCAAAATCATTGAAAGCCTTATTATGTCGGCATTTCATTGAAAATATTGGGCATAATCGTTTATGAACCTTACCCCGTAAGGGTTTTGTTGTTATCAATCCTCGATTACCATAAAATATACGCAAGAACCAAATATCTTTAACATTTTTATGTCTTGTATGTTCAATTGAGAATGTTACCCCCATTTTATCAAGCACATTTAAAAAGTAAATTCACCCCAAAGGAAATTACAAAGATTTTTGTCATTACCCTTCCTAAAGATTGAAAAGATTTGGTTTCCAATAAACGCTTAATATCTCTGATTTTATTAATTTTGCTCCTTCTCTACTAAGTCGGCTTGTTTTAATTCCGTCTCAAGTTGTTGTTCTTCGGTGGTGTTTAGTCTTAAGAAAAATATTCGCTAATCCCAAAATCCAAAATCCAAAATCCAAAATTGATTAATCCAAAATCACAGCCAAATTATTGAGGATTAGTATATTGATTATTTGTCCTAAAATTCGGCAGTTCCACAGATGACAAAGACTTACGCCCTTTAGGGGGACGCTGGGGATAAACCACTGGTGAAGGTGATTGAGTATTTTTGGCATAGTCCTCAGCATAACCTCCCCATGCTACACCAGCAGTAAGGGAGGTTTCCCCATTAGTCTGTCCTCCAGACAAGTTCAAGGACTCTGGAGAATGATTTGTTACTGAAATGGGCGAATCTTCTTCTCCATCTGGTATTTCTAATGGTTGATTATTCTCAAAACTTGTGGTCTTAGTCTCCCCGACGGGTGCTTCAGTTTCATCGCTTTCTACATCATCAATTTTAGCTGGGGGCAAAGATGCAGCGGCAGAATCCATATTAAAAAATCTTTGGATCAGACCATCTAATTGAGAATCTAGTTTTGACGGTTCCACAGAAGCAGTTGATTGTGAGTCTGATGATGGAACAGGCTGAGAATTATCACTGCTGTTTATAGGTGATTCTTGCTCTTCACCACACAAAGGCATAAATTTATTCTCAGGATAATCAACTTGACAGCCGTGGGGTTCTGATTCGGCTGACCAAGGTTTAATCGGTTGTACATCAGGAAACAAAGACCGAGCCTTGCGGGAAAATCTGGTTTCCTGGTTAAGTATATCCTCTGAGCAATTATTAACCCCTGGTGTTTCTAGGCACTTTTCTAAGGCTGCCTTGAATTGTAGGGTTTGGCGTTGCTGTCGCATCAGCCTACTACGTAGCTCTCGACAAGTATTTTCTGATTGCGATGCTTGTTGAGACTGTTCGTTATAGTTAGTTTGCAGCATAGCACATTCTCGCTCCAACTGAGCCAAACGCTGTTGGCTAGTTTGTAGTTGTGCTTTATAAGTTTCAATAAAGTTTTCTTGGCGTTGAACAGTTTGTACAGCTGTTTCTAACTCTTGGAATAGAGACTTAATTTGTTCTTGGGCTGCGGCTAGTTCCTTATTTTGTTGATTTAGCATAGATTCAGCCACACTAGAACGCCTTTTGTGCCACTGCAAAGCCTTTTCTGATTCAGCTAGGTCATCTTTCAGATGTTCCACCTCTTCATACAACTGATTATTTGCCCCACGCAATTCTTGATTTAATGCCAATAGCTGTTTAAATTCACTGTCAACAATTGTTTGTTGTTGGCTGTTAGGTTCCACAACCCAATCTGAGTCGGCTGTGTCTTGTGGTAACTCAGGATTTTGTATTTCTGGTTGTGGTTCTCCAGCAGGTTTAAGACTGGGCAATTGTGTATTTCTCATATTATCAGAAGGCATAATTGAGTAAAATGGACAGCTAGACTGCTCCAGTTGTAGGGAATTATCAGAATTTAGAGTTTCCATTCCAGCCCTGTTGTTTGATGTGTCGGGTTTATTCATCCACTCATTGCTTGGTGGTTTAACATTGGCTGCTCAATTAGCAGGTCAGATCAAGGTCAACACGGTTTAGTTAAAGGAAATTACATCAAAGAATTAAATATCTTGATTTACGGACTTTTCTCAAATTTTGTTGGCAGTTACCCCTGAACGCTAAAAGATTACTTATGAAAAATTTAAGTAATTTCTCGGTGGGATAGGAGTAGTTATTTTTATTTTAACCATATTGAGAGCAGAGTTGACTCTAAGGGTTAAGTTAGACTGTTGCCAACTGTGAGGGATTAATCATTAGTCCATGCTTCTGTTTTTAGATATAGAACTGATGCAGTTATAACATTAGTTGCTCTTACTCCGTCAACTTTGGCAACTCAGCCTGACTTGAATGCAGGTGTTAACAGTATACAATTTTTATTGCAGATGCGGAGCAAACGGTTCAAGTTTGTAGTCTTTTGGCAATTTAAGGCAACCAACGGGGATGAAATCCTACTAAAGGTAGTTTCTCTGGTTTGATGGTGCTGGTGGAAGCCTCATCAATGGGTAACAAAGGCATTAGCCACAAGCTACTAGTAGCAATCACTTCTCCATCTTCCGTCTTCAGTAGGTTGGCAGATAGGGGGACAGGATCTCTTTGGGGAATTACTTGGTCAAAAAGCAAGCCTAAACCATCGGGTGCTAAACTCATTTGCACATTCCTTTGTTCAATGGGTAGTAACAACAGTGGTTTTTGTTCTCCTGTTTTCAGGTCAATTGCCACTAAGTAAGGCTGTTCTACATATTCTTGATCAGATATTAACTGTGTTAACAAGCAATAGAGTGTGGGTGAGGCTGGATCAAATTGGCAGTTGAGAATCGAACCTGTGGTTTTTAACAGGGGTTTCTGCACGCCTTGGTTAGTTACTAAAAACAAATCTCTGGTATAGTCGGTATTAAACTTGACCATAGCCGCTTGGGAGCCATCTTTGGAGAACGACTGCACTAACCCAAATTGTGGGAGAAAATTAAGAGGTTTGCTGGCATCGGTTTGTAGTGGTAAGATAGCTGCCCCTTGACCTTGGGCAACGGCAACAGCTTTACTGTCAGGAGTAATCATAAAGTCACCCCCTGGTTGGCTTTGTAGCCGTTGGGGAGTGGGTTTTTCTGTGGTATTGCTAGGGCTGGGCATAAACCATAGCCCAAAATCGCTGGGATTGTTTCTGTTACCTCGCTGAACTACTATTGTTTTGCCATCTGGGGATAAGTCGAATTTGAGATTTTGATATTGCTTATTGTCTAAAACTAAGTCAACTTTAGCTGCTGGTTGTGCTGGTGTTTCTGGGTCAGATGAAATACCAGTGGTTACTGTATATAACTGAGCCGAGAGTATGTCAGGATTATTGGAGGTACGAGCCGAAAATAAAATCTTTTCACCACCTGGAAAAGGCTTAAAGTCCATCACCACCAGGTCTTTGGGGGTAAGTATATTTTTTTTCTCCTCTGTTAAGTTGTAGAGAACTAATTGACCTTGATTTTCTACATCAGCCCCTATGTACATAATCACGCGATCGCGGGATCTAAAGTTGCCTGTAAATGGCTTGATGACTCGATTTTTATTATTTTTTGCGTCCACGCCTGATAAGCCATCAGTGAATCTATCTATTGCATCTTCCAATCGCAGTTCATAATTAGTTCCATAGGGGGCTGGGGTGAGGAGTGTATAAACCATCCGTCGCCCTGCCCAACTGATTTTACCTGCTAGAGGCGGTTCAATTCTCAAGTTTTCTTCCACACTTTTGGTATTCATGGGGCGACTAAAATTGAGAGTAAAGGAAATGTCCTCTGCTCCGATTTGTTGATTTTGCCAAGTAAATTCTCGGACACGAGGTGCCACCACATCACCTTGAAATATCATGAACCCAATCACCAGACTCAGCAGCAACATTAATGTGATGGCCACCCGGTCTAGTGGTTGAATAAAGGTCTTAGATGTAGCCATTTTTCAGTGTTCAAACAATTTTAGATTTTGGGTTTGGGAATGACCGTTTGTACTGGTGTAGTGACTAATAACTGTAAGGATTGCGGGGTTGGGGGATTTTTTTGATGGAAGTAGCAGCAATGGTCAGGTTACGTTTCCCCCCCAGAGTTTCTGTGATCATTTTTCCTTCTACTTCTAGCCAGGTGTCGGGAGGATAGCGCTCTTGATTTTTGGGTAGTTTAACGGGTAACCCCACTGGATAAGCATCTGCTGCACAGCAAGTCAGGACAAATCGGGCTAGGAAAATATATTCTTTTGCTATGTCTGGTGGGTGAATCACAAATCCTTGAACTTTGGCATCTTGACCTGTATATGAGTCTGGTTCTGGGTAAACGTTCAGTGTCCGCACCCAATCCACCAGAGAGCGTTCTTCTGGGCGAATAGAAGGACTAAAGGACTGGGGTTGAGCGCGTCCGGTGGATAGTAAATCAGTTACACCCAGCTGGATGGCGGTGTCACTAGCAAAAACCCGGGGTGTAATCGTTAAACCCAAAATCGCCACAGTTAATAATAAGGCACTACCCCACCCAGGGGGAAATAAATTCAGATGCTGAATGTTAGATGTATCAACCCGGCGACCTTGCCGCCAAATTGCGCGCATTTTCAACAAACCAATTATTAGTAAAACGATGCCACATCCAATTACCAATGCAAAAAAATTAGGATGAATTAACAGATATAATTTGCCTGTCAGCCAGTATTGCAGCATCAAAACGCCCCAAACTGTCACTGCCAAAGCATCCAGCCAGGAGAAGAAAATATTTTGCAGGGGAATTTTGGTTTTTTTAGCCATTACTAAGTCGTGAGTCAGGGGTGAGTAGATCGGAGTAAACAATCTACTGACCATTTAATAAAGCACAAAGTTCACAGTACATACAAGTTAATGAACAGGGAGAACACAAAGGTCAATTGTGCGGCTAAAGCAAATAAGTAGAATATAGTCTTGGGATGAAACACGGTTAACATCAATCCAACACTTTTAATGTCAACCATGGGGCCAAATACTAAAAATGCTAACAGGGAACCACTACTAAAGGTGGAGGCAAATGACAGAGCAAAGAATGAATCAACTGTGGAACAGATGGATACAACTGCGGCTAATATTAGCATGACCACAATTGAACTGATGTGTCCTGCACCCAAGCTGAGAATTAATTCACGGGGGGCAAATACTTGAACAGAAGCAGCGATCGCACTGCCTAAAATCATCACCCCCCCTAGTTCCCGTAATTCCTGGATGACATTATCTAAAACCAGGGGTAGTTTATCAGCAAATAATTTACCGGAGCTTGCCGCTGGAGAGGCTGGCTGTAATAAGTTAGGATCTAAGCGCTGAGTCAGTCCTGGTTTTCCTCCTAAAATATAAGTGCCCGACTTTAACAGACTGGGTACTGTGTTTGGTGCTTGTCCTGGATTTCTGCCCTGATTTTCTGCCTCTGTTGGTGGGTTGAATTTTAGATAACGGGCGATCGCTGGTTGGACAAGAGGATTTAGGTCTTTTTGAAAACCGAAAACAATCCCAATAATTACAGCAATTAACAGAGAAAATACCACTCGTAAAACTACTATTTCTGGCTGGTCTCGAAAGGCTACCCAAGTTGCCCAAATCACGATCGGGTTAATCGTTGGTGCTGCTAACAAAAAACCAATGGTCACGGCTGTGGGTACTCGCTGCATCAGCAATCGGCGCGCCACCGGCACATTACCGCACTCACACACCGGAAACATAAAGCCAATCAAACTACCTGCTAAGGCACCCAATATGGGATTTTTGGGCATTTTGGCTACTAATTGCCCTTCATCCACAAAAATCAGCAGCACACTGGAGAATAAAACCCCAAATAGCAAAAAGGGCATCGCCTCGACTAGCAAACTCAGAAATATTGTGAAACCATTGTTCAGTTGATTCATGGGTATCGCAGTCAAAAGCGGTTGAATATTTTTAGGATATGTTTAGCCATTTTATCCCAACGGGGATCAAAATCATGTATGGGTAAGGCTAACTTATTTGAACAGGAAGTTAGTATTTTGTTTCTAGTGGCGTTTGAGATATTTCTAAGGTAAGCAAGTTTTATATTGTTGGGATTAGATACGTGTGTTTACTTAAATAGACTGATTGAAAGATTGTTAGATTACCAAAATTATTGGGAGTTTAGGAAAAAACTATTTAGCTGGATAAATTTTAATTATTTAATGTTTATACTTACTGTAACCTAGTGGCTGTGGATGTGATCTTCCCCTAAATTTCATAAACTGTTCATAGTGTTTAAACATTCGGCGATCGCGGTTGACCGATATTTTCTCTAAATTTTTGTCCATTCTGGCAAAATCCAAGTTTGGGATGGTGGATACTTGAGTTAAGTTTAGAATCCCCTGTGTTTCAACCGGGGGAGATGTCAAAAAACATTAGCAATCCTTACTATTAAGGATTGCTAAAAGCCACAAAAATAGTCACCGAGCTAATTGTTTCTTAAAAATCATCAAGAAACTGACTTAAGCGGCTGATGACGGGATCAACTTCTTCAGGAGGGTTATCAGCATAAGTTGGTACTGCTGATGAATTTGGAGATTGAGTAGCTGGCTGCTCAGTAACCATAGTTGCCAAACCCGCTATTTGTTGGGTAAGTTGCAAAATATGGCGTTCTATCGAATCCAAACGATGAGATTGATTAGCAAATAAACGTTCCTCTAGGTCAGCCACTTGACGTTGCAACTGATCGATTTTTTGTTCAACCGAATCTGTTGCTGCTGTTTTTGGACTAGGTTTTGCAGTTTCCGGTACACACAAAGATTGCCAGAGGGCTTCCTTACAGATGTCGCTAAAAGTTTTGTCAGGTAGTCGCTCCAAATAATTTTCCACAACTGCTAACAAACTTTCATCAGCAACTTCAGGGTTGAACGTGACCGATTTAACTACCTTTTTTGACCATTGGAACATCAGTTTTAAGCCCTACCACCTCGACCGGCAGACAATTGTGCCTCCCCATAAATATACTGCCCTAAAGCGTTAGCTTGGCGAGAAGGTGTAGATAAATGAGCAGTAATTTGAGCTTCTTTGAGTAAACGTTGAACATCTTCCCAGAAGAATTCGCCACCGCCCCCAGTGATAATCACATCTGTGACCCGCTCTGGTAACCAGGCTAACACACGACTACAAATATCTCGAGAAAACATTTCTATGAGGTTGGGTAGAAAATCATCCAGGTTGGTGGGCTTGCTTGCACCTTTAGGACGATAGAACCGTTCTCCTTTGGGTTTGTTAACAGCAGAAATAAGAGCTAAAGATTGACTATCAGCTCCTTCTATTTCTTTGGCTACCATTTCATAGAACTGGCTCATGCCGAAATCTTCACTTTGAGAAAGACCACGAGCAAAACGGAAGTTATCTACCATCAAAAGATCAATGGTTTGATGTCCGATATCCACAACTGCTACTGATATTTTAGTGAAATCGGGAACTCTTCCGCCAGTTTTAGGTTGAGCTTCCGACCAGAGAAGACTGCCATAACCTTCTGGCATGACCCAAACTTTGGTAATATTCAGGGATAAAGGTTCACCTCGGAAGTTCAATACATGAGGTCCGCTTACTTGGCTGATGATTTGAGCTTTTTCTTTTTCAAATTGTTCTACAGAAAGGAAAGGTAGACCCAGTACAACGGAGATTTCGTCTTTGAGTTTGAAATAACCGGCGGTTGCTAAAACTTTTACCAGTGCATCCTCTACTTTAGATTGGCCGACTCCTAAATTCGCGCCAAAGTCTGCTGCTAGCTGACCTACAGCATATCCATAGCCTTGATACTCCAGCCATAAATCCATGAGAGGGTCAGTAGCTCTGGCTTCAAAAACACCCCCTCTAATTTGTTCTATGGACATTTTTTTGACGTTGGCAGGTACAAACTCTACACTGCCTGGTTCCCGACTGATACAGGTTTTGGTAGAAGTTCTGCCTAAATCAACACTGAGAATGGCTTTACCAGTACCAATATTGGGTCTATTAGTTACAGGGTTAGTATTCATTGGGGTAGCTGCTGACACCCTGTTTAGAGGTATGGCTGCGGCATTCATTGGAGTAGCTGCGGAAGGTTGGTCTGTCATGAAAGCTCCTGGTCTTTAGTTAACCATAAAAATTTCTCATGCTCATCTTACAAGCATTTGAGATACTAGAATATCTCAGTTCGTTGACACTCCCCCAGGCTTTAGCCTGGGGATTCCAGCGTCACTAGTGTAGGCTAATTTTGACCAAATGTAACCCCCAATTCCCACTAAAATTTAGTTGGGTTTCAACTGCCGGTTTTCTGTCGCTGACGTTTGATCAACCAGCCAATAAATACTAGTACCAGACTGCCAATCACAATTTTAGAGACAGGGGCCAGGTACTTTTCCACAAGTTGATACTGACTACCCAAAACGTATCCCAAGTATGTGAGGAAACCCACCCAGGCAGCGCTACCCAGAGTTGTATAAAATAAAAATGGTAGCAAGTGCATATTACTCATCCCTGCTGGAACAGAAATCAAAGTACGGACTCCCGGTACTAGGCGACCGATGAATACCGCTTTATTACCTTGCTTGTCAAACCAGTGTTTAGCCCTAGTGATATCCTGTCCGGATATGGTCAACCATTTGCCATACTTGTTGGCTAAATTTATCAACCGCTTTTCACTCAAAAACTTACCTGGGTAGTACCACACCAGCGCACCGGCTACAGAACCTAAAAGTCCTGCCAAAAATACGCCCAGGATATTGATTTTTTCCGGAGTCGCCCTAGCCGTAAATCCTGCTAGTGGCATAATCAATTCCGAGGGAATGGGGGGAAATATGTTTTCTATGAACATCATAAGAGCGATTCCCCAGTAGCCCAAAGTGTTAATAATATTAATTATCCATTCGAGCATTACATTTATTCCTAAAATTCTCGCGCCGGTTTCGTAACTAACTTTAGCTTAACTATCTCATGGGAAAACGACTAGGCACAGGGGAATAGGAGGTAATAAAATAGAATTGCCCCTATTCCCCTGTCTTCTGTTTTAAACTGTTGGGGTTAATGATTGCACTCGCGATTGAGATTGCCAATCTAATGGATTTAACACCGGATCTTCCAATGCCATTTGCTCAATTAAGCTTGCCAATCTCAGGGCTTTGAGTGCTTGTTCACCACCTACCGAGGGTTGATTACCACCATGTACGCAATTGACAAAATGCTCCAATTCTGCGCTCAGGGGCTGGATGTTGGTGGTGTAAACTTTCTCAATCAAACCATCCTGTCTGTAAAGCACTTGTCGATGGTCAGTTAGAGTGTTGTGATTTGTTTGTCGGTGAATTAAGATTTCATTTTTGAGAAAATCTGCTTCTGTAAATGAGTTTTTGCAATGAGCTACAATCCGGCGTATTTTCCGGTGAGTGACTTTGCTAGCAGTTAAGGTGGCAACAAGACCATTGGCAAAGCCCAAGGTAGCTGTGACGTAATCTAGGTAACCAGAATCTAAAGAACGAGTACCGCTAGCGGTTAATTTTACTACTGGAGAAGCTGCTAGTTCCAATAGCAGGTCAATGTCGTGGATCATTAAATCCAGCACTACCGAAACATCATTAGCCCGGTCTGAGTAAGGACTCATGCGATGAGCTTCTAGGGCTAGCAATTCTTCTGTTTTGAGAACTTTACTCAGTTCTTTAAAGGCTGGATTGAAACGTTCAATATGACCCACTTGCAGAATGCACTGAGAATCAGCCGCAGCATTTACTAGGGATTCTGCCTCGGAAATGCTGGCAGCAATTGGCTTTTCAATTAAAACATGAATTCCGGCTAACAAACAGTTAATACCAACTGCGTAATGCAAGCGGGTAGGTACTGCAATACAAACTGCTTCTACGTGGGGTAGCAAGTCACAGTAATCTTCAAAAAAATGTCCCTTGTATTTACTAGCTGTTTCTAAGCCTCGTTCAACGTTAATATCTGACACACCAACTAGCTCAACATCTTTCATTGAACTCAGTATACGAGCATGATGCTGTCCCATGTTACCTACCCCAATTACGCCTATGCGAATTGGTCTTGGCTGATTGCGCTGTGTATATGAATTTGGTTCTGCCACTGACATGCTATTTTGCACTATTATTCTCTCCTCAACCACCAAATTTAGAGCGGGTATAGCTGTTAGTATTTATACTTAAGAGCTAGTTATGCTCTGTCTCAAACCATCAAGATGGTAACATAGAGGTTACATTTATCAAGAATTTTAAAGTTTGTAATCAGTTCCCGAAATTTAGCTTTTTTTGCATATTCGGTGGTAAATTGATCAATACTTTGTTATTTGCCGGGAATTTGATGTGTCCTTCTGTGGTTAAACTTCAAAAGCGAATAAAATGTCAGTAATAACTCATAAAAACCTGTGAAATGTTAATGATGGGGATCAAGATTTAACTAGACATTGATAAATAATCTGGTTTTGTAAGCAAGAATACAGAAATTTGAAAACATTGCCCGGCGGTATGGAAATGAAAAAAGGATATATTGGAAATTGTAACTACTCAAACACTTCCATATTTTTGCACGGTTCGGCTGATATAGTGAACTTTGGCAAAATGAGGTACATCCATAGCAAGTAGGATGCTGGCACTACAAGACGATCATTTACATTTGTGTCTCACGTGTTTAAGAAATGCTATAAGCTGTGCGGAAATTCCTAAAGTTGAAACTAAGATGAAAGCTGTAATTTTATTGTCTGGAGGATTGGATTCTTCCACGGTTTTGTATCAAGCCAAGGCTGATGGTTATGAATGTTACCCGATTTCTTTTGACTACCAGCAGCGACATCGGCGAGAGTTACACTCAGCTTTTCTGGTGGCGGAAAAAGCAGGGGTAGTTAAACATCAGGTTGTTAATTTTGACCTACGAAAATGGGGGGGTTCGGCACTGACAGACGACACAATTAATTTACCCCAAGAGCGATCGCTGGAGCAAATGTCGGTAAATATTCCAGTTACCTACGTACCTGCACGTAATACAATTTTTTTAAGTCTTGCCCTTGGCTATGGGGAGGCCATCGCAGCTGAACGGGTCTATATTGGTGTTAATGCCCTGGATTACTCCGGATATCCTGATTGCCGTCCTGACTATATCCAGGCGATGCAGAACGTCTTTCAGTTAGGAACCAAACAAGGACGTGAGGGGAACCCGATTAAAATTGCAGCCCCTTTGATTGATTTAAAAAAAAGTGAAATTATTGAACTTGGCAACCAATTGGGAGTTCCTTGGGAGTTAACTTGGTCTTGCTATGCAGGTAATGATGTTGCTTGCGGGGTTTGTGATTCCTGTCGTTTAAGGTTAGCAGGTTTTGCCGAGTTGGGGTTGAAAGATCCCTTGCCTTATGCTTAGGGAAAAATTCAGATTATTTGGCTTCTAAGCGTCGTACTTGAATTTGATGCAGGCGTGGACCCACTGCTGACACCACGGTAAATTCCAAATTCTCATAGTAAAAGGTTTCATCTTTGACGGGTATTTTCTGTAATTGATATAGGACAAAACCACCTAGGGTTTGATATTGTTTTCCTAGGGGTAAGTTGAGATGTAAAACTTGGTTGAGGTCTTCAAGGTTAATCTGGGCTTGCACCAAAAATGTTTGGTCATCTAACATTTCCACTAGCAAGTCATCAATATTGTCAGGTTCGCGAGCATTACCAATAATTTCCGCTATTACATCTTGGATGGTCACTAATCCCACAGTACCACCAAACTCATTGACAACTATGACCATGGCTGGCTTTTCTTGCTGCATCATGGGTAATAGTTCACTCAGGGGGGTTTGTTCAGGTACAAATCGGGCTTGGCGCATCCAAGGTTGGATGTTTGCTTCTGGTGTCAGAATCCCCATTGCCAATGGTTGTGCCAAATCCCTAAAATAAACCACGCCGCGAATATCATCTAAGGATTCCCCTATGATGGGATAACGGGAGTGACCAGTAGATATCATTTGCTGAAGTAAAATCTGGAAGGTGGCATCTTTTGACAGGGCGACAATACCAGTCCTAGGTATCATGACATCTTCGGCTGTAACTTCGCCAAACTCAAAGATATTATTGAGCAATTCCCGCTCTGAACGCTCTAAACCGGTTGATTCCCGTTCCGTGGAGATGATCAGCTGCAATTCTTCTGGAGTAACAGGCGATCGCCAACTTTGTCCGGTGTATTCAATCCCAAAAAGCCGCAATAAAAATCGGGTGGATTGGTTGAGAATCCAGATCAAGGGGTTAAAGATGCGGACTATTGCTTTGACTGAGGGTCCCAAAATTCTGGACATTTCCTCAGAGTACAACATAGCCACTGATTTAGGACATAGTTCACCTAAAACAATTTGCAGATAAGCTATCAAAAAGAACGCTATGGGAATTGATAGGGAATGAGCCAGAAAATTACTCATTTCTAAGGGTAACCGCCACGACTGTAGCCATGACTTCACCAGGACGACAATTGAACTTTCGCCAATCCATCCCAAGGCTAAACTAGAAAGGGTAATACCTAACTGTGTTGTGGATAATAATCTTTCAATGCTACGTTGTAGACCCTCAACTGCCATGGCGGGAATATCACCAGCCTTGACCAGCTGATGAATGCGCGATCGCCGTACTGTCACCATTGAAAATTCTGCTGTCACAAAAAAAGCGTTGATGGCGATCAACAAGAGTACTGTTAACAATCTCAGCCCGACTTCTGTGGAATTTAAGTTATAAAAAGCATTCACCTCGGATTAAGTATGACAATTTTGGTATCGGTTTTTGGGTGTTGGGTATGAGTAATAGCGAATTTTACCCAAGTGAGGTACATCCTGAGAGAGAACGAATCGCACTTATCATTTACATTTGTATCTCACGTGTTTAAGAAATGCTATGTTCTTCCCCAGTTTCCATTCCCCAACTCCCCAACTCAATTACCTTTCTACTGGAACATCTAACACATCTAGCTTCAGTTTTTGAGCAGGATAGTCTGTTAAAGATAGAGATATTTTATTCACGTCATCCAGTAAGGCGGTAGGAATAATCACCGTACCTGAAACAGTAGGACTGTTGGGTGGTAATTCTGGCGGTAAACCCTCAGTGCTGGCACTCAGTATTCTTCCCTTGTCGTCGCTAACATCCAAAAAGGTGTACAAAAAGCGCACAGTATCACTCCCTTCATTTTTCATGTTTACCCTCATGAGTAAATCGCCCCCAGAGTAGCGGACTGATTGCACAGCAAAGGTTACACCCTCACTTTCAGCAGTAATAGGAAATCCTGGCTGGAGTTTTTCTGTAACCACTGCTGGGGGTTTTTCCTTGGGCTTTTCCTTAGTGCTGGTGGTTTCTTCTTGATCTTTTTTTAAGTTTTCGGATTTAGCAGCCTTGGTTTTACCTTCAATTCGAGCCTTGACAATTTTCAGGATTTCATCCTCTTTTAAGAATGTCACCCCCAACGGTTGAGGGTTATTGCTCTTACTACCAGGGAATTTGGTCTTGGGGCGGCCATCTGGTGTTGTGACACCCTTGAGTGCTGAAGTCCCCATTTCAAAACCTAAAAACGCACTTACAGAACCTGCGCCCAGCATCAGGATTAACAACATTAAAGTTAGAAGTACAGTGGAATTTATTTTCATTGCTGACAAGCTATTGCGGAAAAATGCTGCCCTATTTTAAGCGTATTCAAGATTAAAAGTATTAAAGCTATGTTTCTCAATCCTTAAGGGAACTGAATTAATACTAGTTTGCACTATTTCCGAGACAAGATGTAACATAAATGTTGGGTAAAGTTTCGATAAATTATTGTTGACTGTAGACAAATATTAAAATTACGCTATAATTGTTTTAGTCCAGGGTTGGCCGAGCGGTTGAGGCAGCGAACTCATAATTCGCCCTAGGCAGGTTCAACTCCTGCACCCTGGATTTTATTATTGTTGAGTAGAGACTCGATTAATCGTGTCCCTACAAGAGACTTTAGAGTTCGTTTAGCGTTTTGTGATGGGTTCAAATCGGAACTCAGTCCCAACTCTTAGGTTGTTGACATTATAGCGAGGGGACATCAGCAAAGATGTGTCATAAGGACTGGGTAAGTCGGGAGTGCGGAGATAAGGGTCATTGCTTACTTGCTGTTGAAAAACATCACGATAGAGGGTGTTAACCAATCCACCATCCCGGGTAATTTCATTTTCTGGGAAGGAATTACTTACCAGTGAACCTGAACCCACGAGAGAATCTAGCTGACGCTTGGGGGTGCTATTTTCGTAGAAATTGCGATTGTGTCTAAAGAAAGCTCGCTCAAAGGCATCATTTGTGGTTTCATAATTTGGTGTTTCTGTCTGAGCGACCACAACAGAAGGAAAGGCTACACCAGCAACTACCAAGGCTAATAAACCACCAAAGGTTTGAAATTTAAATTTTATACTCATCTTGTTTACTCCTTAATGTTTGAACAAATCTTAACTTATGCTTAATTTCAGAACTTTGATCAGTTCAACCTTTGGTGTAACACAAATTTGTTTGTTTTGTAATGACCTATACTACTGAAACCTCCGGCCAATTAGATATTTGTGCAGCAACTGCTGATTTAACCACCCTACGCCAGAAGCTATTAGATTTATTTTGCCAAGGGGCTTATCAAGAAGGTGATTTTGTCCTTTCTTCTGGACAAAGCAGTTCTTACTACATTAATGGTAAGCAGGTAACACTACACCCCCAAGGGGCTTTAGCAATTGGTCGCATTCTTTTATCCTTGTTACCCTTAGATACTCAAGCTGTAGCCGGTTTAACATTGGGTGCTGACCCCATTGTTTCTGCTGTCAGCGTGGTTTCTGCCTATGAAAATCGTCCCATACCCGGGCTGATTATTCGTAAAGAAGCTAAAGGTCATGGAACAAGGGCTTATATTGAAGGGCCTAATTTACCGACTGGTACAAAAGTGATTGTTTTGGAAGATGTGGTCACTACTGGGAAATCAGCTATGAAAGCCGTTGAGCGTCTGCGGGATGCTGGTTGTACTGTGGATATGGTAATTTCACTCGTAGACAGACTACAAGGGGGCACAGAGTTTTATCAGTCTGTGGGTTTGAAGTTTCAATCAGTGTTCACAATTACTGATATTCAACAACGGTATCAAGAATTAGGTAATTAAAATTCATCGTTACTGGGTTAAACCCAGTAACGATATTTAACAAAAATTAACTTAACCCTGAGTAACCGGCTCCTTAGCCAAAAACTTCTCAAGTTCAGTCAAAGCATCAGCATCAACCTTAGTCTGCATCGGACAGAACTTAGGACCACACATGGAACAAAACTCAGCAGTTTTATAAATATCTGCTGGTAAAGTTTCATCGTGATATTCTCTAGCTCTTTCTGGGTCTAAGGCTAACTCAAATTGACGATTCCAATCAAAGTTATAACGAGCCTTGGAAAGTTCATCATCTCTGTCCCTAGCACCGGGGCGATGTCTGGCAATATCCGCAGCATGAGCCGCTATTTTATAAGCAATTAAACCATTCCGCACATCTTCAGCATTCGGTAAACCCAAATGTTCTTTAGGCGTGACGTAACACAGCATTGCTGTACCGTACCAGCCAGCCATTGCTGCCCCAATTGCTGAGGTAATGTGGTCGTAACCAGGAGCAATATCTGTTACCAATGGACCTAATACATAGAAAGGTGCTTCTGAACACTCTTCCATTTGCTTACGGACATTGAACTCAATTTGATCCATTGGTACGTGTCCTGGACCTTCTACCATCACTTGTACATCATCTTCCCAGGCTTTGCGGGTTAACTGTCCGAGGGTTTTCAGTTCTGCTAATTGTGCAGCATCTGAGGCATCATGAGTACAACCAGGACGCAGGGAATCCCCCAAGCTGAAGGAAACATCGTATTTTTTAAAAATCTCGATGATATCTTGGAAGTGGGTATATAAGGGGTTTTGCTTATGGTGATGTAGCATCCAACGAGCTAAAATACCGCCTCCACGGGAAACAATACCAGTGATGCGGTTTCGCACTAAGGGTAAATGTTCAATTAAAATGCCGGCGTGGATGGTTTGATAGTCTACACCTTGTTGGGCGTGTTTTTCAATGATGTGAAGAAAGTCGTCAGCAGTGAGATGTTCAATTTTGCCGTGGACACTTTCTAAAGCTTGGTAAACTGGTACTGTACCAATGGGAACAGGTGAAGCATTGATGATGGCGGTGCGAATTTGATCTAAATTACCCCCTCCTGTGGACAAGTCCATCACGGTATCAGCACCATATTTCACCGCCAGATTTAACTTATCCACTTCTTCTTGAAGATTAGAAGAGTTGGGAGAAGCGCCAATATTAGCATTAACTTTACATTTAGAAGCAATGCCAATGCACATCGGTTCTAGGTTGGTGTGATTAATATTAGCAGGGATAATCATTCTTCCCCGCGCCACTTCTTCCCGAATGAGATCAGCAGGTAGATTTTCCCGCTTGGCGACGTAGTGCATTTCTTCAGTAACAACACCCCGGCGGGCATAGTGCATTTGAGTTACATTACTCTCACCACGACGCTTGGCAACCCATTCTGTCCGCATATTGAATTCCTCGATAAACAGCTTCCCTCCGCTGGTATTAACCAGACTCAGGTGTTAAGGGTGTGATCTCAGCCTGATTTTTTCAGGCACCCCTAGCATGAATGAAATTGTACCATCTTGATTACCAATACAGGCGGGCGTGTTCACAATTCACCAGGTGATTTTTTGGGGGTGGGTGTCGTCTGTCTCTGGGAATGTTTGTCAATGATTAAAATGGAGTTATGGGCAATGAGTGATAACTAATGGCTAACCATTACCGCTATATTATTTTTTATAAACCTTATGGAGTTCTGAGCCAGTTTACCCAGGAAACTTCTAAACATAGTACCTTAAAGGAGTATATCCCAGTTCCCGATGTTTATCCTGTGGGGCGTTTGGACTGGGACAGCGAGGGTTTATTGTTATTGACCAATGATGGACAATTGCAACATCGCCTTGCTCACCCTCGTTTTGGACATGAACGCACTTACTGGGTGCAAGTGGAGGGTGTTCCCGATGCAGATGCTATCAAAAATTTACAAACTGGTGTGAAAATTCAAGGTTACTGCACTCAACCAGCCCAGGTACGATTGTTTGTACAGCCGCCTCCTCTCCCTGAACGCAATCCGCCCATTAGAGTTCGTAAAAGTATCCCTACCTCTTGGCTAGAAATGACTTTGACGGAGGGAAAAAATCGTCAAGTGCGGCGAATGACTGCGGCGGTGGGATTTCCTACTTTGCGATTGGTCAGGGTCAGTATAGCCCGTCTGAGTTTAAATGGTTTACATCTGGGTGAGTGGCGGGATCTCATACCATCAGAACTGAAGTTTTTGCATAATTTGCCCAAAAACTACAAAAAATGTATCAGCATCCAAGGCTATTAGAGTGACTATAAGCAGCGATTAAACGGAAATGAAGGAAGTTCCACTATGCTGATTTGCCCTCAGTGTGCATTTGAAAACCCCAACACTAATAAATTTTGTCAAAGCTGTGGTGCTTCCCTGACTCATCAGGTTTGTCCTCAGTGCAGTACCGAAGTACCTTTGAACGCCCAACTCTGTCATCACTGTGGGGCGAAATGCGGAAAAGTTTGGCAGGCAATTATTGTTAAGTCTGAGAATGGGGACTGGGGAACGAAGGCTGGGGAAGCAAGAGAACACAGCACTGGAGGACAAGATGATCCAAAAGACTCCTCTCAAACCCCTATTTCTTTATTAGACCTGAAACCAGGTTCTTTTTTAGACCAAGAACAGCGTTATCAACTTTTAGAACCCCTATCCCCCCTAGAGGAAAATATGTCTGGGGCTGAAATGTGGGTGAAAGTGCTGGATTGTCAGCCGTATCAAATATCGCCCATTGAAGCTATGGTAGCTAATCAGCAACAGCATTTACTGTTGCCAGCAGTGGAAATGAGGGGAATTTCTCCCCTGGCTCATGCTTATATTGTCTTGCAATACCAAACTCACCCAGGCATACCAGCAATTCATGATGCTTGGCAACAATATGATACTCATGTGCTACTGGTGGAAGATCGTTCAAATTGGCAGTGTTTACTTGAGTTCTGGCAAGTTGAAACAACATCTACACTACAAATTTTACATATAATGTGTGAGATGACAGAACTGTGGTCTGTATTAGAAACAGTTAATTGTCGTCAAAGTTTGTTGGATTTATGGAATCTGCGCTTGGATAAAGACCAAAGATTGGCGCTACAACGCTTATATGTAGAATCAGTGAATGAAGAGCCGGGTATGGCATTATCCCCAGGGGAAAAAGCAGCAACAATCCCTGGAAAGGTTTTAACTATCCAAGCCTTGGCGCAAGTTTGGCACTCACTATTTACACAGTCCCAACGCACTCAATTTAGTTCTATAATCCGAGTGTGGCAAGATTTGAGGTTGGGTAAAATTCAAACGGTGCAGGAGTTGCGATCGCGTTTACAAGAAATCATTGCTGAACTAGAAGCACCGGGGATGACAATTGCTCATACCGGGGCAGAAAAAAACACTGCTGCACCGACGATTATACAATTGCAGAATTTAGAAGATATCAAGGCCGAGGATTTGCCAACTGTTTTACGGTCAATGCAGTTGAGTAGTTTGGAAGATGCCGGACTTACTGATGTTGGTCTTCAACGCCATCACAATGAAGATTACTTTGGTATTGATACCAAAATCTACAAGCGGGAGTTACCCCATAAACAAGTGGTGGAAGCGCGTGGTTTGTATGTTCTCTGTGATGGTATGGGTGGTCATGCGGGGGGTGAGGTAGCCAGCGAGTTGGCTGTTAATACTCTCAGGCAATATTTTGAGGAACATTGGATTGGTGACCAAATGCCCACAGAAGACATGATTAATGAGGCAGTACGTTCAGCCAATCAAGCAATTTATGAACTAAATCAACAAGAAGCCCGTTCTGGTACGAAGCGCATGGGTACTACTTTGGTTATGCTGTTAATTCAAGGTAGTAAAGCAGCAGTGGCTCATGTGGGAGATAGTCGCCTTTATCGTCTCACACACAAAAGGGGATTGGAACAAATTACCGTAGATCACGAAGTGGGTCAACGAGAAATTGCGCGAGGAGTGCAGGCTAATATAGCTTATGCTCGTCCAGATGCCTACCAGTTAACTCAAGCTTTGGGTCCTCGTGATCAAAACTCAGTTTATCCTGATGTGGAATTTTTGGATATTACAGAAGATAGTCTTTTTATCCTGGTATCGGATGGTTTATCAGATAATGATCTACTAGAAAGTCATGGGCATAATCATCTTATTCCCCTGTTGAGTTGTGGTGGTAGTTTGGAACAGGCACTTACAGAATTAATTGATTTGGCTAACCAACACAATGGCCATGACAATATTACTGCTATACTTGTCCGGGCTAAACTCTGACCCCATAATTGAGAGTTAAAATACATGGGGGGTGGAAAATAGTCGATTATTTCCCCATCTCTAATTCTCAAACCTAGTTTTTTTCAGTTGATGTAGGTTTTATTGTGGTTATTCTGACTCTGTTGGAACCGCAACAAAAAAGGCCACTCCAGCAGTGGTGCTTTGAAAATTCTTCCGTGATTCGCATTGGTCGAGCGGTGGATAATGATGTGGTTTTATCTGATAGTTTGGTTTCGCGGCATCATTTGGAACTGAGACAAGTTAATCTTGCCAACCATAAAAATGCTGGTTTTTGGCAGATGGTAAGTAAAGGCAGTAATGGCACTTTTTTGGATGGTGTGTTGGTGCTTCAGTGCGATTTGCCCAACAATTCGTTGCTGCAACTGGCACAGGGAGGACCAATATTAAGATTCCAATTCCAAGAGACACCTGGTACTGCACAAAACACTGGGGGTAATTTAGCTTACAGTTGCAATCACGAAGGTAATTCGCCTAATAATCTATTTTGTATTCATTGCGGTCAACCTATTTCAGTTCAACAGCAAATTCGCCAATATCAGGTGTTGCGAACTCTGGGACAAGGGGGTATGGGTACCACTTTTTTGGCTTGGAATACCGCCAGTGCAATGGAACGAAAACCACAATTGTTAGTTTTAAAACAAATGAATGCTGATATGGCTAAAATTGCCAAAGCGCAGGAATTATTTGAACGAGAGGCGCATACTCTCAAGTCCCTTGACCATGAGGGGATTCCCGATTATTACGACTTTTTTGTGGTGGGGGCAAAAAAATACTTGGCTATGGAATTAGTTCATGGACAGGATTTAGAAAAAAAAGTCTACGCCACTGGTCCTGTTACCCCCGGACAGGCCGTCGCGTGGATGATTCAAACCTGCCAGATATTAGAGTATCTCCATAGCCAAAATCCACCACTGATACATCGTGATATCAAACCCGCCAACCTGATGGTGCGAAATTCTAATAATCGTATAGTGGTGTTGGATTTTGGGGCTGTAAAGGAGATTGGTACTACACCAGGCACTCGTATTGGCGCTGAGGGTTACTGCGCCCCGGAACAAGAACGGGGAAAACCCTTAACTCAATCTGATTTGTATGCCATCGGTCCAACTCTAATTTTTCTGCTCACAGGTGAGAATCCCTTTCAGTTTTATCGTTACCGGGGACAGGGTTCCCAGTTTGATGTGGCTAAGATTCCCACCATTAGTCCTCAACTTAGAGACATCATTGAACGGGTCACGCAGCATTTGCCACGCGATCGCTATCAAAGTGCCAAAGAACTAGCTACGGCATTAGCTGATTGCCAAGTTTAGGGGGTGGGGAGTAGTGATTGTGAAAAATACCTACTCTTCATCCCAGGCCTCTACGGCTAACAAATCGCCAATTGGATCTTGCATACTAAAGCCAAAGTCTTGCAGTTCCTGTTTCCAGTGCTGCCATTCATTGCCATAGAGTAGGGCAATTTTCCAAATGCTGTCGCTTGGTTTGATAATATTAGATTCGATGAGTGATTGCACTTTACGCTGCAATTTCACCATTGGGTGAATCACTTGCTGAGTCATAGCCTCGATTCAATTCAGATTTTGTTTGGTAAATGCTTAATTAAAACTGCTTTCCGTTTAGCAATTTTTAGCGATACGAGGAGTATTGTAGTTGGCAAAGTCAGTCTTAACTTCATTTAGTATACCATAACAAACTCCACTGGTTGGCTAGAAAATTCGCTTTTGTACGGTAATCACCACTACATCCCTGAAATTCTGCCCAGAGCAGTCATCGTGGATGCTATACGGAAAGGTGAGCCGCCCGCCTAAATTGCATGGAAATGTTTTTAGGGACGACCTGTAAATTTTGGGTTTTCATAGTCCGCATCATCTGTGTGATTGTTAAAGGACTATATAAACTGGTTTTTTAAACATTTTTTGGGTAATTTTTGGTAAAAAATGGTTACGCACATTTTACCTTTTATATAGACTATCGCAAACGTCTAAAATTAAACAAATTTTTGATAAATCTTTATAAAAATTTTATTTTCATCGGCAAAAATGGAAGTATGTTCATCGCTGGGTAACAACAACGCGGATAAAAAAAACCTAATCCAAGTGAAAATTGAAGGGTAAACGGGTGTAAATGCT
>Ga0169931_10004510_pt1 | contig 21673 bp, 18 predicted proteins | sample Kivu_15m_20L_FD_129675 | JGI IMG/M metagenome (GOLD analysis project Ga0169931, IMG submission 129675) | Freshwater microbial communities from Lake Kivu, Western Province, Rwanda to study Microbial Dark Matter (Phase II) - Kivu_15m_20L... | ecosystem: Environmental > Aquatic > Freshwater > Lake... | reverse complement strand
GAGGCTTTCTTTCATCAGTCGTGGCTCCATCGGCCACGGTGTCCTCCTTTATGAGGCATCGACTCTCTCCAGCTACCCCGGTCTCTCCCCTCTCGGTGTCCTTTTCAATGAGGCACTGCGGTGGCAAGAGGGTGCTGACGAAAAAACTTGCCGGCTAGCTTGGAGAGATGGTAAACCGACGAAATGACGTCGGACTTTCGCTTCTGGTTGCTGCTGTTTGGCCTCTGTTCGGCCTTAACTTCAGGCGCGGACAGGGTTCGGTTGAATGACTTGATGAATCGCAAATGGAGTGATTACAAGACATTGCCACGGCTTGAGCATGTCACACTGACGACATGGGCTGGTGAGACTCAGGCCATGTCCGCCTTCTCCGGGAAAGTGGTTGTTGTCGCCAAGCTTGACTGCTCGGAAAACTCCACAGAACGTTCAGTGGACCGGTTGGAAGGCTGGCTGAAAAAGTATTCGGCCCAAGGCTTGGTTATTCAGGGCGTCGATGATGCACGGGGCGGCGCCAAAAAGGCCGAGGTCGAGGACGCGGTTAAAAAATGGAAGGTGACATTCCCCGTCTGCCGTTCCATGTCCTTTGCCAGAGGAGCGATAGAGTCAGGCTGGCAGATGAGCATACCTGGTGTCCATATTTTCGATCAGACTGGGAAGCTGGTTTATCAGGGGCCGATCCTAGACAGCGAGCCGAATGTGCTGCTTCAAAAACTATTATCCAAACCATGAATACCCGAATTCACCTGCTCCGACTTTGCCTGCTGTGCGCTTTCTCCGCATCAACGACAGCGACAGTTCTCAACGCACAAGGATTGGCTGCGCAAACATTGACCATCGGAGACGCAAAGATCAACCAGATGCTGAAAGGTGATCCCTCCATCCTTAATAATCTGAACGGCAAGATCGTGGTGGCCTTGTGGACACCTGAATATGTGGACACCACGCCCAAGCCTGCCGATCCGCCGCCCAACTGGAAAGGCAGCCGAGCGGCGTGGGCCAGACTGAGGGCTGATTATCCGAAAGCCCGGGAAAATGAAATCAAACAGAAGTTGGATCATGTGAAAGCTTTTGACTCCCTGCGTAGAAAATACAAAGACCAGCCGAATGTCGTCTTCCTTGGGCTCGGCATGTCCTTGGTCAACAAGGGCAATGTCGATCAGGCTGCGGAACAGTTGAAGATGACGTTCCCGATTGCCAAACCGGCCGATGACGGCCAACTACCTTCACGGCATGAGAGTCACGTGATCATTTACGACGCAAGCGGGAAAGCCGTTCACACTGGGCCCGTTGACAGCCACACCGAGGCCATTCTCAGAAAAACCGTGAAGCCCTGAGTGAAGTCCATTTTGTTCAGGAATTGCCAGGTCACTTCGCCTTCGGGTTCCTCATGTAATACAGATGCCCATCCTCGGCACCGCCGACGAAGTCTGGCAGGCCATCCGCATTGAAATCGACGGTCGTGGGGCTGACGTCATGGCCTTCGATGTTGGCATCGGAAAGCAGGCCCATGTCGGTGAAGAACCATTTGCCGTCCGCAGCGCTTTCCTGGCGGAGGAAGTTGGCGTTGGCGGAATTGAGGAGGATGTCGAGCTGGCCGTCTTGATCCCAATCCATGATGCAAATCTTGCGACGGCCACTTTTGCCGGCGATGCCGCTGTTGAGGCGGAGGGGCTCGCCGGGTGTCATGGCGACGGGTGTTTTCACTTTGAGGTGTTCGAGGGCCTTGGCGAGCAAACCGGGCTTCGCGGAGGCATTGGAGGCACAAATCACGCGCTGCGGATGCTTGAGCACGAGTTTGCCGCCTTGTTTTGCTCGCTCGAAGAACGCGAGATAGCCCTCTTGATCGAGCATCACGAGGTCGGTGAGGCCGTCTTTGTTCCAATCGACTCCGACCGGCGTCGTGCGCCACTGCGTGAGCAATCCTTTGCCTTCAGGACGCAGCCAGCCGTAGGCGAGATGAGGCTGCGAACCGTTCCATTCGACTTCGACGGGCTGTGCGGCGGCGAGTTGAGGTTTTTGACGTGTACCGATGTTTTGATGCCAAACGACTTTGCCGAGGATGGAATTGAGCAGCAGGTCCGGAAGGCCGTCTTGGTCCCAATCGGCGATGGTTTGCGTCGTGTAGCCCCATTTGGCCTCACAGGGGCCTTGGATGCTGCCATTCGGTCCGGCCATCGGACGAATGACTTTGCCTGCGGCGGTGAGTTTGACCGGCGCGGCCCATTTCGGCTGCTCCACGCCTTTGCCGCTGAGATTTTCAATGAAGGCGACATAGCCCGCGGTGTTGCCGCAGATGAGATCGGTGTCGCCATCACCATCCCAGTCGAAGCCGACAGGAGTGACCAAAGCGCCGAATTTCACCTGATCGGCCTCCTGCTGGAAGTAGCGCGGCTCGGCATACACGGGCGCTTTGGCATCAAATTTGCCCGTGTGCTCGATGAAGGCCACGCGGCCGTCTTCATCGCCGCAGATGAGATCGAGATCGCCGTCCTTGTCCCAGTCGATCGCGGTCGGCGTGATCATTTCGAGGTCCATGGTGAGGTAGCGGCCCGTGTCAGCCTTCAGACGGACACCGAGCGCATACTTCGGCTTGGTGCGGCTGCCGGTGTTTTGGAAATAGGTGAAGCCATCGAGGAACTCGCCGCAGAGCAGGTCGAGATCGCCATCGCCGTCGAAGTCGCCAAAGTTCGGCGAAGGCCAGCCAAAGGTCTCCACGGGGCGGTCGGTGGCGTTGATCTTCTTCGGCTTGTCATACTGCGGCGCTTCGTTCGTGCCGGTGTTGCTCAGCAGATACACGTAGCCGCGCAGCGGGCCGTTCATCCAGCGACCATCGGCGGTGTAGGCGTTGTCCCAGCCGTATTCGGTCCAGTCGCCGACACCGACGATGAGGTCGTTTTTGCCATCGCCCTCGAAATCGACCATGCGCCACATGTTGGCGCGGACTTTGTTAATGTGGACGTTCGCGGAAGGGCCGAGCTTCACCTGCTGCTCGATGCCGGTTTTGAGGAAATCGGGATGCGCATGGCCCGGCGTGAGCACGAGCGGTTTTCCGTCGAGATAGCTCACCTGCACGTTTTGCGCGCCTTTGCTGATGCGCTTCGCCGGTTTGAAGACGGGCATCTTGTTCTTTGCGGTGTCGCCGCTGGCGTTTTCGAAGAAGTAGATGCCGTTGTAGGGCTTGTCCGGGCAGTTCACCACGAGATCAAGGTCGCCATCGCCATCGAAATCCATCGGCAGCGGCCAGGCCCACAAACCGACGCCGAGATCGACGACGAGGCCGGGGTGGTTGTATTTGAGAGGCGTGAGCGTGGACTCGGCGGCGAGGGTGGAGCCGCAAACGAGCGCGAGGAGGATATGCTTCATGGTCAGGAGTGAATCGGTGATCCTAGGCGAGACGAACGTCGCCGCACAAGGAAACGTGCAGACCGAGTTCGCGCATGGCGGCGGCCTTGATGCGTGCGGCGCGATGTGCCTGCTTCTCGTTCGGACAATAGACGACTTGGATGTGGTTCGATTTGTGGCGGGCCATCATCTGGTCGCGTGACACGCCTTTGAGAACGGTGTGCATGATCGGCCACTGCGGCGTGGTTTCCTGCCAGCGCCGATTTGTTTCCGCATCGGGCAGTTTCACCACCTCTGCGACACCGATGTCACAATGCAATGCGCCACCCATGACAAAGACACGGCTCCATACGATGTGCCCCGGTTTGCTGATGCCTTTCAACGTGCCGCCGCCAAGACGGAAGTACATCGCTGGCTGACGTTCGCTGCTCGCGCCCTTCCAACCGCCGATGAAATGCGCGGGCGGTGCTGCTCCGCTGATCAGCAGCACCCAGACGTAGGGGTTGGAGTGAGGTGGGCACTCTTGCCCGCCCGATCCTGCGGGCAGGAGTGCCCGCTTCACTTCCGAACCCCAGCGAAGATCGTGCAGCGTGTTTTCCGGCGCAAAACCAAGCTCGCGCCATAGGCGATACGTCACCAGTCCGTCGAGACCGGCGCATTCATCGACTTCGTTGAAATGCGGCAGCGCCTCGCCTGCAAACAGCACGCGCTTGCCATCCGCGCTTCGCACCGGCGGACGATCCGCATTGTTGAGCATGCCCTCGACGAGATCGCTCGCAGGCGTGAGGTCCTTGAGGCCCTGCTGATACTGAATGCCGATGGCATCGCAGCCGAACTCATCCGCCAGACGCACGGCGGCGATGTACATTTTGCACTGCAGCAGCACCTGCGGCTCCGTGAGTTCCGTGGCCTCATCAGTGCCCAGCTTCATCTGGAGGCCTTTGCGCTTCAGCCACGCAAAAACCGCCGCCGCATCGGCATCACTGACGCTTTGCATCGCAGCGAACAGCGTGGACTGGCTGAGACGCTCTTTGAAGCAACCCGTGGCGTGAAGCAAATCGTCGGGAATGATCGCGTTGAACATGCCCATGCAGCCTTCATCGAAGACGCCGAGGATCGCCTTCCGCATGCGAAAGCGCCGCCCGAAATCACGCCCGATCCGCTCATCGTCCGTCGGCAGCTTCAGCAGCGGAAGCTCGCGCACATGCGATTGATCATGCGTCACCTGGCCGGTCGTCAGCCACTCATGCAGACCGGCTTTGAAGAACGCATCCGTAAACGTCTCGCTCCACAGTGTCGAGTAACGCACTCCCGCCTTCGTGAGCGATGCGTTCAAGTTCAGCAACCCAACCAGCCCCGGCCACTGCCCGCTCCAGTTCGCCACGGTGAGGATCGGGCCGCGGTGCGAGGTCAAACCCGCCAGTACATGATGCGAATACTGCCATACTGCCTCCGCGACGATCAGCGGCGCATCGGGATCGATGCCACGAAACACCTCGATGCCCTCCCGCTGGCTGGCGATGAAGCCATGTCTCTTCTTTGCGTCATACGGATGCGCACGCTTCACCTCAAAGCCCTCCGCTTTGAGGGCCTTCATGAGCGTATCCTCCATGGCCTTCTGCGCCGGCCAGCAGGTTTGGTTCGCAGCGAGACGCAGATCGCCGCTGGCGATGAGTTGGATGGTCGGTTTGGCAGGCATGGTCGCCGATTCTGCCATTCCGACCGCCCAAGCGGCAAGCCGCGCCTTCAGTGCATCCTTGGCATGCACCTGACCATTCTTGACCTCGTTATGTAGATTCGATTGCCAATCGAATCGACTCCCCGCAGCCCTCTCGATGCCTTTGAAGCATTCTCGTATCGTCTTACTCCTCTAAACGCCAAAACCGCACGGACTGCGCCAGAAGGACGCCGACTCATGGTATGCTGCGGCCTTGTTAGTCATTCAAGGTAGACGGCCCTCATCCACATCGATGTAATGAGCGATGGTCTGGATGTCATGGCGATCACTCAGGCCGCCATCGGCTTTGCGCTTAGCTAGGATGGCGGTGATGTGGTCATTCCAGCCGAGTGTTTTGACGTAGTGGTTCCAGATGAGCTTCTCGTTGTCGTTCAACACACGGCTGCGTTCCTGAACCCACAGCAGGATCTCCTCGTCGCTGCCGCCTTGCAGCACACGGGCCTTCAGTTCGTCGTAGTTGATGTGCAAGAAGTCCACGAGGGCCCCGTCGCTGCCTTTGCCGAGATTCGCGTGCAAATCCTCCCACAGTTTGCCCGCGGCATGCAGGCGGATCTTGGCGATCATGCGCGGGAAGTACTTCAGGCCGGCGGTTTCTTCGAGCGGGCTGCATGGCAGCGTGGCGGGGTCGGGCTTGGCGGACATGCGGCAAGCCTTGGGCGTTGCGTCCGTTTTGTCAACGCCACACAGGCGATGGACTCGGCACGCTGCTTGCGTCACGAACTCCATACTCTATTCTCGTTAGCCGCTTTCCAAAATGCTCACTCCGATGAAAACCCTGCTCAGGACTCTGTCTTTAGTTTTGCTCCCCTTCGTCTCCGAAGCTGCGACGGACACTGGCGACACGCCATCCCTGCCCAAGGCGCCCGAACCCATCGAGCCGATCCTTCGCCTGCAGATTTTTCTCGACTCGAAGCTCTTCGGCCCCGGCAAGGTGGATGGCAGGCCCGGTGAATTCACCACCAAGGCCCTCAAGCGCTACCAGACGGCGAACGGCATGCCTGAAACAGAAGTCGAGGCTCACGCGCTCGATCTTTCCAGCCTTACGGAGCTTTATACCAGTTACACCATCCGTGAAGAGGATGTGAAATTCGTCGGTGACCTGCCCACGAAGCCCTCTTTGCAGAGCAAAAAGAAGTATCTGCCCTACGACTCGCTGTTGGAGTTTCTCACCGAACGATTCCACACGTCGCCCGAACTCATCGAATGGCTGAACAAGCCGACCAAGATGAGCGCTCTCAAACCTGGGGATGTGGTGAAGGTGCCGAATGTGGTCGAACCGTTCCTGATCGAATCGCTCGAACCGGTGCCCAGCCTGCCTGAGGTGCCGGAGTTTCAGACTGCGCGGGTGATCAAGATCGACACCAACGAAAAGCTTCTTGGCGTGCATGAGGGTGAGAAAATGCTGGCCAGCCTGCCGATCACGCCCGGCAGCGGTTACCTCGCCACGCCGCCGGGCACGTGGCGCATTCTTGGCATCGCACAAATGCCCACCTTCCGCTGGGACAACAGCGTCCTGAACTACGGCGTGCGCAGCAACAACGCCTACGAACTGCCCATCGGCCCGAACAACCCGGTCGGTGTCATGTGGATCGGTCTCAGCAAGCCGGGCATCGGCATCCACGGCACGAATTCTCCGCAAAACATCGGCCGCACCTCCAGTCACGGCTGCATGCGCACGGCAAACTGGGACGTGGTGCGTCTCGTGAAGCACATCAGCAAGGGCATGACCGTCATCATCGAAGGCCCGAAGGCTGTGCCCAGGCCCGTGGTCGTGAAAAAAGCTCTTCCGCCTCCTCCACCTCCGCCCCCACAGAAGAAGTGGTTTCAGTTCTGGAAGAAGAGCTGAGGCTCATTCCCGCGTGACTCGCGAGACGATCACTTCCTTTGTCTTCCGGTCGATGGAGTAGAGAATCCATGGGGCACTGCGGTCCCAAGCAAAAGCCTGACCGTGCGCGGAGATCGGAATCGATGCCTTCCACGTCCACGCATCGCCTTCGACAGGCAAATTGAGCACATACAACTCCTGCGCATCGTGCCCGGTGATGAATAGATGACGATCAGGCCCGAAACTGCCACCGGAGCTGCTGTTTTTGCCAAACTTCGCCACCGCCTCGGCAGGAAAGCGAATTTCGGCCGCAGACTTCCAGTTCAAATCGAAGCGCACGACGCGCGTGCGGGCTGGATCACCCGTTTTCGCGTATTGCGCGAAACACGCATACCACCAGCCATCGCGACGATCGATCCAGGTGAGTGAACCGCCCACACGGGTGAGATCGATGCTTTCGAGATGCTGCATCGTCTTCGCATCAAACACCTCCACCGAGCTTTTCATCGGCATCTCGGGGTAATTCGAGTGCGCACACCAGAGTTTGCCATCCAGCACGATTCCGGCGTTCAGATGCTTGATGCGGCCAGCGGTCTCTTTCCAGCCACCGACGCGTTCGCCGCTGTCTTTGCGGTATTTGCCGATGGCGGCATTCGTGATCGCATAAAAGTGCTCCGCATCCACGGCGACACCTTGATGCGCTTCCTCCGCTTTGAGGCGTTTCACCTCCTCATGCCGCCATTCGCCCTTTTTACCCGCGAGCATCTTGTTGATGCGCTCCTGCTCTTTTCTCAATGCGCCATCGGGAATCGGCATCGGCGTCAAATTCTCGCTCACGAGCTTCTCCGAGGCCGGAATGGCCCGCCAGCGCAGATTTCTGAACTCCACATCGGCTCCATGGTCCTGCAGCGAGAGATTCGCGCCGCGTCTCGTCAAATCACCGCCACGAATGCGCAGCACTTCGAGCTCGTGAAACCAGCGTGGGTCGCTGTAGTCGAAGTCGATGACCTTTTCGCCATTCAGCCAGTGCTGGATGACCGTCCCCTGGCACACGATGCGGCCTTCATTCCATTCGCCGTGCGGCTTCACGACATCCTTCGTCGGCGCCATGCCAAAAAAGAGCGACGCAGCCGCCTGACGCGGATTATCGCCGTAAGGGCTGTTCGCGTTATCGAGCAGTTGATACTCATACTGCCCCGGCCGGTAGTAGATGCCGCTGTTGCAGCCCTGCGCGACCTTCCACTCGAAGCGCAGCTCAAAATCATCCGGCACCTTGGCTTTTTCATACACCAGCGATCCACCCTTTTTCACCCGCGCGATCTCGCCGTTCACCACAGCCCAATTGCCGTCGTGTTTCCAGCCATCGAGCGTTTTGCCATCAAAGATGGCTTCAAAGCCGGGCTCGATAGCCCAGGCAGAAGTGGCCAGAAAGAAGAGAAGAGCCTTCATGTGTGTTTCAAATCACGGTTCATCTGCTTGCGGAAGCCATTCAGTCGCAGCGAGCCATCTGCCAGCACATCGAGCATCGTGTAGCCGCTGTTCTCCGCGCCGCTGCCTTCGACCATCGCCACGAGGGAGGTGTAGTGAATGCCCGCGATCTGCTGGTAGTCGTTTTTGTGCGAGTGACCTTGGAAGACTGCGAGCACCTTCCCTGACTTTTCGAGGAGCGAGCGCACTTCAGCCGCATTTTGCACCACGTGGGCCTTGTCGGCATCGAGGCGTTGATGTGCGAGCACGATGACGGGGCCGCTGGCCTTGCTGAGCTGGCCTTCGAGCCACGAGCGCTCGTCTTTGGGCACGTTCGTGTCCTTCCAGTCGAAGTTTTTGCGCGAATACGGAGTGCCGTCGCTGCGGAAGCAGGCATCGAGAATGACAAACGTCACGCCACCGGCCTCGAAGCTCTCGAAGCCGCCGCTGGCCTTCGTGTTGGCGGCGAATTCCTGCTTTGTTAGCGTGCCGACGCAGTGATTGCCCAAGACGTAGTGCCGGGGCACCGAAAACCGCGCAAAGTGCGATTCCATGGTTTTGAGCCACTCAATCTCCATTTCGACGGAGTCGGCCTGATCGATGAAATCGCCCAGTTCGACCACCAAAGCCGGTTTTTCGCGATTCATGACCTCAACCGCCTCATCGAGCTTCGCAAGCGCCTCGCGGTAAAAGCGCGTTTTGGTCGGCGGTTTGTCCGCGTAGTGCAAATCCGTCATCAAACCGACGCGTAGCAGTGGTTTGGCATCGGATTCAGCGGCGAGCACCTTCCCGCCGCCGAGTCCGGCGAGGCAAAGCGTGCTGTTTTGAAGGAAGGCGCGACGGGAGAGCATGAGATCAGCCTAAAACGCTCTTCACAGGCTTCATCGAGCCTAAAAAGCACTGGAGCACCTACGCCATGTCCCTTTTCTCCTTCATCTGGACGGCGATGAAATGACGGGGCGTTGGCAAGATCAGTTTGGGACCGGGAGAAGTTGGAGGGCATCCAGAATCACAAAACCGTCCGTGTCAGCGTTTCGGATCGTGATCGTCGTTTCGAGGCCTTTTTGGAGTTCGATCTTGCCGATGCTGCGGAAGGCTTCGCCGGCTGGAAGCGGCTGCGTTTGGTCTGCGAGCAGTTCGACGGCTTTTTCGCCGTTTTGGATCGTGAGCAGCACTTTCGTCGCGCGAGTCTCATGCGCGGAATAGGCCATGCGCAGGTCGTAGCGACCGCTTTGAGGCACTTGGAGGCGGAAAACGGCCACGCACTCGCCATCGCCGCGTTTGTCGTCGTGCAGGTAGCCGGTGCCGAGGTGCGGCTTGAAGTTCGAGGAGCGGCTCCACGGGCCTTTCAGCTCCGCTTGTGCATCGTCGAGCACGATGCCCGGCAGTGATTTCGGATCGATGCTCATCGCGCCCTTCGGCTCGGTTGGCAGTTTGGTGAGCACTGGCAGGTCGAGCACTTGTTTCTGCGCCAGCAAACGTTCGCGCAGCGCCGGATACGGCAGCTTTTGCACGTCGAGACTCTTTTTCGCGCTCAAAGCGGCCGCGATGCCCGCGCTTTGCCCGAGGATCATCCACGTCGGCTCCACGCGGATGGATGAGATGCCCACGTGCGTGCAGGAAAGCGCCACCGGCACGAGCAGGTTCGCGCACTCGGCCGCCTTCGGCGTGATGGCGCGATACGGAATGTGATACGCGTAGCCGTGCTTCCTTCCCGGCACGCGCTGAGGCATGATCGTGCCCTCATCGATGACGAACTCGCCCGTGCCCACGCGCTGGCAATCGTGCGAGTCGATGGGGAAGGATGACACCACGATGGCATCGTCCTTCTTGGGCTCCTTCATGATGTCGTTCTGCGACACGATGTATTCGCCGATCATGCGCCGACCTTCGCGCACATAAAGCTGCGGCGACCAGTGCCCGTAGTCCGCGAATTCATCGCGACAGAGCCCCAACTCGCCCATCTCCTTCCGGATTTTCTCCGGCACCGCAGCGTCGGTCGTGAGGAAGTGATAAAACTCCAGCGTGTATTGCTTGTGCGCCTCCCAGATGAGCGAGCGACCCGCCTCATCCGCCTCGCTCCAGCCATTGCAGGCACCGACAAGGCCCATCGAGAACTGCTTCCCGATGCCGTTGTTCGCGTCGAGCTTGTTTCCCGGCAGCGGATACAGATCCAATGGCACGATCGGCTTTTTCTCCTGGGCAAAATAGCGTCGGACGACTTCGAATCGCGCTGGATCGTAGTTCGCTGGCTTCGGAAATGGCACGCGGTTCGCCGCATTCTTCGTCACGCAAAGGCGGAAGCTGTACACCATCACATTTTTGTCTCCCGCCTCCTCTGGACCTGCATCCGTCGTCGTGATCAGCGGCAGCGGCTTCCCATCGGCACCGAGGCCCGAGATCGGCAGCTTCGCCTTCGGATACTGCTTCCCCGCCAGTGACTCGCCGAACTCCTTCCGTCCCTCGCGACCAATCGTCCAGCTCACACCGGCTGCCGCCATCAAATCGCCCTCGTAAGTGCCATCGATGAACGTTTTGGCCTCAAACTCGCCCGCTGTGGTGATGAGCTTGGTGATGCGTGTGCCGTCCTTCGTCACCGATTTGAGCACCTGCCGCGTCAGCACCTGCACCTTCGCCTCGTCAAGCATCTCCCGCGTGATCTTCGCCGCCACGTGAGGCTCGTAGGTCCAGTGCGTGTGGTCTTTCACACTTACCTTGTAGGGCAAAGCGACACCACGCTGCTGGTAGTCCTTTTCCACGCGCGCATGCCATTCGTCAAAGAGCCCCATCACCGTGCTGCGCACCGTTTGATTGGAATCGCTGAAACAAAGCCCGCCTGTGTTCACGCCGCCCACATGACCCGTCGGCTCCAGCAGTATCACGGAGGCTCCTTCACGCGCCGCGGCGATAGCCGCACAGAATCCACCGGGAGTGGCTCCATAAACGATCACATCCGCCTGCGTGGCGGCTTGGCATGAAAAAGAGAGGAGAAGAAGGCAGGCGAGAAAACGCGTCATGTCACACTCTAGGTCAGGCGTGCCGCGATTTGGACACTTTTTTCCTTTTCAGCGACCTCGCGCCAACCACACGCCCAGCACGGCCACCACCATGCCGATCAGCGACAGGCCCGTCAGCGTCTCACCAAAAATGGCCCAGGCCATCAGCGCGGTGACGGCGGGCACGGTATAAAAGAGGCGCGTCACATTCACGGCGGTGCCGCTGCGGATGAGGTGATTCAGAAGGCTGATCGCACCGATGGAGAGCACCAGCGCCACCCACAGGACGGCAAACACAAACTGCCCGCTCCATTGCACCTCACGCGTCTCCGTGGTGAGCGCGAGCACGGCGGTGACGAGCAGGCTCGCGGCATACTGCACCACGGTGCTCGTACGCAGATCAAAGGTCGGGCAATGGCGCTTTTGCCACAGTGTGCCGACCGTGATGCCCGCGAGCGCGGCGATGGCGGGCATCATCATCGTCAGCGTGAGACCGCTGCCCGTTTTGTGTGCCACGACCATCGCCGTGCCGATGAATCCGAGCACGAGCCCGCCCCATTGCCGCGGCAAAACTCGCTCGCCGAGCGCAAGTCCCGCGAAAGCAGCGGTGAGGAGCGGCTGCATGGACACGATCAAGCTCACCATGCCCGATGGAAGCCCCAACTGCAGCGACCACACGCAACCGCTCAAATACACGGCATGAATCAGCAGCCCGGCGATGGCGATGTGCATCAACTGCCGCCCGCCACGCGGCCAGGGCGCCCGCGTGAACCACGCGATGGGCACCAGAATCATGAGCACGATGACATACCTCAGCGTCAGAAACGTAAACGGCTCCGCATAAGGCACGCCCAGCTTCGACCCGATGAACCCGCTGCTCCAAAGCAGAACAAAAAGGTGCGGAATGAATGCTCTCCAGCCCTGTTTCATCGTGGAACGCGTTTTCCAGCCCGCTAGGGCTTGGAGTTGCTGCTCGATCGCGCCAGCACCGCCTGGTGAGCCGTCTCCTGAAGAAAGCGCGCAAACTCCGCATCGAGCCCTTTCGGGATGAAGCCGATTCCTTCGGCGCTCTCGCCAAACAGCACCTCATACCACACGCAGGCTCCGAGATACTCGCCCGCGAGGTTTGCGTGGTGGCCGTCCATGCCGAGCACGATCTTGTCGCTCACCTTCGACTTGGCCCAGCGCCAGCCGACATGCAGCGAGTGCGTCTGAACGGGCAGTTCGGGCTGTTTCGCCGTTTTGGCATCGAAAGCCTTCGAATCCGGCTTGAAGCCCCATGTCGCATCCGTGTCCGCACGAAAGAACGCATCGCCTACCGGGATGATTTTCGCGCCAAACTCGGTTGCGAGCCGTTCATAGGCCGCGGTGAGCCCGCGATACATTTCCTCCTGCGTCTTCGGTTCGCCGGGCTTCGGCTCTTCCGCGGCAAAACGCGGATCATCGACGCGATACGCCCACGTTTGATGAATCAGCAGCTTCGCCTGCGGTGCGTGTTTCACGATTAAGTCGCGTAAAAAGCCGGCGTGAGGCTGGTAGGTGCCATAGTCGTGGCTCTTGATGCTCGCCTGCTGGATCGTCACATAGTCCCAGCGGTCCTCGGTGAGGTTCGCGATGAGGTCTTTGCCATTCGAGTAAAGCCTCGCCTTGCCCTCCGCCTTCGTTTTGTCCGCATGCACCTGAAACGACGATCCACCGATGACGAGCGAGTTATGGATCAATGTATGCCCACCAGCCTTTGCGAGGTCATTGAGGTAATGCGTCGCATTCGCTGAGAAGCTGTTGCCGATGGTCAGCAGCTTCACCGTCTTGGGCTCGCCCGCGAAGGAAGAGACGCAAAACAGCAGCGAAAGCAGCAGGACGACCGTCTTCATGACTGGCTCTGATCAGTGATGGCAGCCGCAGCCTTCACCGCAGCCGCCCTTCTTCACCATGTCCTCGGGCGAAGGCACACGACCGCTTTCGAGGCTCTTGCCGACGAAGGCATTGACCGCCTCCGCCACGCCGCTGAGCACGCTCTGCGCACCGAGAAAGCCGGTGATGACAGGATGCGACTCGCAGCGGTCCTGCAGCGCATTGAAGCGTGTGATCTCCTCGCCGGTTGGATCTTCGTCGTGATGCTGTTTTTGATGCAAAGCGCGGCCGAGCGTGGCCATCTCGCGATACAGAGCCACCGCCGCCTCATCGGCGAGGAAGGTCTCGGCCTGCTGGCGGGCGTTTTTCACGTCACCATCGGCCACGAGGGCTTCGCAGAGTTCGATGATCTTTGACTGGATGAGGGGGGATGCGGTCATGGGGCGGCGAGAGTAGGCCGAAAACGGGGCATGACAGGAAAAAATGGGAATATTTGCCTCCTCCACGGCCTCCCAGCCTCGCCCGCCATGAAACGTCACCTCATCGCCCGCCTTTTTGCCACCATCGCCGTCGCCGCCCCACACGAAGACTTCACCGTCCGCGCTGCGGCGGGAAAAGGCAGCTTCACCCTCAAGGAGGCACGCGGGAAGTTCGTGGCGCTTCACTTCCTCCTCAAAACTGAATGCCCGCTGTGCCTCAAGCAAACGCGAGACTACTTCGCCAAAGCGCCGACGCTGCCGAACGTGGCGCAGGTCTTTCTCAAACCGGATTCCGACAACGAAATCGAAGCCTGGGCCTCCAAGCTCCCCGCCGAAGACCTCGCGAAGAACCCGATCTACCGCGACCCGTATGCCAAGCTCGCCAAGGCCTTCGACATTCCTGATGGCTACAAATTCCACGGCCAGACCGTGCATTACCCCGCCACCATCTTGATCGGCCCCGATGGCAAAGAGGTCTTCCGTCACGTCGGCAAGAGCAATGCTGACAGGCTCTCTTTTGAAGCGCTGGCAGCCAAGGTGGCCGAACTCACGAAATGAGCCTCACCAACTCCGCGCCGTCTCTAGGTTCCGTTTGAAGCCCTCGCGCACGAGCGAGAGGTCGGAATCCATGGCGATCCAGGTCAGGCCGAGGGATTTGAGCTTTTCCTTGTCGTCCGCATGCCGCACGAGGATGCCGCAGCCTTTGCCGTGAGCCTTCGCGGCCTTTACGACGGCATTCAGGCAGTCGTCGTAGCTGCGTGGTGACTTCCGTGCCTTCAAATCGTAGCTCAAGTCCGCCGGGCCGATGAATAGCGCATCAATGCCCTCCACGGCCGCGATTTGTTCGGCGTTCGCCACGCCTTCCGCGGTCTCGATTTGAGCGAGGATGATGGGCTTCGGCATTTCATCGCCGGGGAGGCGCATGCCGTAGCCATAGGCCCGCACGGTGCGCGAGACACCACGCGTGCCCTTTGGCGGATACGTCGCTGCTTTCACGCAGTGCTCCGCCTCCGCCACGGTATCCACATGCGGCACCATGATGCCGTCCGCGCCCCAATCGAGCACCCGACCGATCAGATCAGCATGCGGCGCGCTCACGCGCACGATGCCGAGTGTGTTGCTGCTGAGGAGGGCACGCAACTGATTCGGTAGCGTTGCTTCCGACTCGCAGCCGTGCTCCAAGTCGATCAAGACCCAATCATAGCCGCATTCCGCCGCGAGTTCGGTGACCGCAGGTGATCCGATGGAGAGAAAGGTGCCAATGTGAGTTTTCATGGTGAGAGAATGTCGAGGTCGCTGCCTTCCCGCAAGCCGCGCAAGGCCGTGACGAGCTTTGACAGTGTGGTTTCACGCAACGACTGGCCGGAACTGCCTGCTGAGATCAAAAAGAAGCCATCATCACGATCAAAGTAGCCCGCACCGACGCGGATGACTGCTTTCACGATCATGTTTCGCAGCAGGTGAAGCCAGAAACGACGCAGGTGATGATCTGGCAAAGGGCGAATGCTCTGATAGCCATCGAAGGCTCTCTGAAGGAATGCGGCATCATGAAAACACGCCAGTAGCGAGAGGTCATCCATCGGATCACCGCTGACCGCGTCGTCGAAGTCGATGAAGGCGGCGATTTGATCGCGGGTGCCGAGGATGTTCCAAAGGGCGAGGTCTTTGTGCACAAGGCAACCTTGAGGCAGATCGAGCAACGCGCGGTGGTTCTCGATCTCGGCGAGGATTTCGTCGGCGTTCGTCAAGAAGCCGCGTTGCGTCAAAAAACCCAGATGCTGATCCAAACGAAGGTATAAGTAGTCGGCATACGAGCTGCGCGCGCCGCGTAGGTCGGGTGTGTTCGGCGGATGAGACTCCGATGACACATTTGATTCCTTCGCCGAACCGCCCGGCTCTTCGGTGCCCGCCAACAGCCGGGCGGGCTGTCGCCACACCCGGCCTACATCGCCATGCTCAAGCACCCCAAAGCCCTCGAACGTGATCGCCTGCCACTTCGCCACCGCGACGCCGATCTCGAAAGCGATCTTCGGCACCTCCAGCGTTCCTTGCTTGAACCAGTGATTCAAATCGGGCGCTGAAACACGCTCCAAAGCTTGCCAAGCGAACGAAACACGACTCCGCGTCGCATCGCAGCCAAACACACGAGGCGTGACCACACCCACCGCACGCACGCGATCAAGCAAAGCGGACTCCACAGCCAGATGGGCGTCTTTTTCGGGTCCATTCTCCACACGGACGAAAAGTGGCTTGCCATCCACGTCGGCGTTCCAGGTGAGGTGATTGCCTTGACCGGCTCCAGGGCTCAAAACGATGTTTTTCGTGTCGAAGTGCCTGCAAAGCTCCTGTTTGAGCTGCGCGGCCAGATTGGCATCCGCTTCACCACGCGACTGGGTGCCGTGAAAAGCGGCCGGGCGGTCGCATTTCCAGTAATAGATGTCTTTGCGGCTCATGCGGAGGGTGGGCGACGCTTCCAGATGGCGGCGGCGATGCCTCCGATGATGTTTTGCATCACGCCGCTGAAGACACCTGCGGCGGCGGCGAGGGGCATGCTGGCGAAGTGCAGGCGTGCGAGCGAGGCAGCCATGCCGCCGTTTTGCATTCCTACCTCGATGCTGACGGTGCGGGCGATGGACTCGGGATAGCGCAGCACTTTCGGGATCAGATAGCCAACGCCAAAGCCAATAACGTGCAGCATCAGCGCGGCGAGAGCCAGTATGCCGAAATTCTTGGCGATGGCCTCCGCACTGGCCGCGACGATGCCGCCGGTCACACACACGAAGGCGATCACGGCGATGGTCGGCCCTGCCGCGCCGATGTGATCGGCGGTGCGCGGCATTTTCCAGCGGATGAGCACGCCGAGCACCACCGGAGCGAGTGTGAGCTTGCAGGCGTCCAAGGCCAGCTTCACCGCATCCACCGGCACATACTCCCCGGCGAGTGCTTTGGTCCACATCGGGGTGAAAAAGAAGGCGAGGATCGTCGAAAACAGCGTCAGCAGCACCGAAAGAGCCACGTTCGCCCGGGCAAGATAGGAGATCATGTTTGACGCCATGCCGCCGGGACAGCTCGCGACCAAAATGATGCCCACGGCAAGGCCTGGCTCCAAACCGAGCATCTTCGCCGTGGCCCAACCGGTGAGCGGCATGATCGTGTATTGCGCGATGAAGCCCAGCGCGACGCTTCCCGGCATGCGGCCGACCGCTTTGAAGTCCTCCAGGCTCAACGTGAGCCCCATGCCGAGCATGGAGGCTGCGAGCGACCAAAAGATCCAGTCCGAGGTGAACCACAGCATCACCGGCGGCTTGAAGAACGCGATCACGGCCAGCGTGACGAGCCACACGGGATACAGATTGTTGAACCAGTCGAAGAAGCGCTTCATGAGATCATTTGGAGGTATCACGCACGCCATCAAACTGCGGCCCTCCCGCGCCGACGTAACCGCCGCTGGTGCCGTTTTCATCCGGCGTGACCCAGAAGGCATACAACGAGCCCGTCGACTGATGGAAGCGGAACTTCACATTCTTGCCCGCCAGGCCAGAAAGCTCGGGAAGGTCGATTTTGACCTTGGTGTGATCTCCAGACACGGGCTGCGAGGTCGCGAGGACCTTTCCTGTTTCATCCAACAGCTCCACTTTCACCTCGCCGTTCACGTTCACGAAGAGATGCCTGCCTTGGAACTTCACCGGACGCGTCGTCAGCTCGCCTGGGCCATCCATCGAGGCAAAGCCATCGCGCCGCAGGGTGGCGAGGCCAATGCTGCCGCCGGTATACATGCCGCGATGCCCGCTCGGCGCGATGCCGCTGGTGCCCATGTAGGGGAAGACGAGTTGGTCATCGAGCACGACAAACACACCCGCTGCACCGTGTAGATACGCTCGATCCCACGAGCCCTCCGTGCGCGATCCCACGATGAAGCCGCGTCGATCCGGTCGGCCCCAGTGAAAGCCATCGCGACTGAAGCCGAGCTCCAGATCGAGCAGCTTCGGAAACTTGCCTTTCTCGCAGATGCTGTTGTTTGGGCCGCGATGGATGTAGTGCATGCCGACCATGAGGCTCTCATACGCCACCGCATTCAGGCTGTAGAGCTGCGCAGCTTCGCCCGCGCCGGGATAACGGCCCTGCGGCTCAGGGAGATCGAGTTTGTCCGTGCAGGTCCAAAACACGCTCTTCTTCCAGTCGGCACCGGCGAGGAAGTCTTCGCTTTCGTAGTAGTAACGGCTGCGACCGCGCGAAGTGCCGATCTTGATGCTGAAGCACCACTTCTCGCGGAAGGGGTTGAAGAAAAACGAGCAGTAATCATCCGCCGCGATGCTCGTCGTCACCGCGTCCGAGAAGGTTTTGCCATCGGAGACATGCAGCGAGTGCATGAAGCCCTGCGGACGCTGCTCCTTTGGCACATGCAGCCAGCAGGTGATGTATTTGAGGCGCTCCGCGGGTGATTTGGCATTCAAATCGAGCCACACGCAGTTGTCGGAGCCGCCGGTGACGAGCTTCGGCCCCGTCCAGCGCAAGCCTTCGGGTAAAAGCTGCCCTTTGCGCGTCCATGTCTTCATGTCTGGACTCGTTGCGAGCGACAGCGGTCCACGCCAACCAGCGACGTAGAACATCTTGAAGAGCTTTTCCGCCGGATCGTAGAACACACCGCCCTGACCCGTGAAAGTGGTCGCTTCCTCGCCCTTCTCGCCCTCTCTCGCGGGTCCGAGTTCACGCTCGGTTTCAGCCTTGAAGACCGGATTGCCCTCGAACTTCTTCGCCCGATGAAAAGTGCGTTTGAGCGTGGTTTTCTCGATGAGGAAGTCATCGACGAAAAGCTGCCTGCCGAGGTCGATGGGGATGACTTTGGGCTTTTTCTTCAAATAAGGCACTTCCATCACTTCGTCGCTCGGCTCGCGGTAACGCGGTGGCCATTGGTCGGGCAGTTCGATGCCGTTGTAGAGATTTTCAGGCTTTGGGCCGGTCGCCTTGTTCGCGAGCATGAGCAGCTTCGCGTCCTTCGACACGATTTTGCCCGCGAGCACATCTTCCTCGCGAAACTTCGCCATCAGGATCTCCGCGTCGGTGTGCCGGTTCCAGTCATAAAGAATGTGGATGAGCCCGTCGGGCGACTCGAAGCCATCGGGATACGACACCGCATTGCGTTCATCGAGTAGCAGGCCGCCTTTCCACGTCTGGCCTTCGTCCTCGGAAAGCCACGCGCTCATGTGCGTGCGCTTCTGCAACCGCTCCGTGGGCGAGCCATTCTTCACCAGCAAAATGCGACCCGATTTGAGCCGGCGAAGGAAGAAGCGCGCGCTCACATTCTGCACCGTCGCGGCTTGTTTCGGCTCACTCCACGTTTTGCCGCCATCGCTGGAGAAACTCTCATGCGGCTGGCCCTTCGTGCGGGCGAGCATCCAGAGGCGCCCATCCTTCAACTCGATCATCATATGCTCGTCGAACTCCCAATCCGGGAACTGCAAACTGCCGCGCTCCTTCCACGACGCGCCTTCATCGGACGATTCAAACACGCGGCACGTTTTCTTGTGCCAATCGGAGACCGGCAGCAGCCACGTGCCGTCTTTGAGCACCGTCGGCTTGTTCAGCGTGCAACCTTCCGCAAACATCACCGGCGTGCTCCACACCGGCTCCGCCGCATCGGGATCATCGCAGCGCATGAACCAATTCGTGATGCGCTTCTGCGGATCGCCGAGCTGCTGATCGAAAAAGAGCCACAAACGGCCTTTCGGATCGCTCCACAGATTCCCCACCAGCGCCCCGCTGATCTTCTGCGCCGCCGCCATGCGCGCTCCGACCGCCAGACGCGGCTTCGACCACGTCGCGCCATCGTCATCGCTCGTCGCGAGCAGGAAATACCCATCCGGCTTGTCGCCCGTGCCCGTCCAGCAGCCCCAGATGCGTCCTTTCGGCGTGCGATCCATTCCGATAATCATCGCGCCACCGCGTGCGTCGTCCTGAAACTCCGCCCCCGGATTCGTGATCACAGAAGGCGTCAATCCATCCTCAACCCGCAGCTCCACCCCATCCGCCAGCACCAGCAGCACCATCTTCTTGAATTGCAGCCGTTCACCTTGCTTCACCGCTTTGCGATAAAGGCTCACGCGATTCACCTCCCCCGGAAAAAACTGCACCTCCGGCCCATCGACCTTCGAGAAGCCCGCTTCTCGCAGCGGCTCCTCCTGACTCGACGCCTTTGGCCGAGTCGTCGGCGTCAGCGCAAACAGCGTGCCGGGCTTCGTGACCGTCACGAAAGTCTTCTCGATGCTCGTGCGATGAAACGGCAGGTCTTTGACCGCATCGGGCATTTCGTCGATCACATACTCGCGATCTGTGAACAGCTTCACGCCACGTTTCATCACCGCCGATTCATCCGCAGCCAGCGGAGCGGCGAGAAGGCCAAAGAGAAAGGAGAGAGCTAGGAGCGGAGCGCGCATGGAGTCACAAACGCCTGCCACGCCCGCTCCTCGCGCCCGAAACCGGTAAAGCGGGTGTTATGGTAACTTCCGGCAGGCTTTCCTTGCCAAAACCCAGCGTGATATTCAAAATCGCTACGTGATCGCTTCCTTGAACATTCTCACGCCCCAAGGCCCGCAACCCGTGCGGATCGAGATCGGTGGACCCAAGGATGACCGGGCTATTCGGGGATGGCGGGCACCTGCTGCACATACGCGCCCGGAACTGGCTTCTGATGCGATCGAGTTTGCCACTCTGGCGGGCAAGCGGTGGCGCTATTACCTGCGCCGGGGCGAAGCCGTCACCAGCATCGCCGCACTCCAGCGAAGGATCGCAGATCAGCCCGATGGTGAATTTGGGTTCTTGCTGATCGCGCGACCGACATGGAAACCGTCGCCCTCGGCTTTGGGCATTGCATGGTGCCGCCGCACTTGGTGTCACCACATTGTGCTCGACTTTCTCGCGGTGCATCCAAAGGCCAATGATCCAGCGGGCGGGTATCGAGGACTCGGCGGCGCGATGTTGATGGGTGTGGCTGCGGTGGCATCTGCCATCGACTCGCCACTCGTCTGGGGTGAGGCGACAGCCACGTCTTCCACCTTTTATCAGAAAATCCTTGGCGAACCGTCGATTCAGGATCACTTTTTCATAGCTGCCAAGCAGTTGGAGAAACTCCGTAACGAGCTTCTGCGGCGAACCGGTAGTTGATCTCTGTGCAATCATGAAAAAAGCCACCAAACCCTTTGAGCCTTGGGTCCAGACGGAAGTTTCCGACTGGATGCGTTGGCTTTGGGAGGTGGAGGCGGAGAGTTCCCCGATGATAGGGAGCCGCTTGAAGTTCGCGATGCCGCTGATGCCCACTACTGGCAGAAAAGCGGCTCGAATGCCTGGGAAACGTCGTGCCGTCGCCAAGGCCTAAGCTGCGTCGATCACTGAAGTGATCCAGGCTGAAGCTGGCTTCTGCTGTTCAATTCAAAGCGATAACCGCTTTGTTTCTCGCGATCCCGCCGGCAAGCCTCAATTCACTGCCAATTTGCCAAACTACTTTCAGCCATTGCCATGCAAAACCCACCACGCCATCTACGGACTCCGAAGGTCAAAGAGTTCGTGAGCGCCCCATACATCAAGTGCCCCGATTGCGGATCCGACACTTTCGGGGTGCTCATGATTGGCAACCATCAATATTCACGACGCTGCATCACTTGTTGGTATGACGGTCGATTTCCTCTGCCCAAGCTAAAGAAGAAGGTCATCTATTTGGATCAATTCGTGATCAGCAACATGATGAAGCAGCTTGATCCTGATTCCTCAGAATCAAAAAAGGGGCCACATGCCAAGTTCTTCCAAGACCTATTCGAGACGTTGGATCGGGCGTGCAAACTTCAACTCTTATTGCGACTCGTAAAATAGGGAGACAATCGTTGAATACCGTGCAAGTGATGAGGCATGGCTGCCAAACGTGATCACAGAGAGATGGAGAAGCGCAGGCTTCGCGGATGCAGGATGCTCGACAAAGGCT
>Ga0169931_10004509_pt1 | contig 21676 bp, 15 predicted proteins | sample Kivu_15m_20L_FD_129675 | JGI IMG/M metagenome (GOLD analysis project Ga0169931, IMG submission 129675) | Freshwater microbial communities from Lake Kivu, Western Province, Rwanda to study Microbial Dark Matter (Phase II) - Kivu_15m_20L... | ecosystem: Environmental > Aquatic > Freshwater > Lake... | reverse complement strand
ATTCTGGAATTTTCATTTTTGAAAAATCATTATATTCTTTGATTTCTTCTATTCCATATAGCTTTTAAAAATATGAGATATTTAATATTTATTATATACCAGTTGATAACAAATCTTGTCTCTAATATTTTTTCTACTTCTTTCATCCTGTAGGGAGGGCTTGTTCACAGAATTTTTCTTTTCTAAATTATCGATGAGGCTGATTAAATATTTCCTTCTTGCTTCTGAAAGATTCGAGTAAATATTAGTAGCCTTCTCTTCTTCTAAATTTTGAACTTTCGGTCTTTCCTCTGTGGAAACAGATTTTTTTAAATTACCATCACTTATATTAATTACTTGGGAAACCAAATTTTCTTCTTTCTTCAATTTAAAATCAAGCCCATGTTCTGAAACTTCATCTCTATTTCTCTTTATCCCGACAAGCTTACCTCCCTTAGAAATTTCTCCTATAAATTGTGAAGACTGATCTTTCGGGTGTGATTGGCTTAGTTGATTTTCTATGTTATTGTTACACGATGAATTAAAACATTTTTTGGTTTCTCCTGACAAGAAGCAATTCACGTGGATAAGTTCTTTACATTCTCGACATTGAATAAATGGCTCATCCGGATTAAAAATTTGATCGCAATAGCAAGCGGTTTGTAAATCAGGAGTGAAGTTATCATCTTGTGGATTATATTTTTGTCTGAAGAAATAAACTTTGTCCAGAATAGGGAAGACTTCAGATTTTTTTTCTTTTAGATGGAAAATCTTCTTTACATATTGATCGAATTTTAATACCTCACATTTGCCGATTATACTTGAGTAAAATTCTTTTTCGATTTCTTCAGTTTTATAAAGCTCATTTTTAGAATTATGAGATTGTCTCCCAGCTATTTATTAAGAATTAAGAATAAATATTTACCAGATGTTTTTTCAGGAAGGTAGAACTCATTGTATCTTATAATTTTTTCTTTTCCCTGTAAAAAGATTTCTTCGATTTTTCCGATCACTTTGGAATCTGTTTCAGGGATATGGATTATGACTGTATCTCCAACTTGATAAATCACCTTATTGTCCATTTATTTAGAATTCAAATTTATAATTATAAATAAGAAAATAATTGAATATGTTTTCAATTCTAATAATTCATAAATAAAATTAGGAAAATAAAGGAATTAACAATTTCACAATTTGAAATTCTTAGTAAGTATATTTCTTTTATTTAATTTTAAATTTTTTATATTCTTCATCTAGATCATTCAATTGCTCAAATACATTATTTTGTTCTTCGTTCATCTCTTTCTCTCTAGGAATTACAGATAAAGTATGCAACATTGCGCCTTTCTTATGTTTCTTCTTGTCTGGCTTGTTGTCATGTTTAAAATATATAGGATCTCTATCCAGAAAATATATTTCATTATACGGAATCGGCTCTTTATCAATATGCTTCAAAATATCAATTAGGTTGTCCTGTTCCATTTCGTGAGCTTTTTCTTCCTTAACCTCATGCTTTTCTTTTCGCATATAGTCAATTTTCTTATTTTTAATCAAATAGTCCATTTTATAAAATGTGTTGATCATTTTATTTACATCATCTTGAGAAAAAAGGTTCTCTGGTTTTTCCTTAAGGGATATTGAAAAAAATAATTACTTTATTGTAAGAGGATTTATTTTCTTCACCATTATTACTCATTAATTGAATAATTTTAAAAACAGGGCCTATGCGTTATTTTTCAGATAATATTTGATATTATAAATACTTGTATGAAAGGACTAGTCTTATCTAAATGTTTATAAAATATAGCTCGTTAAAGTTATGTATAGGTATAATTTTATTTGCAATTTATTATGGATTCTGAAATTCAGATTTATCTGTTATTAAAATTTTATATTGTTCTTTATGATAATATAGAGTGTTTAGCCAATATTCTTTATCTCTAAAATTCAAGGCGCACACCAAACTTTGTGAGTTGTTGAAATCAAGTTCAGAATTTTTATAGTAAATAAAGAAACAGGGCGTAAAAAGCAAGTCCTTTATTTTTAACATAGCTACCCTGTATATTTTAATTATGTCCAGATAATTTTTCGAATCGTAGAAGGTAAAAACTTTGTTATTCAAAACTGACCAAGTGCTTATTACTTTACCTTCTGATTCTATTAATGTCAAAACTCCCTTTCTACAGACTTTATTTTCGTTGTCGATGAAAGTTTTTGAATTTAAAGTATTTGATATAAGTATATTCATTTCTTCGATTTTGTTCTTTTTGGTTGAATACTTTTGATAGGATTCATAGCTAACTGCTTCGTTTAATATGTTCATCGCAGGAAGTGGTAGATGGCTAAATATTTTATAATCTGTAACTGCTTGGATTAAGTTTATTAGTTTATCCTTTGGTATATCAAAACGTCTAATTATTTCTTTATTTTTGTTGTAAATGTCCGTCAAGGATACAGCAGCTAGGGAATTCATGTTTTTCCTATCATCATCTACCAAACTTTTCAAAGGATCATCAAAAATGTTAATCCCTAGGTCACTTAATGGATCTTTTTTGTTATTTTTTTTCTTTGGTTTACTATTCAATTTGTCGCCTACTAAACTCCCAACTTCCTTAGAGTCTATGTTATATTCCTTCATCATTTTGAATAATTCTTCATCGCTCATGTTTGCTAATGGATCAGTTTCATTCAATTTAGAAGACTTGAATCTGAGGCCTATGCTGAGGATTTTAAAATGAGTGTTGATAATAAAAATTATAAACGAAACCAATACCGTCTTCATTTTTGTTTGTATAAAATCCCAATTTTATAATTAATAATCGTATAAAATACTATGAATGTAATTCCAATATATGATTTAGATTTAAATAAATCTATATATCTATCTATTTATGATTATTAAATTACGATTACTCTACTAAATACTAAATTTGTAACATATATGTTTCTCATATACATGAATATTTGAGTTAATTTTTAATCTTTTTTGTTTTAATTTAAATAATTTTCTAAATATTATTTTAATATGGACGAAAATATGTATGACGAGTTTGGAAATTATATAGGCCCGGATATACCAGAAGTAGAAGAAGATATTTTTATTCAAGAAGAGGATAGAAAATCACTACGAGAAGAATTAGATGGAGAAGGGGAAGGAGAGCAAGATATCAAAGTTCAAGATGAGAAATATGCAATTACCCTACACGAAGATAAAAATTATTATCCAGAGGCAGATGAAATTTTTCCTGGAGTTGAAAATTTGGTAATGGAGGAAGATTATCAACCTATTACAGAACCAATAGTTCCTCCTATAATTACCAAGGAATTCGATTTGATCGAAAAAAAAGTACCAGAAACAAATTATAATTTCGATTTTATGGCAGGATTAATGACAAAACCGGAATTAATTAGAAATATAGCTTTAGCAGGAAATCTTCACCATGGTAAAACAACTTTTTTAGATCTTTTAATACAGGAAACTCATTTACAAAATTGGGAGTTGTCTAAAGAATATCGATACACCGATTGTAGAATGGACGAACAGGAAAGAGGAATTTCTATTAAGAGTAAACCTATGTCACTCATTCTTCAAAGCGGAAAAGATAAATCCTATCTATTCAACCTGATTGATACCCCCGGACATCCAAATTTTTCTGACGAAGTTTCTTCAGCATTTAGGATATCTGATGGTGTTTTACTAATGGTGGATTCTGTTGAAGGAATACAATTACACACTGAAAAAATCATAAAGGCTGCAATGAAAGAAAACATGGACATCATTTTATGTATTAATAAAATCGATAGACTTGTCTTGGAATTAAAGTTACCACCCAATGATGCTTATTTCAAAATTAAACATATTCTTGAGGAATATAATAGAGTTGTAAATGAAAATAACCATTTTAATACAGAGGGAAAAAATCATTACGCTTCTCCTGATTTCGGAAATGTTATATTTGCTTCCTCGGGCTATGGAATAGTTTTTACTCTTGAATCATATGGGCAAAAATATAATGAAATAAACGGCAGTAGAGTTGACCCAAAGCAATTCATGAAATTTTTATGGGGAGACATATACTTTAATAAAGAAACTCGAAAATTTTCCAGAAAGCCTTCTGAAAAATCGCCTAATAGAAGCTTCGTTGAATTTATTTTAGAGCCAATGTACAAATTGATGGGATACACAGTATCAGAAGAGAAAGAAAATTTGGAAAAAATTTTGGCCCAGTTAGGGATTTATTTAAGATCAACCGATTACAAAATCGATCCCAAGCCCTTATTGAAATTAGTTTGCAAAAAGTTTTATGGACACTACTCAGCCATGGTTGATGTAATAGTTGACAAAGTAGTAAATGCCAAAAAAGGATCGATGATAAAAATAAAAAACAATTATTCAGGTGACAAAAACACGGATGAATACAAGAATATTGTTCAGTGTAATTCAAATGGATATCTCGCTCTAAATGTAACTAAATTGTATCATAAGTATGATTATCTATCATTTGATGCTTTTGGAAGAGTTTTGTCTGGAACTATCAAGAAAGGAGACATTGTAAAAGTTCTAGGCGAAAAATATAATTTAGAAGATCAAGAAGATATGGTTGTAAAAGAAGTAACTAACATCTGGATTTATAATTCAAGATATCGTGTAGAAATAAATAAAGTCCCTGCTTGCAGTTGGGTACTCCTGGAAGGAATTGATGTTTCAATTGGGAAAACTGCTACCATAACTCATTACAAAGAAAAAATATCATTAGATATCTTCAAACCAATCGAATTCTTTAACATGTCCTATATGAAAGTTAGTATTGAACCTCTTAACCCTTCTGAGCTTCCAAAAATGTTGGAAGGACTACGTAAAATTAGTAAAAGTTATCCTATATCCAAAACAAAAATCGAAGAATCAGGAGAACATGTTTTGCTAGGTACAGGTGAATTATATTTGGATTGTATCTTGCATGACCTCAGAAAATTGTATTCAGAAATCGAAATAAAAGTGAGCGATCCTGTAGTAATATTCTCAGAAACTGTCTTGGAAACTTCATCCATTAAATGCTATGCAGAAACTAATAATAAAAAGAATAAAATTACTATGATTGCAGAACCACTAGAAAAAAATATTTGCTCTGATATTGAAGAAGGATTTTTTGATATAAATAAATCACAAAAAGAAATCCAAAATATTTTAATTGACAAATATAATTGGGATCCATTGACCGCAAGAAGTGTATGGACATTTGCTCCAGATAAGATAGGAACAAATATGCTGATTGATTATACACTGCCAACTGAAACGAACAAAGCTGAGTTATATTCAATAAGAGACCATATCGTTCAAGGATTTGATTGGGCTTGTAGAGAAGGCCCTCTATGCGAAGAGCCGATTAGAAATGTTAAATTCAAAATTCTTGATGCTAAAATCGCAAACGAACCAGTTTTCAAAGCAAGTGGACAAATAATTCCTACAACTAGAAGGGTTTGTTACTCATCATTCCTAATGGCAACTCCAAGAATAATGGAACCTATGCTCATGGTCGAGATAGTTTGCCCTATCGACTGCATAGCCCCAATCAATGTAATACTCGCACGTAGAAGAGGGCATGTTATAAGCGAACTACCTAAGCCAGGCACTCCATTTTATGTGATCACCGCCAATGTCCCCGCTCTGGACTCATTCGGATTTGAAACTGACTTAAGAACCAACACTGCTGGACAAGCCTTTTGCTTAAGTTGGTTCGATCATTGGGCTATCATCCCTGGGGATCCTCTTGATAGAAGTATTGAATTTAAGCCTTTGGAACCCTCACCTCCTCCACATTTGGCACGTGAAGCTATGATTAAAACAAGAAGAAGAAAAGGCCTCTTAGAAGACGTCACTATTAACAAATTTTTTGATGACCCTATGCTTTTGGAATTAGTCAAGAATAATGAAGAATTTAAACAATATTTTAGTTAAACTTTATAAAAATAAAAGAAATGTTATTTATAAATTATCAACATGAATACAAAAAATAATAATAACTATGTTATTTATATGAAAAGTGGTTTATTTGCTGGAATTGCTAGTATGACATCTATCATAAGCTATCCGCTTGAAGTATTAAAGATAAGAAATCATGTATTAGAAAATAGGAAGCAGACAAGACATCTAATAAAAAAGATGATTCGAATTGAGGGGGTTAGAAGTTTTTATAAAGGAATGTCACAAAATGTTTTAATTGGGATTTTTGGGTATGGATCTGTTTTTTTCTTTTATGAATTATTATATAACAATTTTAACAGATACATTAACATACAAATATTGAATTCAATAATTTCTAGTTCAATAGCTGGAATGATTTCAGTCATCGTAGTGTCTCCTTTTAATTACACAAAAACTAGACAAATTTTGATAAGATCTGGACAGGAAACGCCTTTGTCTACATATAAGATCTTGAAGGACATTTACGATGAGAGAAAATCGATTTTAGGATTTTGGAAGGCTTTAAACCCTTCTTTGATAACTTCTTTTTATTCTGCAATTCAGATTACAGTTTATCATTTATTTAAAAACCTGACAATGAATCAGCAAATTAAAATTCGAGAAGAAAATAAGATAAAATTAAGTTCCTTATATGGCATAATTAGCAGAATAATTGCATGCATAGTAATTTATCCTTTTGCTCTTTTAAGATCGAGAATGTTAAACTTCTCGAAAGATAACACTACATCATTGAAGGAAACAAATGCTTTTTACATCTCCTCAAATTCCTATAAATTAGTTTTTAGGGATTTGAATTATATTATAAAAAATGAAGGGGTTTTTGCTCTTTTCCGTGGCATAAAGTTTGAACTTTTAAAAGTAGGAATTAATGGGGCTTTGTTCTTTTATTTTTATGAATATTTGCATGAACAATATGCTTGAGTAATAATTAAATAAATCTATATTTAAACTTTTTAAATAAGTTTTATAAGGATATGCAATTCATTTTTCTAATTTCCATCTTTTTATTAATTTATCCACAATAAAGTTTGTGGGTTTTTAAAAAAATCTTCTATTATTAAATAAAAGAGATGTGAAATATACTCTATATATGGCACTTGGCTATTTAATTTAATTCAACATATAAAACAATTTTGTTTTTTATTCCCCTTTCCAATTTATTTACAGTTAAATTACTTATATATAATTTATTTAATTAATAAATTAATTAATTAATTTTTTTCAATAAATACATTCTATTATAGAAAGACATATTATGTATGTTATTGTGAAAGCAGCCTATATAAATTTATATAATGGAAAATTATACCATATGAAAAAAGTAAAAAATGATTAAAAATATTTTTATATATAAGAGTGTAGTTTTAAAATTCACAACGTTTAAGTATATTGGCGAGGTAATCCGAAAAAGGAGGATTAAAAAAACACAATATATTTCTTAAATCTTCAAGAAAATTAAAAATTTGAGAGATTTCTTGAAAAAATCATAAGATCATTAGCATTAACTAATTTTTATTAAAAAAACATGCAGCTTTAGCTAGAATTATGTTAATTAAGTCAGATTACTGGTGCATAAAATTCAAAATTTTCGAAAACTAAGTGGTATTCTAGGTAATTCCTATGAATCATTCAGCAGAGGGGTTTAGATAGAAAATTCACATAAATAACAACAATAATAAACAGCCTAGCTATAATTGATATACAAAATTTCAGAAAATTCAAAAATTTTTATAAAATAACGCAAATATTCCGAGTTGATTCCGCACCAAACTATCCAATAAAATTGCGCGATTGAGTTTTATTATCCATATCTGACATATGATCAGTTTATTTACATTAGCAAAAATGAATTTTTAACAAATGGCAAAGAAAGTAGCAACCAAGCAAGTAGAAAAAAAGGAAAAAGTTACCCATAAAAGTAAAACAATCTATTTTAACTAATCTAATAGAAGAGAAAAAAACCAAAGCTAAGAAAGACAAGAACGCACCAAAAAGAGCTATCTCTGCATTCTTCTTCTACCAAAAAGAAAGAAGAGAATCATTAAAGAAAGAACAACCAAGCTTGGACAACAAACAAATCATTTCAAAGATGTCTGAAGAATGGAACAATATGAATGACACTCAACGCTCCCCATATAGTAAATTGGCTGAACAAGACAAAAGCAGATATGAAAGAGAAAAAAAAGAGTACGAAAAGAATAAAGTACCCGCAGTTGCCACTCCTAAAGCAACCGGAAAAGGAAAGAAATCAGCCAAGAAAGATGAATCTGAGGAAGATAACGAATAAGAATGATTTGTCTAAATTAAGATGATAAATATAAACTTTAATAAAATAAAATTTCTGATAAATATTTTTCTTTTAATAATTTAGATAAATTTAAGTATTTTGAATATTTTAAAAATTATTCAAGTTAATAAAATTTCGTCTGTTTCCTATTTTAGAAGAATGTTACTTTGTTAAATTTAAATATTTTCTATTTTATAAATTTTGATTTATAATATGATGAATTTTAAATTTTTTAATAAAATAAAAAGTATAAATTGGAACGTATCTAGCTTAATTTATAATTTTATTTAGATATAAATATAATTCATTATTGTAAATTTTATCAAGCAGATATTAGAATAAGTACACGTGTTAAATTACCTCGACAATAATTTTATTTAAAATATTTTTATTAAAATGAAATTAATTAAATAAATGCTAAAATTCAAAAATCAGAATCGTTTAATTATTTTAGTGATTTTTATTTACATAATATGTATATGCAGAACTCAACCATCAGCATACGAGGACATCCTATCACAGATAAAACAAGAAAAGAAGCCGAAACAAAAAAATGAAGAAGTAAACACCGAGGCAATAACACCTATCGTATATGGAAAATGGTGGTGCGATCCAAGCTTAAAATTGAATTCAGTACGTGAGGATATAATGACAAATGACAATTATAATATGTAAATTTAAGATAATTTAGCTTAGGGTCATGTACCGATACAAATATTTTCTTTTATATGTGACAGCCACGTGGTGCGATTATTGCTGTCAACAAGAGATTGAATTACTTGGTGTAAAGCAAATGCTGAAAGATAAGACAATAGAAGGAGATGAAATCCCTATCGTTCAAATTAATTCTGATACTGCAATAGAAGCATTGAAAGACTTGAAGGTAGGATTCTTCAAAGTTCCATCACTATATTTTGTAAAAAATAAGGAATTCATACAATACAATTCCTTCTGGAAAGCAGATAACATAATGATATTTATTAACAATCTTGTTAACCCAGTAGTTGAATTGCATACTATAGAAGATGTTGAAAGATTCATCGACACTTCAAAGAATTATGAAGAGAGGAATGACTTTTTGGGGAATACGGTTTTAAATATTCCAGAAGTGACAGATCATCACTTAAGAAATAGATTAATAGGCTTTTTCTCTGACATCGAAGATTATTCTGCAGAATATTCACTATTTTTATCACTTGCAGAGAAAATCTCTCATAGAGCAGATTTGAGAATCGGAATCGTCACTGACAAAGAAATAGTAAGACACTTTAAACAAATCTATGACGGTGTTTGGTTTAATTCTCATTCATGGAATTCAATTGTATTAAAGAGAGTAGATAAGTACTATTTCTTAGATCTTTCCCTTTTAAATGACAAATTAGAAATCTTCATGGTCTATAACACAGTTTCATTTGTAGATGAATTATCCAACAATAATAATTTCATCACATCTAAAATTGCTACTCCTATAGCTTTATTCTTCATCGATTCTACTTATATAGTTCCTAATTTCCATGCACAATTAAAATTTTTAATTGATATATCTAAAAAGTACGTAGGTAAGTATGTATTCATGTTTCTTGATGGAAATGCTAAAACAAAATCTAAGGAAGAGCTGGGCTTTAAAAAAGAAGCAAAGTAAGAGTTTAAAATTTTTATTCTTATCAGAATGCCGTGTCTAGTAATTAATTATTTAAGATCTAAAAAACAAAAAATTTTCCCATACACCACCCCTTATAATGACAAGGAAATAATTAAGTTTCTAGATCAAAATTATTTAGGCAAATCTACAGTAACAGATTTAGAGTATTGAATTATTTAATTATATATAGAGAACTCAAAGAAAAACAAATAAAAACCTACGATGATAAGATAGTTAGAAATCTCAAGTTATCCACGAAAATCCAGAAGATAGACTACGAAAAGGTAGTCCATAATAAAAAATACGACGTAGTAGTATTTGTCATAGACACAGATTATGACCAAATTTCATATAATTTCTCTAAATATATCAGCAAGATTACAGAAAGATTTAAAGCTCTTGGTATCAAATCAGTTTTAATTACTTACTATGACATCAACGAAAATGGGCCCTTAATTTATCAGGGAAATACATATGAGAGAGGGCAGGTACTTATCTACCCGGCATCTTCTAAAAATGGATTAAAATATGCAGAACATTTATCTGTAAGATTTAAATTTAACCCTTATCCTTATTAGCTACTGCGATTGATGAAGTGGATAGAGAAAAATTCTGAACATAAAATTAGATTACCTACATTACCTCATATTGATTTAGCTACACAAGAGGATTACTATATTAAAAAATCGATTTTAGAAAGTTATGAAGAAAATTTCAACAAGACAGAGTTGGAAATCGATGACATGATTAATATGGACTTTGAGACTCATAACCACGATTCATCAAAAACGAAAATTGATCTATAAAATAATTAATTAAATATAGATGAATTCAATAATTACCTTAAAAACTTTCTTTATTAATTAAAAATCTTAAGCATTAATACTTATTTTAATTAAATTAAACAAATTTCGTCACGTTTATAAATAAAGAGACCTTGTTTCTATTATAAACGAAGATAATGTTTGAGAACTTCTTACTATCTTGATAAAGTTTAATATAATTAGAATTTCTTATTTCTAAATTAGTGAATATGCAATGATTATCTACACTTTTACTACTGAAAGAACAAATTAATATAGGAAAATACAATCTAATTCATCTGATAAAAACAACACTCATGATTATTTAATTTAGATTTGTCATAAGTTTATATCAGAAATAATTTTCGCAGCAAATAAAATTATCTCTGATATTCCTATTATCTGATTATTTGCAAACTTAAGGTTTCATAAATACATGACGATTTTTAAATTTATATTTCTTCCTCTTTAAAAATTTTATGAACATTAATTAAATATTAAATAAAATTTTCTAAATGTAAATTACTAAGTTAAATAAAAAATATTCCTTTTAATACTATTTTTGAAATTTAATTTTTTATTAGCCTATAATTTAAGTTAATTCAAGTAAACCAAATTTACAAACGTTTATAAAATTTGTGTTACTGAATTTTCTACTCAAATTTTCACAAATTGTTGAAATTAAAACGATATTCGATCTTACATTCTCTTTAAGGGATATACAGTTGTCAAGTTCTAGTGAGAAAAACATTCCGCTAAAGTTCTTAACCAGAGTTTATAAATTTTCTTAATTTTCTCCTGAAATTACATTAATTATTCTTATAGAAACATCGTCGAGCCGAAAGATTATTTTCTTTCCCCCTTTTGCCAATTAGTGTGAGGTTTAAAATTACTTAAATGATTAAAATTTTTGCTTTCGAATGGTTTATCAAAGTGAAACTTGTGTTTTAAACAAATTATATTCTTATTCCTTTACTTTTATAAGTAAGAAGGAAAATAATTTTTGATTTAATCCTAAATTTTGAAATTTCATAATTGATAACCTGCTGTTTTAATTTCACTTATACATAGATATTCCACTAATAAGAGCAAAGTAATTGACTACAAATTTAATTTCTTCCTCTCCATTTTGCCATATAAGTTCGTTGTAAACATTGTATGATTGTATTTTACCATATTTTCAATTTATCACATCAATTAACTTTATAAAATTTATAAATTAATTGTCAAAAAATGGCTAATTTTTCACTTGATTTAAAATTCATTTTTAATGTTGTGTTAAAAATCTCTATTTTAATTTTGTTAAATAAAATTATTAATTCTATCAAATGTAGCATAATATTCATAGAATAAAATTTGTTAAATTTATTATGAGATATGGATCAAAAGTGCCTCGTGAAATGATATTATAATTTTCAATGAAAATATGGCTGAAAATTCACAGATATTATAATTTATTATTTCACGAACCATTTTTAATATGTTCCCAAACATTCTGTCAAAAATATACTCATATTTCATAGAAAACATGATTAGACAACATTCTTCGAAAAAAAATTTTTGTAGCGTGAAATTTTTTATTTTATTAACAGTGAAATTAACAGCCATATTTTACAGATTATAATTTTTATTTTGACTTAATTCCCATAATATTTAAGCCTAATTTCATAGTTTTATTTAATCTTAACAAATATGGTAATGAAAGCGTTCTTACTAACCTTAGTAATTATGATGACATTTACGTCTCAATTGAACTTAATTCCTGCAAAAAATTTTCCATTTATGGTGGAAAAACCTACTGCAAATGACCCAGAATTAAAATTAGTTGCAAAATTCAGCTTCCCTAAACCTGAAGATAACCAAATAAATTCATCCAAAGAAACTACACGTAAAGTTACTTTTTTCCAATATATTGGTATACAGTTTCCTACAAGTTTGAAAAATGTAATAAACTTTGATGAGGAGATATTTTGGGCATGTGAATTTTCTTTAGAAAGTGATTCAAATCAAATTATTAAGAATACAATAAATTACAAAATGGAAGCAGTAAAACCTGAAATTGGAAAAATTGACAATACAGTTCTCGCGGAAGATAATATTGCATATTGCAAGTTTTCTGACCCTACAAATGATTTCGATTTAGAAATTGGATTAGTTTACACTTTTAAGTTTAAAATATCCCCTCTCGCAGCTTCTTCTATTATATACAGAGGCTTTAGTCTCTTTACTTCTACGAGTAATACACCAGAAAAAATTATTATCGATTATCTTCCTTTATTAGGTTCCTTTGCAATCGATAGAGAATACGCTTCTGATTCTAACAACGAAGATCCCTTAGGCATATCACTAGAATCAATTGTTACAACATCAGGGCCAGAATTATTTAATCCAATTCCGGGAAATAAAATTGATGTAGTACTGACACTCGTATCTCCTAGATATTACTTCTCTAAAGATGATTATTTATATGTATTTAAATATACAAAGAGTAATGTTCTTAGCCTTCCATCCTCTATTAATATGTTTATATATGATAATTCTAAAGTAGATTTATCTTTTAGAAAAATTAATGACGACAGTTGGATTATCGATGGATTACAATTAGACATAATTTCAAATAGAAACTTCCGTATTAATTTAGTAGGAGTCGATGTTTTAAATCGAGCTCCATTAGAAGAATCAGTGAATATTAGAATAGAAGTTTATTACAAAAATACCTACAGCCTTGTTAGTTTTTCTGAACTAAGTGGCATAATAGCATTTGACAGTGTTCCTTTAACTGTAACGGCAAATCATCCTGAGTTTTGGGATATTTACAGAAATGGAGCGTGGCCAATTCAATTTTCATTTCAATCCCCTATTGATATTTCAGATGATAATGGGTTCTATGTTGTTGTAAGGCAAAAGGATCCAGTTTTAGATAATACGGCTTTAGGAAATTATGTCACTTTCCTTGCCTCAACTTGTGATTTTTCTGAAAACAGCTCTATCGACAATGATTTTGGAGTGAGAAAAAATTGCTTTGCCTTGAAGTTAGATCAAAAAATGGAGTCTTCAGTAGAACCTTCTGGTATCTTCTTTCATCATAGCGGCTCTATTACCAAAGAAACATTATTCTATTTTACTGTTTGGGTATTTGCTGACAATTGTGCTGGTGATTCATTCAATAATTTAACGGCAAATGCTAAAGTAACACCTTCATTCGAAGTATTAATTATAAATGATTCTTATTTAAATAAAACTACACATAACAAATTTGATTTTACTAAAAATATGGCAAATGGAAATGCGGATTTCCAAGGTAATTGCTGGAATAATAAGATCCATTCATTTTCTTTAAACCCTGGAGAAGATACTAATAAATATGGGGATAACAATTTCGGACTTGAATTAAGTGATGATTTAATAACGGGTCCATTTAGTAATTTGACAATTAAATTCAAGGAGATATTCTCTTGGAGAATAGGGTCAATTACTACCTCAACTACCACAAATGGCTATCTTGATGACATGAATACGTTTCCAGAGAAATTTATTTATTCACAAACAAATGATAACAAAATAACAAACAGTTCATTTTTCCTTGCAGAAGCAGATTTGACATTTGCAGCAGGGTCGGATTTGAGAAACGGACTACCAGGTCAATACATTAGTGATGGAATAAATGCAAATGGTTTTTTAACAGTTCAGTTTTCTAAAAATTGGTTCGTAGGAAATAGCAAGGTAGAAACTTCTTCAACTGATAAATGTTATTTATCATGGGGTATTAATGAGGGTGCCTCTAATAGCAAAGTTTTAGAAACTGATACATCTACCCCCGGTGATTCAAGAACAAACTTTTTAGGGATATCCTATGCTGGCCATGAAATTAATATTATTGATTCTAGTTTACCTACCACACATGATTCCGATTATTCTTCATCTAATATAATGAAACTGGTATCTTCATTCAATGATGCAGCAACATCAACTTGGAAATACTTTATTGATGAACAAGTTTCAACGACTGAACCGGTAGTTGTTAAAGTAGCTTGGTTTACTAATTGTGTAAATTGGAATATTCCTACTTCTATCAAATCTTTATTCACATATATTGACATTCAATTCATCTGGACTTATTTAATAGATACGAGTGATACTGACCTTAAAATATCATCAGTTACCAGACTAATTAAACTGTTTCCTGAAGGTGGAGTTTTCAATGATAAATCAAAATTTTCAAATGCTATTACAACAAATCCTTATATCAACCATGTTGTTATACAGGATGATAATTTAAAATCAGCAGTTTGTCTTATTGAATTAGATGGAGCCTCGATCAAACAATCGATACAAGGTGATACTGAAGCAAATGCTTTTGCCTTGTGGTTAGGTTTTGGTGTTTTGTTGGAAACTGACTATTCAGATGCAGCTGCTCAATATCCTGTTGGAAATATCGATTCAACTGTAAAAACCTACGGATTACAATCTCAGACACCGATGAATCTTAGTAACTTGTATATTAATAGAGATAAATACCAATTCGTTAGTTCTGATCCGGATAGGCAACAAACTTTACCTTTAATATCATTATTAAATCAAATTCAAAATCCTGCTTCATTAGGTTTGACGACTGAAACTATTAACAAAGGTGAATTTACATCGAGTTATCACTTTTTAATGGGATCTCTATTACTGTTTACAAATTTAAATAATAGAACAATACAGTCGACCACTAATTCAGTAGCCCCTATTTATATTCCCTATTACTGCCCTTTTAATTACTGTGAGCTAGTCGAAACTAAAGAAGAACTGTTAAAAAATTTACATTTTTTCCCATCATTATTCGGTGCTTGGTTAAATATAAGCTCACATGATAATATTTCCAAAACTACCAGATATCTAAGTTATGGAGAGGAAAACAAAAAGATGGCTGTAATACTTTCAAAAGTAGATAGTTCCAAAACAATCAAAACTAGTTTTAGTAAAGGATCTACTGAAACCACTGTTGCGAATATTAGAGCTACTAACAGAATAATAGGATTGTTGAGATGGAAAGCCTATGATGATACAAATAATAATACTATTGAGGTTTACAATGGATTTAATGGTAAAACAGATAACGCTGATGTGACATGTACTGGATTTAGTTTATTCCTAGAAGAATCAGTTACTATTCAGACCCAAAATTTATCATCCAATTTCATAAACAATGCTGTTGTTGCTTCCTTCTCTTCAGATAAATTCTTTTATGTTAACGGAGCAAAATTCAAAAAGGCAGTTTTCGGAGGAGGATTGACTGGGACAGCTGATACCACACTTGATAATTTAGCTGCTAAAGATGTTGCAGATTCTACTATTCAACCAAATTTTACCATATCAGGTATTAGCAGACCCAATCTTGAAACTTACCTAACAGATGGTAAAGTCTCTAATATTAGAAAAGCCCTGTTTTCATGTGTTCCCGCCCATGTGACAAAATATGATGCACTTGTAAATTACGAAACTGGAACTGAAAATATTATAATCTACTTAGACTTCAAACCTTTTTCAAAAGATACAACAATTACTCTCAAATTAGATAATCCAGACATATCCATAGCTGATACGGCCTCGAATATTTTAATGACAATAACTTTACCAGGACCAATCATTCGAAATTCGATGATAGAATTTAAATCTAATGAGATAACTGATTCGACAGTTTGCGGATTCAAATATCAAGATAATTTCTCAGTAGATTTTATTGAATATTCTTCTGAAAACGGTATGAAATTTTCTGTTCCTTACACAGGTTCCGAATTTGAAATTTGTTGTTATAACTTGGTATATTCAACAAAAATTGTCTTAGACACATTTTCTATAGAAAGTGACACATCTGTTGCTGATAATAATTTAACTGGTAAATTAGTCACAACGTTATATAATAAGTCTAATATATCATTAGATTTGAATCTTGGAAATACTGTTCCTAAAAATATCATTGGGGAATCATCAGCAACCGTTCAAGTCGATTACACTTTAGGCGATCAAATTTCTGGCATAGGAAAAATCAATTTTTCGATAAATTTACCTAGAGGTGCTGTAAGAAACATGAAATTATCGATAATTCGAGATTTTAGTGATTTGGTAGTGGGAAATATTACCCCAAGATGTCATGCACAATTTTTAAATTTAAATTCACAAGGATATAATTGGAATGGGGGGGATGCAATATTAGATGGTTGTCTATTTTATGATGGAATTCATGTTTCGACTAAATTAATCGTATATAAATGTGGACAATCATTTTCAAATGTTTTAAATGTAAGCTTATGGCCAGTTAAAATAATAAATTGGAACGACACTCTTGTCAATAGCAAATTTACTGTTAATTTGAAAAACCTTTCAGATGATTCTGACATTGCTCTAAGTGATGATACACAAAAATTTAGTTTAGATTCCACATTAAAAGCAAAGCCACTCAGAGTAGATTCTGATAACTTATGTAATGTAATTAAAATCGACCCTATTTTCCCTGGTTTTTTATCTGATTACGAATTTGAAATTGAATTGCCAACATCAGTGGGATCTGGATCCAGCTATCTAACCGTAACTGCTCTTAACAATGCAATTAAGGCAGCAAACCCTAACGAAATATTTATATTCTGGCCTTATAACTTGTATGGCTCATTTATACAAAATGTAGTATGTGAGAACGGCGGTATATTTATTAACTGCACATTTATTGATGAAGGAATATTGAGTATTAAATTTGATTCAGTAATTAATTTCGATAGCAAAGTAGTTGTCAAAGTGATTGGAGTTCCTAACCCTGAATTAGTAGATTTCGTTGAGTTCGCTTGTACCCTTAACAATTATGATAAAAATAAAGGAACAAGATCAACACTTGTCACAAGTACAGGATTTACAGAAGAGAAATTTGTGGTAAACGATCTAACTGCTAATGAAGCCTTAGTGTTTAGATATCATCCAGAGAGTGTTGATAACAGAACAACAAGAAATTCTTCTACTCATAATTTCAATGTTGGTTTATACAAGGGTTTCGATAATTCAAAAACAATAAGTGAATTGTCTGGTACTCCCATTATTCATTTACTTTTCCCTGAGGAATACAAATTTGCTTGGAATTATAAGGCTTTGCAGGTTGAAGTTAAAGAATATTTGAATTCTCAATTTGATCTTCCCGTTGTTGGTAGAAAATTTGATGTTGATTCTGTAACCACATCAGGAAATAGAGTTAAAATTACTCTTTCGGATGCTAAAATTACCTTAGATAATGAATTTTTATACTTCAATATCAAAATTAAAAATGTTGAAAATCCGATGGAAGATTTGACTACTGGGTCATATTCAGTTATTATCACAAATTCATCCAACTCTTACCTGTACAGCACAGTTTCTAACGTCAATAATTACACAGGAAATATCCTCAAAAATGATAGCGGAGATTTCCTTAATTGGAATAAAGGAAATGAATTCGATCTTGATAAAAATTTCTGGACACTTCATATAGTTGATAATAAAAGATGGAGTGAATATAATAAATTATATATAAAACCTGGCAGATATACTCAAGCACAAGTGAGATATTACATTCATGATGATTCTACTGAATATAAAGCAACAACTAAACTTTCTCTCAATGATCCAATATTTAAAACATATAAAACTTCTTATGATATAAATACTACTAGTAATAGTTGGGTCCATATCATGATAGGAGCTCCATGCGGAACAGCTCAAGGAAATTACCTTTCTCAATTTACTATCCAACCCCAGACTCATTTCAAACCATTAGCTAAAGTTTTGATGATTGTTGAAAAATCAATAGAAAATATAGAAATTAGTGATATAATAAATATTCCAGCAGGTGCTCAATTCCTATTTTCTTACACAATTTCTAATTTTAATTTCGACCCTCTTAATATAAACTGGGCAAGTGATTCTGGAAATAACGCGAATAGTTCGATTACCAATTTCATAATACCTAAGGCAAGTATTTCAGATGAAAGATCTGAGGAAGGTGAAACAGTTTTCGGAAAATCTATAATAAAAATTCCAAAAACTGTATCCTCTAAACAAACATTTACAGTGACTGACCCGAATATTTGTTGGACCCTTAATGACGTATCTCTAAACGGATCTAAATTAATTATTACAGTCTCAGGAGCTGTTCCAGTTTTTCCTGATAATTTCAAGCTTTCTGATTATTTAAAATTGGCTGATTTCCAAACGGACCCAATCAATTCCATTAGATTTGTTTTTGAACCTCCTTTACAATATCAAAATCTATACTGTGCTTTAACTTGTATTAATAATGATTTCCCTTCTGATGCTGATATTATAGCCCCTAAAACCGGAAACTCTCCTTTATTACAATTCTACAGCGAGCATCAAATTACAAAAGGTTTAGATATCCCCATAGTCTTTGATAATTTAGTTAGAGGAATGAAATACAAATTAAAATGTATAATTGAAACTATCCATGCCGAAGAAGCAGACAAGATACGCCAAAGTCAAGTTTTCGAAAAAATGGTTGTATTTGGAAGTGACTCAAAAGATACAAGAGATATATATCCTACAGCATCAAACATGAATAGATGTGTAAAATTCAATTTTACAAGACCTCCTTCGGATTACGAAAAATATTCAATCATCGATCACTGCCAAAGTTTTTACTCTCCATCAAACACCAAATGGACTGAAAATGGTTGTGTGATTTGCACCAATCATGATAATACAGTTTTTTCTCCAGGATATTATTTCTCCGAAAATATAACCTGTAATTCTTCGAATAAATTGAGATTTTTACAAGCAACTTCTAATAGAATGCTCAATAAAGAAACCTCTAATTCTTTCACAGTTTGTCCAGTAACTGATAGACTTTGCCCTACTGATGCTGTTTTAAACAGTTTGAACTATTCAGAGAGATTTGAATTATTCGTCGATGACATTATTAAAAATAATAAATTGAAGGATTATGGAATAACCACATTAGGATTACCAACTGAAAATAAATATGTTGTTTATGATGATGCTAATAATTTATCTGATTCTAAACTTACAGCAGAAATCACAAAGACAGATATAGATGGAGTAGTAGTATTCATAGCTTCTTCTCCAAGTGCTTTTTACTGTAACTGGCTCATTTCTTCTGATACAGAAGAAAATTCTCCCTCCTTTGACACAGTTAAAAATTGCAAGTCTGAATGGTGTGGCAATCTAATTATTGATTCAGCTAATACAATCGGTTCAACTAATAACAACAGATTGAAAAAATTCGAACAGAATGTTACATACAACCTATTCTTTGCTTGCACAAACAATGTCTATGACTCACAAACTAATTATGCAGTTAAGTTGATGGATAGTTTTGAAGTCAATCCAGTTGCTCCTCTTTCTTCAGGATTCATGAGTTACTCATTAATGCTGCTGTTCCTTATTATCTCTTTATTAGTATAAGTATACTTAAAATTTATTCAAGAACTCTTATTTTATTTATTTAAAATTTCGATAAATAATATAGTTTAAAATTAACATAAAATAATTATTTATTGATAATAAATTTAATTTTTTCATGCGAAATTATTTTAATATGAAACGTGATTAATTAAATTTGAAAGGGAAATAATTTTAAACTGAATTCGAAATATTTTAAAAAGAATTGATACAATCCCAATTTCTAATATCTCTTTATAAGTAATATCAATTTTTTATTAATTTACTAATTATGATTAGATATTCAATAGGTTAAAATAATTCCTATATAAATAGATAAAATTAAATTACTCATGTTTTCAAATTAAGAAATTATTATACTAAGATATCAATAAGGAGCCCATATCAGAAAAGCATAAGAAAAAACCAAAAAATTAGAATTATCATTTTAGAAAAATTCAAATAGCTTGCAGTGTTGTTATTTTCCTCAATAATTGTGATATTTTTAAACAATAAGGTTGTTATATATTTAACGTTCGAATATTTTTGTGACAATGGTATCATTTTAGTGCATCCGATGAAAAGGCTGTAGCTATCATCATCACTGAAAGGTACATAATAATTGGGATTTGTCGAGAAAGAAGTTTCATTTTTACCAATAATACCACTTCCACACCAAGCAGAATTACATGATCTAATTGTTTCGAAATTTGGAGGTTTATCAGATTTGTCAGTAGAAATAATCCAAAAACATTTTATTGATTCACTAAATTTTCCTGTAAAGCTCACAAATCCTGTTTTTAAAGTTTTCGTTATGTTAATTATTAATTGATCGATGTTTGGAGCAATGTCATCAGACCAATATGATGATGGATTTGTTGTGTCTAATTTTACATCGTCAATTTTTAAGACATCTATAAAACCGGCATCGCTTTTTAGATTATTCATGAATATTTGAAATAGATCATCAAATGATTTATCATTTATAGAAACATCAGTTTTACAATTAGGATTTGCCATTGCACAAATGATGTATGATGTTGGGACTATAGTTTTAGTAAGTTGAGTAGATAAACCTTGTAGGAATCTTAATCTTGTCGAGGGATTACAACTCGATAAAGAAGGTATAGAAAAACCTGGAGTGAATTCTGTATTATCTAAATTAGTACATATTATACAACCATTATTTTCCCATCCCTCTTCGGAAAATAGTAACTGACAGTAATTTATCATAGCATCAGTAGTTTTATTTCCGGGATCATCCAAGAAATTGAATTGTGCACATTTTGTTTCAGGAGGTGGGACTGGAATTATTTGTGAGCGATCTTGATTACCCCCTCCGTAGATCAATGAAGTTTCAATGTTAGCATTTGCTTTGGTTTTTGACTCTTCTTTTTGGTGAGATGATTCTATCAAGCATCTCATCTTGTACCTTTTTCCCCTTACTAGATTTTTGAATATTATAATAACAGGATCTTTTTTAGAATAGAAACCTCTGAAAAATCGCAAATCGCTACTATTTTCAATATTTGAATTTTTAATGTCAACATCCGAAGGGTATT
>Ga0169931_10004507_pt1 | contig 21689 bp, 21 predicted proteins | sample Kivu_15m_20L_FD_129675 | JGI IMG/M metagenome (GOLD analysis project Ga0169931, IMG submission 129675) | Freshwater microbial communities from Lake Kivu, Western Province, Rwanda to study Microbial Dark Matter (Phase II) - Kivu_15m_20L... | ecosystem: Environmental > Aquatic > Freshwater > Lake... | reverse complement strand
GGCCTTGCGGTCCCCCGCTTTCCACCGTAGTGCGTATGCGGTATTAGCGTAGCTTTCGCTACGTTATCCCCCACTACTGGGTACGTTCCGATGTATTACTCACCCGTTCGCCACTCGCCACCAAGGTTGCCCCCGTGCTGCCGTTCGACTTGCATGTGTAAGGCATGCCGCTAGCGTTCAATCTGAGCCAGGATCAAACTCTTCAGTTTAATCTCTGTGGCAACTTACTCGAGGTAAGTCGCATTGCGCTCAACGGAATCGAACGAGAATTGCGTGACGAATCACGCCTTCCTCGATCTTTTCGTATGAGCATTTGGGTGCCCCCGATCGGGCCCGCCCCTGAGGACGAACCGTCGCCGGAGGCGTTGGCACTTCCGCCCAAACGCCCACACTTATCGGCTGTTGATTTTTAAAGAGCTTGCTGTCTTGCGATCAGCACAGAAGCGGAACTATGACTCGGTTTCGGGATCGTGTCAAGCGGGAGTCGAGCCGGCTCCCACCTGGGCCGACACACCGCGTCTCGCAGTGGCGTGCGGGCCGACCCGCACCCGAACGCGCCGTGGTCGCCCGCAGCCTCGACACAGGGCCATGGACGACGGGGCCGGAGCCAGCCCCGGCTCGGCGCGGCCGCAAGCTCGCGGCCGGCGAGGCGAGCGTGGCGGCATGGGTGAACCTGCCGCGGAGTGGGCTCACCGGTGCCCGAATCGAGGCTGCCGTTTCTCCAGGAACGCCCGCATGCCCTCCTTCTGGTCGTCGGTGGCGAACAACGCGTGGAAGCTCCGCCGCTCGAACAGGAGCCCCTCCGAGAGCGGCGACTCCCAGGCACGGTTCACGGCCTCCTTGAGGATCATCACCGAAGGCAGCGAGTGCGAGGCGATCTGCGCGGCAACTGACAGCGCCTCGTCCAGCACCCGGTCCGCGGCGACGACCCGCGACACCAGCCCCGCCCGCTCGGCTTCGGCTGCGTCCATCGTTCGGCCGGTCAGGCACAGGTCCATCGCTTTCGCCTTCCCGATGGCGCGCGGCAGCCGCTGCGTTCCGCCCGCGCCGGGAATCACGCCGAGCCTGACCTCCGGCTGACCGAAGACCGCCGTGTCGGCCGCGATCACGATGTCGCACATCATCGCGAGTTCGCATCCGCCGCCCAGCGCGTAGCCCGAGACCGCGGCGATCACGGGCTTGCGGACCCGCCGCAGGTGCTCCCAGTTGCGGGTCAGGTACTCGGTCTTGTAGACGTCCATGTAGGACCAGCCCGCCATCGCCGCGATGTCCGCGCCCGCGGCGAAGGCCCGCGAGCCGCCGGTCAGCACGATCGTACCGATCGATTCGTCGGCGTCGAACGCGAGCAGCGCAGCGCCGAGCTCGTCCATCAGCGCATCGTTCAGTGCATTGAGCGCCTTGGGCCGGTTCAGGGTGATCAGTCCGACCCGATCCCGGGTCTCGACGAGCAGGTTCTGGTACGCGACGGGCGGGGTCATCGGCGGCCTCCAGGGGGCGTGTTCGGGGGGCGCGGGCATGCCGGCGCCGCGCGCCGCGATGATAGCCGCCACGTCGCGGCCCGCGCCGCGGCCCTGTGCTAACCTCGACCGACCGCAGGAGGCGCTCCGATGACCGACGAACGCACGGTCCTGTTCGAGGCGGCGGACGGTGTGGCGACGATCACACTGAACCGTCCGGACAAGCTCAACAGCTTCACCCGCGCGATGCACGCGGAGCTGCGCGAGGCGCTGGCGCGGGTCGAATCCGACCCGACGATCCGCGCGCTGGTGCTCTCCGGCGCCGGACGCGGATTCTGCGCCGGGCAGGATCTCGCCGACCTGTCGTTCGAACCCGGGCGCGCGACCGACCTGGGCGCGCTGATCCACGACAACTTCAACCCGCTGATCCGCAGGCTGCAGCGGTTGCCCAAGCCGGTGATCGCGAAGGTCCGGGGCGTGGCCGCGGGCGCCGGCGCCAATCTCGCGCTCGCCTGCGACCTCGTGGTCGCGGCGCGCTCGGCCTCGTTCCTGCAGGCCTTCGTCAACATCGGGCTGGTGCCCGACTCCGGCGGCACCTGGCTGCTGCCGCGTGCGGTGGGTCGGGCGCGCGCGCTGTCGCTCGCGATGCTCGGGGAGCGGCTGCCGGCGGCCCAGGCCGAGCAGTGGGGGCTGATCCATCGCTGCGTCGACGACGAGCGGCTCGACGAGGAGGTCGCCGCGCTCGCTCGAAGGCTCGCCCGCATGCCGACCCGGGCGCTCGGCGCGATCAAGCAGGCGATCGACCACGCGGCGCACGCCGACCTGGACGCGCAGCTCGACCTGGAGCGCGACCTGCAGTCCGAGCTCGGCGCGTCGTACGACTACGGCGAGGGCGTCGCGGCGTTCCTCGCCCGGCGATCCCCGAAGTTCGAGGGCCGCTGAGTGGACCCGACCGACGCGACGCCGGCGCTCGGGCCCGCGGACCCCGCCGACCGCGCCGCTCTCGCGCTGGCGCGCGAGGTCGGACGCCGGATGTGGTCCGAGGACCCCACGCCGCGCTCGCTCGGCATCGAATTGCTCGAGATCCGTCCGGGCTACGCGCGCATGCGCATGGCGGTGCGCGGCGACATGACCAACGGCCACGGCCTCTGCCACGGCGGCTACACGTTCCTGCTCGCCGACAGCACGTTCGCCTACGCGTGCAACAGCCACGGGCAGAGGGCGGTGGCCGCGAGCGCGGAGATCCATTTCCTCGCTCCCGCGTTCGCGGGCGACGTGCTGACCGCCGAAGGCCTCGAGCAGCACCTGGGCGGACGCAGCGGCGTCTACGACATGCGCGTCACTGACCAGCACGGGCGGGTGATCGCGCTCTTCCGCGGCAAGTCCGCGACGATCCGGGGCCGGCTCGAGGAGGCGGCCGCGCCGGCCGCCGCACCCGCCCCGAGCGATTCGGAGGACGGCAGACGATGAACCGCTTTCCGCTCGAACCGATCGAGACCGCCAGCGTCGACGAGCTGCGGGCGCTGCAGCTGGAGCGGCTGCGCTGGAGCCTCGCGCACGCGTACGACAACGTTCCGCACTACCGTCGCAAGTTCGACGCGGCGGGCGCGCACCCGTCGGACCTGAAGTCGCTCGGGGACCTGCGCGGCTTCCCGTTCACCACCAAGGCCGACCTGCGCGACACCTATCCGTTCGGCATGTTCGCGGTGCCACGCGAGCGCGTCGTGCGGATCCACGCCTCCAGCGGGACCACCGGCAAGCCCACCGTGGTCGGCTACACCGCGAAGGACATCGACACCTGGGCGAACCTCGCGGCGCGCTCGATCCGCGCCGCCGGCGCGCGCCCCGGCGACATGGTTCACGTCAGCTACGGCTACGGGCTGTTCACCGGCGGGCTGGGCGCGCACTACGGCGCCGAGCGCCTCGGCCTCACCGTCGTGCCGTTCGGCGGCGGCCAGACCGAGAAACAGGTGCAGCTGATCAACGACTTCCGGCCGACGATCATCATGGTGACGCCGAGCTACATGCTCGCGATCGCCGACGAATTCGATCGCCAGGGCCTGAACGCGATGGAGTCGAGCCTGCGCGTGGGCATCTTCGGCGCCGAGCCGTGGACCAACGAGATGCGCCGCGAGATCGAGGCGCGCATGGGCCTGGACGCGGTCGACATCTACGGGCTCTCCGAGGTGATGGGCCCCGGTGTCGCCAACGAGTGCATCGAGACCAAGGACGGCCCGACCCTCTGGGAGGACCACTTCTACCCCGAGATCGTCGATCAGGCCACCGGCGAGCCGGTCGCCGACGGCGAGCCCGGCGAACTGGTCATCACGTCGCTCACCAAGGAGGCGCTCCCGATCGTGCGCTACCGCACGCGCGACCTCACCCGACTGCTGCCGGGGTCGGCGCGGACCATGCGGCGGATGCAGAAGATCACCGGCCGGTCCGACGACATGATGATCATCCGCGGCGTCAACGTGTTCCCCTCGCAGATCGAGGAGCTGATCCTGCAGCGGCCTCTGCTCGCACCGCACTACGTGTGCGAGATCGACAAGGACGGCCCGCTCGACCGGCTGACCGTGCGCGTGGAGCTGAAAGCCGGCGAGCACACCGACGGTTCGGCCGCGGCCGGAGCCCGGGCCGCGCTCGAGCACGCGATCAAGTCGCTGATCGGCGTCAGCTGCGGCGTGAAGGTCGAGCCGGCGGGCGCGATCGAGCGATCGGTCGGCAAGGCGCGGCGGGTCGTCGATCACCGGCCGCGCTGACCCGCCGAGGGGCCGGTGGCAGAATGCGGGCGTGCCCCGACCCGCCGAGGTGATGCGATGTTCCGCGCGATCCTGCTCGAAAAGTCCGCGGAGTCGTTCCGCGCGTCGCTGAAGGACCTGTCCGACGAGGATCTCGCCGCCCATGCGGGCGACGGGGATGTGGTCGTCGACGTCGCGCACTCGACGGTCAACTTCAAGGACGCGCTTGCGATCGCGAATCGCTCGCCGGTGGTCCGCACGTGGCCGATGGTGCCCGGCATCGATGGCGCCGGCACCGTGCGTTCGAGCACCCACCCGGCGTGGCAATCGGGTGATCGCGTCGTGCTGAACGGCTGGGGCGCGGGCGAAACCCACTGGGGATGCCTCGCCGGCCGCGCCCGGCTGAAGGGGGACTGGCTGGTGCCGCTGCCGGCGGGGCTGACGACGCGCCAGGCGATGGCGATCGGCACCGCCGGCTACACCGCGATGCTGTGCGTGATGGCGCTCGAGGCCCAGGGGCTGCGGCCCGGCGACGGGGACGTGCTGGTGACCGGAGCCGCCGGCGGCGTGGGCGGCGTGGCGGTCGCGCTGCTCTCCGGACTCGGGCACCGCGTGGTCGCCTCCACCGGCCGGCCGTCCGAGGCCGACTACCTGAGGCGGCTCGGAGCGGCCGAGGTGATCGACCGGGCGACGCTGTCGGCCCCCGGCAAGCCGCTGCAGAAGGAGCGCTGGGCGGGCGTGGTCGATGCGGTCGGATCGCACACGCTCGCCAACGCGTGCGCGCAGACGCGCTACCGAGGCGCGGTGGCGGCCTGCGGGCTGGCGCAGGGCATGGACCTACCGGCGAGCGTCGCGCCGTTCATCCTGCGCGGCGTACGTCTGATCGGCATCGATTCGGTGATGTGCCCGCAGGCCGAGCGGCGCACCGCGTGGACGCGCCTGGGCACCGAGCTCGACCTCGACCGACTGGACGCAATGACCACCGGCATCGGGCTGGAGGACGCGATCGCGCAGTCACCGCAGCTGCTCGGCGGGCAGATCCGAGGCCGGCTGGTGGTGGACGTCGCACGCTGACTGCGGTGCGCAAGCGTGTCGTCGGCCTGCTGCTCGCCGCCGGTCGGGGCCGGCGGTTCGCGATCGGGATCGACGCGGCAGACCACGCCGCCGTGGCTCCCTGCGATGATCCCGCGATCGACGGCCCTCCCCGGGCGGCCGACAAGCTGCTCGCACGCGTCGACGGCCTGCCGATCGCGCGCCGGGCGCTCGATGCGCTCGCCGCCGGCTGCGACGCGGTGGTGGCGGTCGTGCGGCCCGAGGTGAGCGCGGCGCTGCGCTCGGCGCTCGCCGGCGCGCGGCTGGTCGAGTGCGCCGACGCCGACCTGGGCCTGGGCCACAGCCTGGCCGCGGCGGCGCGAGCAGCGGCCGACGAGCACGCCGACACCGTGCTGGTGATGCCGGCCGACCTGCCGTGGGTTTCGTCGCAGACCGTCGTCGCGATCGCGCGCGCCGCGCGGACCCGCAGCGCTCGCCCCGGCGACGCGAGCGCGTCGCGGATCGTGGTGCCGACGCTGGCCGACGGACGGCGTGGCCACCCGGTCGCCTTCGGCCGCGCGCACCTGCCGGCGCTGGGGCGGCTGACCGGCGACCGCGGCGCGCGGGCGCTGCTCGAGGCCGGCCCGGTCCTGCGGGTGAGGGTCGACGACGCAGGCATACTCCGCGACGTCGACACGCCCCGCGACCTGCACGCACCGTGAGCCCCGCCCCCGTCCGTCGCGCCGCACGCGGCACCGACCCGCTCGCGTACCGCATCACCCCGTCGGATCCGCACGCGCACCTGTTCTCGGTCGTGCTGACGATCGCCGAGCCCGCGCCCGACGGCCAGCGCCTCGCGCTGCCGGCGTGGATCCCCGGCAGCTACATGATCCGCGAGTTCGCGCGGCACGTGGTCGCGCTGACCGCCCGCGACAGCCGCGGCGCGGTGCGGGTGGCCAAGCTCGACAAGCACACCTGGCGCGTCGCGCCGACCACCGGGCCGCTGCGGGTCGAGTACACGGTCTACGCATGGGACCTGTCGGTGCGCGCTGCGCATCTGGACGCGACCCACGGGTTCCTGAACCCGACCAGCGTCTGCCTGCGCGTGCTCGGTCAGGAATCCCGACCCTGCACGGTCGACCTCGAACCGCCGCCCGCATCGGTCGCGCGCGGCTGGCGGGTCGCCACCACGCTGCCGGAGGCCGGTGCGCGCCGCGGCGGCTTCGGTCGCTACCGGGCCGTCGACTACGACGCGCTCGCCGACCACCCGATCGAGATGGGTACCTTCGAACTCGCGCGCTTCGAGGCGGCCGGAGCGCTCCACGAGATCGCGGTGACCGGACGCACCGACGTCGACCTCGAGCGGCTGACCCGCGACCTCGCACCGGTCTGCGCGGCGCAGGCGGCGCTGTTCGAGCCGCGCACGCGGCGCGCGCCGTTCGCACGCTACCTGTTCCTCACCACCGCGGTCGGCGAGGGCTACGGCGGTCTGGAGCACCGCGACAGCACCGCCCTGCTGTGCGGCCGCAACGATCTTCCGTGGCGCGGCATGACCACCGCGACCGAGGGCTACCGGACCTTCCTCGGACTGGCGAGCCACGAGTACTTCCACGCGTGGCTGGTCAAGCGGATCCGGCCCGCGGCGTTCGTGCCCTACGACCTGGACCGCGAGGCGTATACGCGGCTGCTGTGGATCTTCGAGGGGTTCACCTCGTACTACGACGACCTGATGCTGGCCCGTGCCGGCGTGCTCCCGCACGCCGATTACCTGAAGGCCCTGGCCCGCACGATCTCGACCGTGCAGCGCGGCCCGGGCCGCGCGGTGCAGAGCGTCGCCGACTCGAGCTTCGACGCGTGGATCAAGTACTACCGGCAGGACGAGAACTCGCCGAACGCGATCGTCAGCTACTACGCGAAGGGCGCACTGGTGGCGCTCGCGATCGACCTGGCGGTGCGCGCGCGCACCCGCGGCCGCGCGTCGCTCGACGACGCGATGCGCCTGCTGTGGCAACGCCACGGTCGCGGATCGGGCGGGCGGTCGCCTTCGCCGCCCGGGCTGCCCGAGGACGGATTCGGGTCGCTGCTGCACGAGGCGACCGGCGTGAGGCTGGACGCGTCGCTCGCGCGCTGGGTCGACGGCACGTCCGAGCTGCCGCTCGCGCGGCTGTTCGCGCCGCTGGGGATCGCGCTGACCTTCGCTCCCGCGGATCGCTCCCCGTCGCTCGGTGTGCGCGTCGCGACCCGCGGCGCCGAGCTCACGATCGCGACCGCCTACGCCGGCGGCGCCGCGCAGCGCGCGGGCCTGTCGGCGGGCGATCAGCTCGTGGCGGTCGACGGGCTGCGCGTCGACGAGAAGTCGCTGAAGACGCTGCTGTCGCGCCGTCGGCCGGGCGACGTGGTCGAGATCCACGCGTTCCGCCGCGACGAACTTCTGCGCGTCGAGGCCACGCTCGACGCGCCGGCGCGCAGCGAGGCGACGCTGCAGCCGGACCCGAAGGACAACGCGCTGCGGCGCGGCTGGCTCGGCACGCGCTCGGGCGCGGCGCCCGCGGCGAGGGTCAGATCCGGCGCTCGCGCCCGGCCCAGTAGGGCTCGCGCAGCCGGCGCTTGAAGATCTTGCCGGTCTCTTCGCGCGGCAGCCGGTCGGCGAACTCGATCCGCCGCGGCACCTTGAAGTCGGCGAGGCGCTCGGCGAGGTGGCTGCGCACCGCGTCGGCGTCGAGCTCGAACCCGGGCAGCGGTTCGACGACCGCGATCAGCGCCTCGCCGTACTCGTCGTCGGGGATCCCGAACACCGCGCTGTCGGCCACGCCGGGCAGCGACGCGAGCGCGGCCTCGATCTCGGCCGGGTAGATGTTGACCCCGCCCGACAGCACCATGTCGGCGGCACGGTCGCACAGGTGCAGCCAGCCGTCGGCGTCCAGGTAGCCGACGTCGCCCACCGACACCAGACCGTCGCGCTCGACCTGCGCGCGCGCCTGCGGCAGGTTCACGTAGGTGAAGTCGGCGTAGGCGGGCTGGCGAGCGTAGATTCGCCCGGGCGTTCCGGGGGGGCACGCCCCGCCCGCGTCGTCGATCACGCGCACGGTCGCGTCGAACAGCGGACGACCCACCGAGCCTGCGTGCGCCAGTGCGTCGTGCGGACCGATCGCGGTCACCCAGCCGAGCTCGCTCGCCGCGTAAGCCTCGTGAACCAGCGGCCCGAGCCAGGCGATCATCGCCCGCTTCGTGTCCGCCGGGCACGGCGCCCCGGTGGTCAGCACGAAGCGCAGCGACGACAGGTCGTGCGCGGCGCGCGTCGCCTGCGGCAGGCGAAGCAGCCGGTGCATCATCGTCGGCACCAGGTACAGGTGCGTGACCGCGTGACGCTCGATCGCGGCGAGCAGGCCGGCCGCGTCGAACCGCGGCTCGATCCGCAGCCATGCGCCGCGCGCCGCGGCGAACAGCGCGTACGACGACGGCGCCGAGTGGTACAGCGGCGCGGCGAGCAGGCACCGCGACTCCGGCCGGATGCCGAACACCGCCTCGAGCAGCGCGGCGTTCGCCGCTGCCAGGCGCGGCGCATCGGCGGGCGCGGGGGCCAGCCGCCGCACGCCCTTGGGCCGGCCGGTGGTGCCGGAGGTGTACGGAACGAACCCTCGGGCGGCGCGCGGCGGTCCGGCGTAGTTGGGCTGCGCGGGCAGCCACGTCTCCCAGGCGACCGCCCCCTCGGGCAGTTCGAGCGCGGCCTCATCGAGCCCGTAGGCGTCGCAGACCGATGGCTCCGGGCGGATCGCGAGCCGCGTGGCCGGAGCGATCCGGGCCGGCACCGCGCGGTCGATCCGCGCGAGCAGGTCGCGGTCGGCGACCAGCGCCTTCGCGCCGCTGTCGGCGAGGATGTAGCCCGCCTCGTCGGCCTTGAAGTGCCAGTTGATCGCGCAGAAATACGCGCCCAGGGTGCGCGCCGCGAGCATCGCGACCAGCAGCGCGGGCTGGTTGCGCGACATCAGCGCGATCGTGTCCCCTTCGCACACGCCGAGCCGTTGCAGGCCGCCGGCGGCGCGCGTCACCATCGTTTCGAGCGTCGAAGGGTCGAAGCTCTGGCGGTCGAAGGACAGGGTCGGGAACATGGTGAGCGCCGACCAGTGTAGGACGCATCGGACCGCCGCGCCAACCTCCGCCGCGCCCGGCCTGCGTGCCGAAACGGCGACGCCCGCCCCGCGCGGTGAACGCCCAGGCGCGCCGCGTCAGCCGAACATCGCCGCGAGCGCGCCGCCCGGATCGGGCGCGCGCATGAACGCCTCACCGACCAGGAACGCCCCGACGCCCGCCGCCCGCATCGTGTCGACGTCGGTGCGCGAAACGATGCCGCTCTCGGTGACCACCAGCCGGTCGGGCGGGATCCGGTGCAGCTGCGACAGCGTGGTTCGCAGGCTCACGTCGAACGTGCGCAGATCGCGATTGTTGATGCCCAGCAGCGGGGTGCGCAGCCGCAGCGCTCGATCCAGCTCGTGCGCGTCGTGCACCTCGACCAGCACGTCCATGCCGAGCCCGTGCGAACACGCCTCGAGCTCGGCGAGCCGCGCATCGTCGAGCGCGGCGACGATCAGCAGCACGCAGTCGGCCCCCCAGCAGCGGGCCTCGTAGACCTGATAGGGGTCGATCATGAAGTCCTTGCGCAGCGCGGGCAGCGCGCACGCCGCGCGCGCCGTGCGCAGGAATTCCGGCGCGCCCTGGAAGAACCTCGCGTCGGTCAGCACCGACAGGCAGGCGGCGCCCCCGCGCGCATAGCTCGCGGCGATCGCCGCCGGATCGAAGTCCTCGCGAAGCACCCCCCGGCTCGGGCTCGCCTTTTTGATCTCGGCGATCACCGCCGCGCCCCCGGCCGCGATCCGTGCCCGCAGCGCCGCCTCGAAGCCGCGCGGATGCAGCGCCGGATCGGCGCCGGCGGCCGCCTCCGCGTCGCGACGCACGACCGCGAGCGGCACGCGTGCACGCGCGGCGGCGACCTCCTCGTCCTTGACCGCGAGGATGCGCCCGAGCACGTCCCCGCCCGCGGACGCGCTCACGGCTGCGGCAGCGCAAAGCGCCGGGTGTAGCCGACGAACTCCTCGAGCTTCGCGCGCGCCGCGCCCGAGGCGATCGTCTCGCGCGCGGCTGCGATGCCGGCCGGGATCGAGTCCGCGAGGTTCGCCGCGTAGAGGGCCGCGCCGGCATTGAGGGTGACGATCTCGCGCGGCGTGCCCGGAACGTCGTCGAGCGCTTCGAGCAGCATCGCCTTCGACTCGGCCGCGTCGGCGACCTTCAAGCCCCGGTTGGAGACCATCGACAGGCCGAAGTCCTCGGGATGGATCTCGTATTCGCGGATCTCGCCGTCCTTGAGCTCGCCCACCATCGTCGCCGCGCCGAGCGACACCTCGTCCATGCCGTCCTTGCCGTAGACGACGAGCACGTGGTCGGCCCCGAGCTGCTTCATCACCCGCACCTGGATCCCGACCAGGTCCGGATGGAAGACGCCCATCAGCGTGTTCGGCGCGCTGGCCGGATTGGTCAGCGGCCCGAGGATGTTGAAGATCGTGCGCACGCCGAGCTCGCGACGCACGGGCGCGACGTTCTTCATCGCCGGATGGTGGTTCGGCGCGAACATGAAGCCGATGCCGGTGACCTGCAGGCACTCGGCGACCTGCGCCGGGCCGAGCAGGATGTTCGCGCCGAGCGCCTCGAGCACGTCGGCCGCGCCCGACTTCGAGGAGACGCCGCGGTTGCCGTGCTTGGCGACGCGCGCGCCCGCGGCGGCCGCGACGAACATCGCCGCGGTGGAGATGTTGAACGTGTGCGAGCCGTCGCCGCCGGTGCCGACGATGTCGACGAAGTGCGGTGCGGGCGGCACGTCGACCTTCGCGGCGAATTCGCGCATCACCTGAGCGGCCGCAGCGATCTCGCCGATGGTTTCCTTCTTCACCCGCAGTCCGGTCAGGATCGCGGCGGTCATCGCCGGCGTCATCTCGCCGCTCATGATCATCCGCATCAGCCTGAGCATCTCGTCGTGGAAGATCTCGCGGTGCTCGATGGTGCGCTGCAGGGCTTCCTGGGGTGTGATCGGCATGGGGTCCTCCCGGGTGGGGTCGATGGGTCGAGATCCGTTCGGTCAGGCGTCGAGGAAGTTGCGCAGCAGCGCGTGACCGTGCTCGCTCGCGACGGATTCAGGGTGGAACTGCACGCCCTCGACCGCGAGGGTGCGGTGGCGCAGGCCCATCACCTGCCGATCGCCGCTCCACGCGGTCGCCTCCAGGCAGTCGGGCAGCGCGTCGCGCTCGACCACCAGCGAGTGATAGCGAGCGACCTGGAACCGTCGAGGCAGGTCGCGGAACACCCCGACGCCGGTGTTCTCGACCGTGTCGGTCTTGCCGTGCATGACCTGACGGGCACGGACCACCCGTGCACCGAAACACTGCCCGATCGCCTGGTGTCCCAGGCACACCCCGAGGATCGGGATACGCCCGGCGAAGCGAGCGATCGCGGCGAGCGAGATACCCGCCTCGTTCGGCGTGCACGGGCCCGGGGAGATCACGATTCGGGTCGGCTCCATCGCATCGATCTGGTCGAGCGTCAGCGCGTCGTTGCGTACCGTGACCACCCGGGCGCCCAGTTCACCGAGGTACTGGACCAGGTTGTAGGTGAACGAATCGTAGTTGTCGATCATCAAGACCATCGCTGCTCCGCGCCGGATCTAGGGCCGCAGGTCGGGGGGCACCTCCTGCTCGAGGCGCACTGGCCGGCGAGGGATGACGCTCGAGGGGAGACTGGGGTTGCGCCGCTTCGCGGGCGCGCGCGGGGATTCAGGCGGCAGGCTTGCGCCAGCGCCAGCAGCGGCGGATGTTCCGGCGGACGGCAATGAGCGTCATCCTTTCGATCATCGCACGCTTCGGCGGCATCGCCAACCCGCGTGCACGGCGGCCGGCTTGACCGCAGCACGACGCCGACCCCTGACATGCGCCCGCCCGGACGCCAGCCCCGGCCGGCCGATCCAGGCCTCGCCGTCCACCGCGCGGCGCTATCCGTCGATCGGTCGCGAACGCGACAGCGGGCCGACCGGCACGAGACAGTCGCACCGAACCAACGGATGGGCTCGGCGCAATGACTCGAACAGCGGCATCCTGGCGACCGGCCGTGGCCGCCGCGGTACTGGCGGCGACGCTGACGGGCTGTGGGGGCGGCAGCGCGCCGACTGCCGGTCCGACGGCGCCTGCGGCCCAGAACAACGCCGGGACTCCGTCCATCGGGTCCGACGCGCCGCCGCCTCCGACAGCGACACCCTCGGCGACATCGACTGCGACCCCTTCATCGGTCAGCAAGGCATTCGCGGACCAGGTCCTCGAAGCCGTCAATACCGCCCGTGCAACCCCACGCCGGTGCGGCTCGACCGACCATGCGGCTGCGGGACCGCTGCGCTGGCACGCTCAGGTCGAGCAGGCCGCCCTCGCCCAGGCGCAGTACCTGCAGCAATACAACCTGTTCAGTCACACCGGTGCGAACGGTTCTTCGGTCGGCGATCGCGTCACGGCAACCGGCTACGTCTGGCAAACCGTGGGCGAGAACATCGCCGCCGGGTATCCCGACCTCGCCGCCGTCGTCCAGGGCTGGATCGACAGCCCCTCGCACTGCGTCAACGTCATGAACGGCAGCTTCACCGAGCTCGGGGTGGTCGTGGTCCCAGGCACGTCGTCCAACACCTACCGCAACTACTGGGCCATGGTCCTCGCGCGGCCCAGGTGAGCGCCGCCCCTCACAGTTCGCGGGTGAACCCTTCTTCGACCAGCTCGGCTGCGCGCAGCACCGCCCTGGCCTTCGCCTCGGTCTCCTGGAACTCGGCCTCGGGTACCGAGTCGTGCACCACTCCCGCGGCTGCCTGCACGCTCAGCACGCCCTCCTTCAGCACACCGGTGCGGATCGCAATCGCGACGTCCATTTCGCCCGACCACGACAGGTAGCCGCAAGCGCCGCCATAGATCCCGCGCTTGACCGGTTCGAGCTCATCGATGATCTCCATCGCCCGCACCTTGGGCGCGCCGGTCAGCGTGCCTGCAGGGAAGGTCGCCCGCAACACGTCGATCGCGTCAAGGCCAGGGAGCAGCAGCCCCTCGACATTGGACACGATGTGCTGCACGTGCGAGTACTTCTCGATCACCATCCGGTCGGTGACCTTCACGGTGCCGACCTGCGCGATCCATCCGATGTCATTGCGGGCGAGGTCGATCAGCATCAGGTGCTCGGCGCGCTCCTTCGGATCGGCGAGCAGCTCTGCGGCCAGGGCATCGTCCTGCGCCGGCGTGAGTCCCCGCCGACGCGTGCCCGCGATCGGGCGGATGGTCACCTTGGCGCCGCAGGCGCCGCCGATCTGCGGGTCGGCCGCCTCGAGCGCGTCCTGTCGGACCAGGATTTCGGGGGAGGCACCGATCACCTGGAAGCCGCCGAAATCGTAGTAGTACATGTACGGCGACGGGTTGATCGACCGCAGCGCCCTGTACAGCGACAACGGTGCATGCGCGTAAGCCTTGCGTACGCACTGGCCGAGCTGCACCTGCATCACGTCGCCGGCGGCGATGTACTCCTTGACCTTCGCAACGGCTGCGAGGTAACGCTCCTGGTCGAACTCGCGACGCACCTCGCCTTCGGGCAGACGCGCGTCCTCGGGCTCGACCGCGGGCCGCGCGAGGCGAGCCTGCAGATCGCGCAGGCGGCGACGTGCAGCGGCGTACGCGTCCGGCGCCGCCGGATCCGCATACACCAGCAGGTACAGCTTGCCGCGCAGGTTGTCTACGATCGCCAGTTCGTCGACGACCTGCATCAGCAGATCGGGCGCACCGATCGGGTCAGGTTTGGTGGACGGTCCGAGCCGCGGCTCGATCCAGCGCACCACGTCGTAGGCGAAGTAACCGGCCAGCCCGCCCGGGAAACGCGGCAGGCCGGGGCGCAACGCGACCTTGAAGCGGGCGTGGAACGCGCGCAGGAAGTCGAGCGGGTCGCCGTGGGCGGTCTCGATCACCTCGCCGTCATGGACCACCTCGATCGCGTCACCGCTCGCTCGCACCAGCGTACGCGCCGGCAGACCGATGAACGAATAGCGGCCGAACCGCTCGCCGCCGACCACCGACTCCAGCAGGAAGCTGTTGGCGCGACCGGTGCGGTCGATCAGCTTCAGGTAGAGCGACAGCGGCGTATCCAGGTCGGCCAGGCATTCGGCGAGCAGCGGGATCCGGTTGTGGCCTTGCGCGGCGAGCGCGCGGAATTCGATCTCGGTCATGTCAGTGCGCGCGCGATCAGCGCAGCGGCCTCCAGCAGCGAGTCGACGACAGCGTCGACGTCCAGGGTCGCGACATCGCAGCCCTCGTTGTACCCGTAGGGCACGGCGAGTACGGTCATACCCGCCGCGCGCGCGGCGAGCGCGTCGTTGACCGAGTCGCCGATCGCCACGGTCCGCGCCGCAGTGACCCCGAGGACGCGGGCCGCGTGCAGCATCGGCAACGGATCCGGTTTGCGCCTGGGCAACGCATCGCCGCCAAGCACCAGCGCGAAGTCCTGGTGCAGTCCGGTGTGCCGCAGCAGCGCGTCGGCGAACTCCTGCGGCTTGTTGGTCACGCACGCGAGCGCGAGTCCGGCGGCACGCATCGCGTCGAGGCCCTCCCGCACGCCCGGGTAGATGCGTGCGCGCTGCCCGTTGGTGCGACGGTAGTGACGTCCGAACGCCTCGAGGCCGCGCGCGAGCAGCGCCGCGTCGACGCGGGCGTCGAGCCCGCCGCCGAGCGAGCGGTGCACGAGCACCTCGGCCCCCTTGCCGACGTAGGCCGCCACCGTGGCCTCGGGCAGCGGCGGGCGGTCGAACTCGTCACGCATCGCATTGACCGCCGCGGCGAGGTCGGCCGCGGTGTCCAGCAGCGTGCCGTCCAGGTCGATCAGCACCGCGTGCGGGCGCGGCCCGGGGAGCCGGATCATCCGGGTGTCGCCGCGTCGCGCAGCCGGCCGATCACGCCGCGGTAGCCGCCGTCCGGATCGGGGGCACCGAACACGGCCGAACCGGCGACGAACGTATCCGCGCCGGCGGCCGCGATCGCGCCGATGTTGTCGATCTTCACGCCGCCGTCGACCTCGAGCAGGATCGGGCGGCCGCCCTGAGCCACGTGCGCGTCGATGCGGCGGCGAGTCTCGCGGATCTTGGGCAGCGTCGACGCCAGGAACGACTGACCGCCGAATCCGGGATTCACCGACATCAGCAGCACGATATCCAACCGATCCATCACGTGATCGAGCCAGGCCAGCGGCGTGGCCGGATTCAGCACCAGGCCCGCGAGGCAGCCCAGGTCGCGGATGAGCGCGAGCGTGCGGTCGACGTGGCGCGACGCCTCCGGGTGGAACGTGATCAGCCCGGCCCCCGCCTTCGCGAAAGCCTCGGCGAGGGCGTCCACCGGCTCGACCATCAGGTGCACGTCGATCGGTACGGTCGCATGCGGCCGGATCGCCGCGCACACCATCGGACCCACGGTCAGGTTGGGAACGTAGTGGTTGTCCATCACGTCGAAGTGGATCAGCGCGGCGCCGGCCGCCTGCACCGCGGCGACCTCGGCGCCCAGCCGGGCGAAATCCGCCGAGAGAATGCTCGGGGCGATCCGCGGGGCTTTGCCGCTCGGCACGGTGAGGTTCACTAGAATATCCAGCCTTTCGAGGGAGCACGAACGTGGCCGCGGCCAAGAAGCACGAGATCCGGATCGCGTCGCGCAGCCGATATCTGCCGGAGCAGTCCAACCCCGAGCAGGGCGTGTACGCGTTCGCCTATACCGTGACGATCACCAACGCCGGCGACGTGCCGACGCAGCTGATCAGCCGGCACTGGGTCATCGAGGACGCGAATGGGCAGATCAAGGAGGTCAAGGGCCTCGGGGTGGTCGGCCACCAGCCCCTGCTCGGCCCGGGCCAGACCTTCGAATACACCAGCGGCAGTCAGATCGACACGCCCTCGGGCCGGATGCACGGCAGCTACTTCTTCGTGGCCGAGGACGGCGAGCGCTTCGAGCAGCCGATCGCCGAGTTCGAGCTGTCGATGCCGCGCACGCTGCACTGAGGCGCGCGCGGACCCCGGTCGGATCGCCTCGGCGGGCGTGTACGCTGCGTGCCCACGGGGCTGGCTCACTTGCGCCCTCGCATCGTCCACCAGACGATCAGCAGCACCAGACTCAGCGCGACCACGACCTCGAGATAGATCACCCACATGACGTCGAACCCGTCGGTGCGCGGCCCACGCCGCGTGGCCGCGATCATCGCATGCGCGGCAGCTGCGGCCGCGGGCTGCGCGCTCGGCCCGCAGGTCTCGGGACCCGAACCGATACCGCCCGCTTCGCTCGCCGGCTGGGCCGCCGACCCGCTCGACGGCCTGGGCTCGGCGCTCGGACGGCAGTGCGCGATGCGTGCCCCGCCCGTGCCGTGGCCCGAGCTGTGCGGCGAGTTCGCCGCGCTTCCCGCAGGAACACGGGCGCTGCGAGACTGGCTGGAACACAGGTTTCAGGCATGGCCGCTGCGCGACGCGCAGGGCGGCCCGAACGGGCTGGTGACCGGCTACTTCGAGCCCCTGCTCACCGGCAGCCGCGTGCGCGAGTCCGCCTCGCAGGTCCCGCTGTACCGGCGCCCGCCGGATCTGCTGACCATCGATCTGACCGGCGTCGAGCCCCGGCTCGACGGCCTGCGGCTGCGCGGCCGCGTTCAGGGCGAGCGCGTCGTGCCGTACCACAGCCGGGCAGACATCGAGACGGCGCGCCCGCTCGCCGGGCACGAGCTGCTGTGGGTCGACGACGCGGTCGACGCGTTCTTCCTGGAGATCCAGGGCTCGGGGCGGGTGCGACTGCGCGACGGCAGCGTCGCGCGCGTCGGCTACGCCGACCAGAACGGGCATCCGTACCGCGCGATCGGCCGCAGCCTGGTCGAGCGGGGCGCGATGACGCTCGAGCAGGTGACCGCGCCCTCGATCCGCCGCTGGCTGCGCGAGCATCCGGCGCAGGCCGCGGAGGTGATGCGCACGAACCCGAGCAAGGTGTTCTTCCGCGAGCTGCCGCCGGCGCCTCCGACAGCGGCGGGCGAACCCGAGCCCGGACCGCCGGGTTCGCTCGGCGTGCCGCTCACCGCGATGCGGTCGCTCGCGGTGGACCGGTCCGTCGTGCCGCTGGGCAGCCTGCTGTGGATGGACGCTGCGCACCCGCTGGATCCTGCGCCGATGCGCCGCGTGATGGCCGCGCAGGACACCGGCGGGGCGATCGTGGGGCGGGTCCGTGCGGACTTCTTCTGGGGGTTCGGCGAACTCGCCGAGCGGGCGGCGGGCACGATGCGCTCATCCGGCCGCCTGTGGGTGCTGTGGCCGCGCGAGCGGCCGCCGCCGCCCGGGCTCGCGCGCTGACCGGCGTCAGGACGGCTTGGAGTTCTCCGCGACCATCCGCTGCAGCTGATCGCCGGGCAGCCCGCCGGGTACCCGTTTGCCGTTGGCGAAGAAGATCGTGGGCGTGCCGTTGATGCGCAGCTTGCGCGCCAGCTCGGTCACCTTGGCGATCGGGTTGTCGCAGGTTCCCGGGTTGCCTGGCACCTTGCCTTCGAGCATCAGATCGTTCCAGGCCTTGATCCGGTCCTTCGAGCACCAGGCCTGGCGGACCTTGACCTCGGAGTCGGCGGCGAGGATCGGCAGCGGGAACGTGTAGATCGTCACGTCGGTGAGCTTGAGCAGTTCGCGGCGCAGGTTGCGGCAGTGGCCGCAGTTGGGGTCCTCGAACACGGCGAGGTTGCGCGTGCCCTTGCCGATCACCTGCTTGATCGCGAGGTTCAGCGGCAGGTCCTTGAACTCGATCGCGGTCAGCTGCTCGATGCGTTCCTGCGTCAGGTTGCGGTTGCTCTTCAGGTCGATCAGCTGGCCCTCGACGAAGCCGTGCTGGCCCTTGTCGTCGACGTAGATCAGGTCGGTGCCGATCTGGACCTCGAAGATGCCGGGCACCGGCGAGCGGCGCACGTTGTCGACCTTGAATCGGCCCTGCAGCCAGGTCTCGACCGCGGCCCGGACCGCCGCGACCGCGGCCGCGTCGGACTGCGCACGGGCGCTGGGAGCCGCGATCGCGACCAGTGCGCCCGCAACGATCGCGGCGAGCGCTCGGCGCAGCGGCCGCAGCGGGAGGGTGAGATTCATCGCGTAGCTCCCATCAGGAACGGACGGCCCCGGAGCGCGGGCGCGCGTCATCGCGCGGCCTGCGCAATCATCCGACGGCGAAGCCAGTCGGACCTTGCCACGGCGCGCCAGCCCAGGTCGCGCAGCCCGACGAGCGGCGCGGGCAGGTCGCCGAACGCCCGCTGCAGGCCGTCGGTGGCGTCCTGCATCAGCGACACCGCCTCGCTGCGCGCGCGCTCGTAGCGGCGCCACAGCAGCACGTCGGCGAGGTCACGGACCGCCTCGCGGGTCCGTACCACCTCGAGCAGCCGCGCGACGTCCCCGAAGCCCAGGTTCATGCCCTGGCCGGCGAGCGGGTGCAGCGCGTGCGCGGCGTCGCCGGCGAGCACGACCCGCGGGGCGATCAGCCTGGGTACCCGGACAAGCCGCAGCGGGAAGGACTGCGCCGCAGTGACAGTGCGCATCGGGCCGAGCACCCCGTGCGCAGCGCGCGCGACGCGCGCCGCGAGCGCCTCGTCGTCCAGCGCGAGCAGCTCGTCTGCAAGCCGATCCGGGGCGGACCAGACCAAGCTCGCGCGGCCGCATGACGGACCCTCGGCGGGCAGCGGCAGCAAGGCGAGCACGCCGAGCTCCGGGCCGAACCACTGGTACGCGGTATCGCCGTGCGGCAGCTCGGTGTCGAAGTTCGCGACCACGGCGCGCTGTCCGTACTCGTGCACGTCGGCCTGCAGCCCGGCCAGCGTCCGCAACGGCGACTCGGCACCGTCGGCCGCCACCACCACGCGCGCCTCGAGCGCCCCGCCCGACGCGAGCCCGAGGCGCACGCGCCCGGCCGGCCCGGGCGGATCGGCGCGCAGCGCGGTGACCGCATCGTCGACCGTGACCACTGCGGAGAACCGCAGCGCATCCTCGAGCGTGCGCATCAGCGCCCGGTTCTCGACGACCCAGGCGAGCGCCTCGACGTGCCCGGTGTAGGCGTCCAGGTGCAGCTCGGGCGCGTCCGCGCCCTCACCCGCGTGAACGCGCATGTCGTAGATCGGCGCGATCCGCTCGGCGGGCAGCGCGTCCCAGACCCGCAGCCCGCGCAGCAGCTCCCGGGTACCGGGCGACAGCGCGAACACCCTCGCATCCCAGCCCGCGGGCGGCCCCGATGACGCGGCGCGGGCCGGCGCTGGCCCGACCCATGCGACCCGCAGGCCCTGCTGAGCCAGCCCGAGCGCGACCGCCGCGCCGATCGCCCCGCGCCCCGCCACCGCGACGTCCACGCTGCGTGCATCCATGCTGCCCGGAGTATAGGCGAGCGGCGTCGCGGCTTTGTCCGACGCGGGCCGATCCGCTATACTCCGCCGGCCGCGTCGATGCACGCGGGCGGCGCCCGCGACGGCACGGCCAAGTAGCTCAGTTGGTAGAGCAGCGGATTGAAAATCCGCGTGTCGGTGGTTCGATTCCGCCCTTGGCCACCAATCCATTCCCGCGGGTTTGCGAGGAAGCGGGAGGAATCGGTAGGGGTCCAGTTCGAGCGTTGCTCCTGCGTACCCAATTCGATACAGCGAACCCCATGGCCCGGCAGGTTCAAAAATCAGGGACTTGCCCGCGTGCCGCCTGACGCGAGCCGGCCAAGGCGCTCCGACTCTGCATGTGCTTCGGCAAGCAACTGGCCCCAGTCCGACGGCGGACGGCCGCTGTCGAGCATACGGCGGAACATCCGATAGGCGTCGTCGGCGCTCTCGTAGGCCCGCTTCGTGCCTTCATCGTTGATCCAGGCGAACACGATCACCTTGGCTTGCGCGTGGAACCGGAAGAACAGCCGGTACTGCTGGTAGAACTTGGCCCGGAACCAGTGCTTGTGCTCATCGCCGAGCGTGTGACCCTGGCGGTACTCCGGTCGGGCGGGGTCCTGTGGAATCACCTCGAACGCTAATTTGGCGATGGCTGCCAAGCGCTTGGTGGCGTTCTTCTTCACGTATCCGAGCGGGTCCTTGTGCTTGAGCGCGTCAACCTGCGCGGTCAAGGCGTCGAGCTGGTCAAGGAAGATCGGGTGAGCGAAGAGGGCCCAGCCGTTGACGACCAGCGGCCTGCCGCCGCTCATTCATCGTCCACCGACAGCGGCGCGTCCAGATGGGCCTCGACAAGGCCGACCAGCGCCTGGATGCGCTGCTTGAGACCAGCGTCGACGGCCTGGAGCCGGTCGGGGTGCTGGGCCAAGTCGCGGGCCAGGAAGCCGAGGAATGGCGCTAGCGCCGGATCGTCGCCATCGCCGGCGGCCGCACGTGTGAGCACGACCTCACCGTCCGGACGGATCGTGTAGTGGATCTTGTCGCGCTTGCCCAGGCGCAGCGCTCGACGCACCGTCTCGGGCACGGTGGTCTGGTAGCGGTCGGTCAGCGTCGATTCGACTTGCAGGGTGGTGGGCATGGCGCGTCCACGTCAGGCAACGGTGTGCGAGCGTAATGCATTCGAATTACCTTGTCAATGCAATTGCATTGCTTGCCGTTCGGGCCGCTTGAGCCGCTTTCACCGACGGGACGTGCGAGGAATCCGCGGCAATCAGCGGGGTGGAGACCAAGCGCACATCGATAAGCATCGTTTCCCCCTACTGTCGCGGTACACCGCAAGCGTGAACGAGGGGCGGTCCCTCTTCGTTAGTCTTGCACCACCAACACCCTGTGCGGTTCTCGAGCGAAGTGCCGAATCACGCCCGGTACCTCGGCTCGATGCCGTGTAACCGCTGGTGCAAGCGGACTGCCTCAGCCCATCACGCGCACGGCGAGCCGGCGCAGCCCCCGCGACGTCCCGAGCATCGAGTCGCTCGAGCTCCCGGCCGTCATGGCGGCAGCCCATCCCCCCGGGCTCGCGTTCGGCTGCCGATCGGACGGCCCGAGCGCCACCTGCCGGCCTGTCGGCGGCGACCGGCACCCTTCGCACGGCTGCCCGCCCCAGCCGGCCCGCGGGCCCTCCACGCCTGCGCGCATGGGGACGCACCGCAGCCGTCGGCGAGCGCTCGGATCGAGAGTGCAGATCGCCGCCGCCGAGGGCGAGCGGCCGCCACATCTCGGCTCCTGCGCCGTGGCCCCGTACACTGCGGATTCAGCGCCCCGCGCCCGCGGGCCGCGGACGCGCCGTCCCCCCCCCTTGACTCGGGCCCCCTTGCCGTGAACGTCGTCATGAATCGCCTGGCCGGCCCGATCGAACTGCTGGTGATCGGTACGATGTTCATCGGGCTCCCGCTGGCGCCGCTGCTGATGGCCGCGCTCTCCGGGCGCCTCGCCGACGCGCTCGAGTACCGGC
>Ga0169931_10004506_pt1 | contig 21690 bp, 17 predicted proteins | sample Kivu_15m_20L_FD_129675 | JGI IMG/M metagenome (GOLD analysis project Ga0169931, IMG submission 129675) | Freshwater microbial communities from Lake Kivu, Western Province, Rwanda to study Microbial Dark Matter (Phase II) - Kivu_15m_20L... | ecosystem: Environmental > Aquatic > Freshwater > Lake... | reverse complement strand
GTCACCATGAACTCCTCCGCCCGCCAACGCTGGCTCGACTTCGCGGCGAGCCCCGAAGCCCTCTGGATTGGCAATTTCCGAGACCTGCACGCGTCGGTCGTTCGCATGGCCACACTCGCCACCCCCGGCCGCATTACGGTCGACGACGCCTCCGAAGAAATCGACCGCTTGCAGTCCAACTGGCGCGGCAACGCCAAATCCACCGGAATTTCTGCTGGCGGAACTTCCGACGCATCCGATATTCGCGCAGCAAATAATATCCGACAATTCCCCGAAAACCCAGCGTTCAATATCCCCGGCAATTCACTCTCCGAAAATAATTCCCCCGAATACTCCTCTCCGACCCGACTTACGCCACCTTCCGACGGACATTTTCAGGACGGCAGTACGCCCCATCCGATCACTCGGGCCCCCGACCTGATCACACGCGTTCTGGGCCCGGAATCCGCCGCCGCGCTCGATCGTTTCGACCGCGTCCAGCTTGAAGACGTGCTGCGCGTTTGCGCCCAATGCACCACCATCTCACAGGCCGGCCGCACCCTGTTCGCCCAGAGCATGGGCCAGCGCCAGACCCGCAACGACGCCGACCGGCTGCGTAAGTATCTGGCTCGGTTTGGGTTAAGGTTTGAGGAGGTGGGCGGTTCGCACCCAACGGAAACGTAAGCGTGACAGGCATTTACGAATGTGTCGGGCTACTCGGGTGATCTGCGCGCAACGCTCATTCAGGTTGCGAAACCCAATCGGCACGTGGGTAGAAACCCGCCCTGCATCTAGCAATGATTTGATGGTTCACTTTGTATGGTCCACCCCACACAATGGCAGTCTTTCGATTTCACTCCTCCTTCATCCCCCGAACCGCCTGCCATCCTCCCCAACCCACAAGCGCGACACCCAGAATCAGGATGGCCACCGAACTGTCGGTGCCAATAAGCGCGAGCTTACCTGTCGCCCCGCCAATGATAAACACGATGCCCACGAGGATGTTTCCAAAGCCGCGCATACCACACCTGTGTGAAAATGGTCTCTGGTCCGGGTACCCGAAGACCCGACTCACGACGAGGCCGCAAGTGGCCCGTCCAAACCTTCAGCCATCACCCGTGACACATTCGCGCAGAGCGCGTAGGTCTGTGTGGATTTGCAAACCGCCCTGCCACACAGCGGCGAGTCCTTTGGCGTCACTCTGTGTTGACGTGCCAGACAACCTCACGCATCGAATCCATCGCTCATGCCCAACCCTCGCACATCGCCATCTGCCAGACTTCGTCGACTCAGGCGATGGCGCGCTCCATCGGTCTGGAACGGCCACGATGGGCTGCCCGAGAGACGCGACGCCGTAATTGCGTCGGTCGCTGACCAGCTCGGACCCTGGCTCATGCGCTACTTCGGCGCGCAAGTCCGGGGAACCGAACGAATTCCCGAGGGCGGCGTGCTTTTTGTGGGCAACCACAGCGGCGGGCTCGGCAGCCCCGATTCGTTTGTGTTTGGGTACGGCCTGTATCTGCAGCGCGGCATGGACGCTGTGCCCTGGGGACTCGCTCACCAGACCGCCATGGACGCCCCCGTGCTCGGCCCCATCATGCGCGCTATCGGCGGCGTCAAAGCCGGACCCGGCGCCGGAAAACGATTGCTCGAAGCCGGACGAAATGTGCTCGTTTATCCGGGCGGCGACGTGGATTCCATGCGCCCCTCGCACATGCGCCACGAAATGAACTTCGACGGGCGCAAAGGCTATATTCGACTCGCCATGGCTGCCAATCGACCAATTGTGCCTGTCGTCGCCGCCGGCGGTCACTCCGTGTTCTGGCTCTTCGGCGACATGATGCCCATGCTGAGCGCAGTGGGTCTGGACCGACGCCTGCGCCTGAAAACATTTCCCATGGGGCTCAGCATCCCCTGGGGATTTACGCCCGGCCCGCCGCCCCCCTATTTGCCGCTGCCGTCGCGCATTCTCATCGAAGTGCTCGACCCCATTTACCTTCCGGCGCAGGAAAACCCGGAAATTCCCGACGCGAAGCTGGTGGATGAATACGACGCCCTCGTGCAATCCCGCATGCGCGAAGCCCTCGCCCGACTCGTGGCAGAACGAAAGCAACTTGGCAGGGCGGCGATACTCGACTGGTTTCGGCGGTAGGTTCGGCGGGGGCTCGCGATATCCGCGTCGGATCGTTCGCCGACCGTGTCCGACTGCGCAACGCCGACGTACACGACGTCCGGGACCTCAGTGCGACCGTCACACACATGATACGGGTGACAAGCGGGCGCGCCAGACGTAACGACGATGCTCGAGTTGCGGTCGCTCTACCCGTCGGGGTCATCGATATCCCTTGCAAGAGTTAGAACATGTCGCTCGCACCCGGCCCACTGTCTGCACTTACACTGAAGCACGCGCTCGAGACCGGCGAGACAACCAGCGTTACGCTGACCAGAGCACTCCTGCGGCGCATCGCCGCCGACACGTCCACCCATTCCGTTTGCACGACTGAGGCCGAGCGAGCGCTCGCGAGCGCAGCGGCGGCTGACGCACGACGTGCAGCCGGTAAACCGCTCGGGCCTCTGGACGGCTTGCCGATGACCGTAAAGGACGCCATGCGCGTCGCAGGGTCACGAACCACGTGGGGACTCTCCCTGTATCGTTCGCATGTACCCCGACAGTCGTCGCGCGCATTCGCAGTTCTTGAGGAGCAGGGCGTCGTCCTGCTCGGTCGCACCACCGTCCCGAGAGGATCGTTCGACTGGAATGGGCGTGGTCAGGTCTTTGCCCCATGCACCCATCCACAGGACCCCTCGCGTAGTCCCGGAGGGTCCTCGGCGGGTGCCGCCGCCGCAATCGCAGCTGGGTTGTCGCCGCTCGATGTCGGCACGGACATTGCCGGTTCGATCCGGGTGCCCTGCCATTTCTGCGGTGTCGCCGGCCTACGGACCACGGACGGCTGGCTGCCGATCGACGACATTGCGCCAGAGGGGTCCCCTGCGGGATTCGCTCGACTGGTCACGCTGGGGCCCATCGCGCGCGATGTTCCTGACCTTGAGCTACTGCTGGATGCGTGGGCAAGCGCTCTGCCATATGCCGAACGTCCGCTCGCGGATGGACCGCTGGCGGTCACCTGGGCGCTGGACGGACTCAACGCCGATGAGCGCACCCGAAACGCCATGCGCGACTGGCTGGAAGGCAGAGAGGTGGTCGAGGTTTCACCGGATCTCGATTTTGCCGAGCTGTTCGCTGTCTGGGGGCTGATCGCGGGCTTTGAGTTCTCCCGGGGGCTGCCGTGGTACGCACGCAACCCTCTCTTTCGGTGGCTATGGGGGAGGTTCATGGTGCAGTCCAGGCTGGGTCAGGGCCCCCTCAGCACACATTTCCGGCGTGGCCTTCTGGCCAGTCAACGGGAGTACGAGGCGGCGCTGGCCACTCAGGCGCTGGCGCAATCCACCATGGACGACTTTCTGGGACGGTATCAGGCCTGGGTCCTACCGGTCTGTCCCGGCTCGGCGCCCTTGCTGGCACTGGAAGGCAAGACCATCGACGGCGAGTCGTACACACGCTGGCACGGTACCTTCAACTGCCCAACGGCCGTGCTGGGGACTCCGGCGTTGTCAGTGCCGCTACCCGTAGAGGGAATGCCGATTGGTGTTCAGATCCACGGGCGACGATTTTCCGATCGTGCGCTGGTGAGGCGGTTTTCGGATGTATCAGCCCCACACGTGCGCCACACAAGCCCTGCCCCTTACCCTGAGTGAAGTCAGGTGCGTTCAGCGCAGCGGTTCGTCACAACGCTCTGCAGTGCGTCGGACAAACCGGGCCCCGCCGACTCGTCGAATGACTCATGTGCGAAAATGCAGCCCGCTTGTCCGCGGCTCGGCCTTTCGAACCTTATACTCAACGTTCGCGGCTACCTTTGTACAAGTTTCTTCGTTGTGTATAGCGCTCAGCGATGGTTTGCGAGACGCCAGTGTCGGGCAGCCAGAAACATCGGGAAGGTCACACTCACCGCGACCACAAATGACAGTATGACGTACATCGGTATGTAGCGCACGCCGACCCTGCGGCCTTCGACGATCATGAATACCACCGCGGCCATGGCGATGAATCCGAGGTCGTTGGACAGTGATGCTGCGGCAGGATTGGCGTAGCCGCCGGCAATAAATCCGGAAACTCCACCATTGTCGGGCAAATTCATGAACGCGATATTGTGGACCCACGTCGCTGGCAGAGCGATGACGGCGATGAGTACGTAGATGCCGACAATCCATTTGTCTTTCGGTGACATGGGGCTTCCGGGGTGTAGCGATACAAGGACTTGACCGCTTCGTACCCTATCCAGCAAACTTTGTCCGCGGTGCCGATGAACTGGCGGATCGCGTCCTTCCCCGGTGACGTATGCCCGGGGGACGCGTGGCTGAATTCCGCCCTGTTATTGTCTTCATTCACGAGGAGGACGTTCGTTGTGGCGAAGCCACTCTGCCCACCTCAGCTCAGGTCCACCGTCACACCCAGGCGCTTGTGCAGCTGCGTGTTGGTTGTGGTGTACTGAAGGCTGACCTTTTCGCCACCGTTCAGACGCTCGGCGATGGCAAAAGCAGCCAGCGCACCCTCATGAAAGCCGCTCAGGATGAGCTTCTTCTTGCCCGGATAAACGTTGATGTCACCGACCGCGAAGATGCCGGGGACATTGGTCTGAAACTTCTCCGTATCGACCTCGATGCGGTTCTTCGACAGGTTCAGTCCCCACTCGGCGATGGGCCCGAGCTTCGGGTGCAACCCCCAGAAGGTCAGGAGGTGCTCCACAGGAACGGTGCGAACGCCGCCGTCCTTCGTCTTGACCTTGATGGCCGTGAGCGAATCGTTGTCTTCAACGAGGCCAACGACGCTGCCCTCAAGAAACTGCATCTCCATTTCGCTGCAGTGGTTGCGCATGCGCTCCACAGACGCCGGAGCGGCCTTGAAATCACTGCTGCGGTGGATGAGCACCACACTGTTGGCGCGCGGCAACAGGTCCAGGGTCCAGTCGAGCGCCGAGTCACCACCACCCAGAATGACGACGTCCTTGCCGTCATGAATGGACTTGTCGCGAACGCTGTAAAACACCTGCCTGCCTTCGTATTTCTCGAAGCCGGCCACGTCGAGCTTGCGCGGCGAGAAGGAACCAACACCCGCCGCAATGACCACTGCGCCACAATCAAATCGGGTGCCGGTGGACGTTACGACCCGGAACCGACCGTTTTCGAGTGGTGTAACCTCGTGGACCTGCTGTCCCAGATGAAACGTGGGCGAGAACGGGCTGATCTGCTCCTGAAGACGGTCGATCAGCTCTTTGGCGCCGCAAACCGGCAACGCCGGAATATCGTAGATGGGCTTGTCCGGGTACAGCTCGACACATTGCCCACCAGCATAGTCCAGCGAATCGACGAGGTGAGACTTCAGGCCCAGCAGACCGAGCTCAAAGACCTGAAAGAGTCCGCAGGGACCAGCGCCCACGATAACGACATCAGTCTGGATTTCCATGAACAGGACCAGAGGGAGGAGCGGGGATTCCCGCGTCAGGTATGTGCCAATAAGGGAGGCTCGAAATACATTCCCGAGCAAATCAGTCAAGAATGTGTGCTGTAGAGACTTCCAGCCAGAAATGCAATGCCCGAACCGTGTCAACGTGCATCGAGACGCCCGGGGAGTCTTGTCACGCCCGGGAGCCGACGCAACCGGTGCGTAGGCCGTTTGCCGCTACTCCGTATCTTCGTCCGGGACATTTTCGGCTGCCCCACGGGCTTGCAACCCCGCCTCTGGTACTTTATGTTCGGCCTGTTGAGCAAACGCTCACCTCACCTGGCGATGGAGTGTTCATGTCGTTCGCAAATCCCTGGTTCAACGAGGACCACGAGCTTTTCCGCAAGAATTTCCGCAAGTTCGTTGAGACGGAATGTGCCCCGTTCGCGAACGAGTGGGAGGAGAATGAGCTGTTTCCCAAAGAGCTGTTCAAGCGCGCTGGCGAGCTTGGCTTCTTTGGCGTTCGCTACCCCGAGGACGTCGGTGGTTCAGGCGGTGACATCTGGTACACCATCGCGATGTGCGAGGAGTGGCCGAAGAGCCTGATGGCCGGCCTGCCGATGGCGATGATGGTGCAGAGCGACATGGCCACGCCGATCATCAACGAAATTGGCACCGAAGAGCAGCGACAGGAGTTTCTGGCACCCGCGATTCGCGGCGAGAAGATCGCCGCACTTGGAGTATCGGAACCGGGCGCCGGGTCCGACGTAGCCGGCATGCGCACCGTCGCGAAGAAGGACGGTGACGACTACCTGATCACCGGCAGCAAGATGTGGATCACCAACGGCACCCGTTGTGACTTCATTACGCTGGCTGCCCGTACCTCGGAGTCACGCCACGGTGGCATCAGCCTCTTTACCTTCCCCACCGACACCCCGGGCTTCGAGGTCGGCGGCAAGATCAGGAAGATCGGCAACCACTGCTCCGACACGGCGATTCTGCACTTTGACAACTGCCGGATTCCAAAGCGTTATTTGCTCGGCGAGGAAGGTCACGGCTTCTATCACATCATGACGAACTTTCAGGGCGAGCGTCTGGTCGGCGCGGTCATGGGTGTCGCAGGCGCCCAGTTCGCCATCGACAAGACCATCGAGTATTGCCGGGATCGCCCTGCGTTCGGAAAGAACCTGCTTCAGTTCCAGGTGACTCGGCACAAGCTGGTCGATCTGGCCACCCAGGTGGAAGCAGGCCGCTGGCTCGCCTATGCGGCCGCCGAGGAGTTCCAGCGCGTTGGACCCGCCGCCACGCAGAAGATCTCGATGGCCAAGCTGTACTGTGCCGAAGTCGCCAAGAAGGTAGCCGATGAGTGCCTGCAGATGCATGGCGGCATGGGCTACTCCGACGAATCCTTCATCTCGCGCTATTTCCGTGATGTGCGTCTGCTGCCCATCGGTGGCGGCGCATCCGAGGTCATGAAGGAGATTCTCTCCAAGCTCATGAACCTGGGCTGAGCGACTTCAGGCGAGGATCGAAGTGTTCTCAATCACCGTGCGACGGTCGCCGTTGCATGATTCCCAGAGGGCCCTGAAGCGTGTAGCCGGGTTGGTGGCGAGGCCGTCATCACCCAGAAGCGGCATCACAAACTCGCGCTCGGAGGGATGTTCGTCGCGAATCGCCTGACGGTCGAGTCCGCGCGCCGCGATGTGCACGAGCTCGGTCGCCAGCTCGCGTACGTCCAGACCTCGCCACGACCCCGACAGCCCGGAGCGTGCCACCGCCCTGCCAAAGTCGCGTGCCGCTTCGCCGTCCAGCGTCGGCACGAGCGCGAAAGCCTCGCGGCGGGCCCCCGTGTCGTAGAGCAGCCCCTTGAAGAGCGCCGGCATGGCGAGCAGGTGCGTCTCGGGGCCGGCGTCACAGGTACGCAGCTCCAGATATTGCTTGAGGCGGGTGTCGGGGAACACTGTGGACTGGTGTAGCTGCCAGTCCCCCCAGGTCGCATGGTGCCCCTCGTGACCTTTTGCGAGGAACTGACGAAAGGGAATGCCGCTGAGGTCGATGTATTTTCCGCCGCGCGTGATGAAGAACATCGGCACGTCGAGCAGGTAGTCGACGTAGTGTTGAAAGCCAGCGCCGGGGTCGAGGAAGAAGTCGGGGATGCCGCAGCGATCGGGGTCGGTGTCTTCCCAGACGTGCATGCGGAACGTTTCGAACTCGGTAACTTTTCCGAATCGATACGGCGAGTTGGCGAACATGGCGGTGGCGAGCGGCCCGACGGTCGAGGTCAGGCGCAGCATCTCCATGGCGTCGGCTTCGGTGCGGAAGTCGTAGTTCGCCTGCACCGTGGAGGTCATCTTCATCATCCAGTGGGCAAGCGACCCGCGGGTGGGCAGGTAGCGGCGCATGACCTGGTACCGGCTCTTGGGCATCCATGGCACGTCGTCCAGGTCGTCCCAGGGATTCAGCGCCATGTGCGTCCAGACCTGTCCGAGTGACGCGCCCACTTCGCGGACGTCGGTCAGGTGACTGCGGAGCTCGTCGCGGGTCTCAAAGATCGTGCGGGCGATTTTGCCGGAGAGCTCCAGCTGGCCGCCCGGCTCGAGGGTAACGGCGCCACCATCCTTTTCGAGTGCCAGAATATTTCCGTTGTCAAACAGCGGCTTGTACCCTCTTTCCTGCGCGAGCATGCCCAGAAGACGACCAATGCCATGCTCGCCTTCGTAGGGGACCGGCTTGAGCGAGTCGCACAGAAAGCCGAACTTCTCGTGTTCGGTGCCGACACCCAGACGGACGTCGCCCTTCACGGCAGTCGAAAATAGCTCTACCAGCTGTTCAGGGTGAAGCGGCTGGTCGTTCTCCGCGAGGTCTCGCGACATGTGGGCGCCTGCTGGGAGGTGTCGAAGGTCAAGGGGGCGGCAGCATGGAGACGAACGTCGCAGTGAGCAAGAGGTATCATGCAGAAGTGTCGGAACGGATCAGGGCGGCGGTTTGTTCCGCGCGGGACGTCGAGCGCCGGGAACGCGCAGATTCGGAGGTCGTCACGGCGTTTCGGGCGCGGCGGCCAGGGGCGTGATCCTGTACTTGATCTCCCCGGTTCAGGCTGCTAAGCCGCCGCGCACTTCACACGCGACCGGACCAGTGGGCCTGCGTGTTGCCACATGTCGTGGCAATGGCCCGAAGGGATGATGGCGCGGCGGTTCAACGCGAAAACAAAAAGGAGAGATCATGAGCAATCCCGGACTGAAGGAACTTCTCGACGCTGGCGTACACTTTGGCCACCAGACAGGCCGTTGGAACCCGAAAATGCGTCCATTTATCTATGGCGCGCGCGGCGGTGTTCACATCATCGACCTTTCGAAGACCGTTCGCCTTCTGGACCGCGGTCTTGAGGCTGTCGCCAACACGGTCGCACAGGGCAAGAGTGTGCTGTTCGTCGGCACCAAGAAGCAGGCTCAGGAGATCGTGAAGGAAGAAGCCTCACGCGCTCGTCAGCACTACATCACCAGCCGTTGGTTGGGAGGCACGCTGACGAACTGGGCGACCATGAAGGGTCGCGTGGAGCGTCTGAAGGAGCTGGAGCGCATGGCAACCGATGGCTCGTTCGAGAAGTACACCAAGAAAGAAGCGCTGATGCTGGAGCGCGAGCGCGAGAAGCTCGAGCGCAACGTGGGTGGCGTGAAGCACATGAATGGCCTCCCGGGTCTTATCTTCGTCATTGACCCTCGCAAGGAAGAGATCGCTGTGCAGGAAGCCAACCGACTTGGCATTCCTGTGATGGCCATCACCGACACCAACTGCGACCCGGACGGTATCGAGTTCGTGGTGCCGGGTAACGATGACGCTATCCGCTCGATTACCCTGTTCGCCAAGGCGATCTCGGACGCCTGCATCGAAGGCTCACGTCGCGCACCCGGCGGCGGAGGCGACCGCAACGCCGCTTCTTCCAACACGACGTGGGATGCAGAGACGCGCTCGATCGTCCAGGCAGGCGGTAACGATGTCGAAGTGCGTCGCAAGGGCGCCGCTCCGGCCGAAGGCTAAATCGTACTGCGGACACACCTCGACGGGCAGTGTCCGCTTTCATTCCGAATCTCCCTGAAGGAACTACCGATGTCGTTCTCCGCTTCTGATGTGAAGGAACTGCGCGACCGCACTGGCGCAGGCATGATGGACTGCAAGAAGGCCCTGACCGAAACCGACGGTGACCTTGAGAAGGCCATGGAGTGGCTGCAGATCAAGGGCATCGCCAAAGCCGCGAAGAAGGCCGACCGAGTTGCCGCTGACGGCCTCGTTGGCGCCTTCATATCGGCAGACGGCAAGACCGGCGCGCTGGTTGAAGTCAACTGCGAGACCGATTTCGTCGCTCGCAACGACGACTTCAAGGGCTACGTTTCGCTTCTGGCCCGTTTCGTTGTCGAGAACAACATCAGCACGCTGGAAGGCCTGCTCGCCGCTTCCTACGAGGGCGCCACGATCGAGGAGCTCAACAACTCCAAGATCGCGTCGATCGGCGAGAAGATTACCATTCGTCGACTTTCGTTGCATACCGCTGCAGACGGATTCCTCGCAAGCTACCTGCATGGCGGCGGCGTGAAGGGCGCACTGGTGGCAATCAGCACTGGTGGTGCAGCCCCGACCCCCGAGCTGCTCGATGCAGGCCGCAACGTCTGCATGCACATCGTGGCTGCAGGCCCCCGCTTCACCACGCAGGCCGAGATTGACGACGAGACGCTGGAGAAGGAGCGTCGTCTGCAGATCGAGCAGGCTGCCGAGTCCGGCAAGCCCCGGGACATCGCCGAGAAGATGGTGGAAGGCCGTCTTCGCAAGTGGAAGCAGGAAATCTGCCTCGCTGACCAGCCGTTCGTCATGAACCCTGACCAGACTGTCGCGGCCTACCTGATCGATACTGGCAAGGCTGCCGGAATCAAGGCTGCGGCCACAGGGTTCATCACCTACGTACGTGGCGAAGGCATCGAGAAGCAAGCCTCGAACCTCGCAGCCGAAGTGGCTGCCATGACCCGCTGATTCTGGCGGGCGTTGCGCCAATCCTCGGCATGAACCTCTCTGCTACAGAGGCCTCTCCATGATCGACGACATCATCAACGACCTCAAGGATGGGTTCGACAAGGCCTACACCAAGCTCACCCGTGAGCTCGGGCGTATCCGCACCGGTCGCGCCAGCGCCAACATGCTCGATGAAATTCGCGTCGACTACTATGGTTCCCCTACCCCGCTCTCGCAGGTAGCGACCATCAAAGTCCCAGAGCCGCGTATGATTACCATATCGCCCTGGGATCGTTCCGTCATGAAAGACATCGAGAAGGCCATCCTGGCCTCCGACCTCGGACTGAACCCGAACAATGATGGCACCCTGATTCGCCTCGTAGTGCCCCCGCTCACCGGCGAACGTCGGACCGAGCTGGTCAAGACGGCCAAAAAAGTGGCCGAGGACGCACGCGTGGCCGTCCGTGGTGCACGTCGAGATGCCAACGAAATGCTCAAGTCACTCGAAAAAGATGGCGACATCAGCGAGGACGACCTGCATCGTTCGCTTACCCGAGTTCAGGAGCTGACCGACAAGGCCATTGAGCATGTCGATGGGCTCGTGGCACGAAAAGAAGCAGAAATTCTGGAAGTCTGAGCTTTTCATCGTTCCCTGGCGGCACCATGAAGGCTGTGCTCTCGCACAGCCTTCTTTCGTTTTTGGGGTTCGCTCATGCGTCATCATTCGTTTATCGCCATGACGGTCATGCTCATCGCAGCGTGTGGAGGATCGTCTCCCAGTGTCGTTGAATCCGCCAACGAGCCCGCGAACGCCGGCGATTCCACACAAACGTATGACACCACCTCCACGATTCTGGACACACCTCAGAACGTTACAATCGAGCACTCCCGGCTATTTCTAACGACGCCCTGGGACCTCCTGGTCAATGTCGATTCATTTACGCTGGAGCCAGCCATCTGGCCACGCGTTGGACAGGAGCCGAACCGACCGATCATCGCCATGGGTCACATGTCCCGTCTGGATGACGGCAGAGTCGAGCTGGTTCCATGGTTTCAACTCTCGTCGCCCATGACGGAAGTCGCGCTTACCGCAATGCCTGCCGACCAACCCGCTATCCCGTCTGGATTAAAGGTTATTTCAACAGTCGAAGCCGTTTCTGGCAATACATTTACCGTTCCCATCGGACTCTCGGAAGACGTCGAGCCCGGCGACATCTACTTCGTCATGAACGCGACGACATCGGGGGATCGCCTTGGGGACCGTATCGGGGCCATGGCGACGGTGACCACGGTTGGACGGGGCACCTCGACGCTGGTCACGCAGCACTCACAAACGCCGCCACAGGAAGGCGACATCGTCCTCTTCGTGCAAAGTCACATGGACTATACGCCGCGCGAAACGACGCTGTATTTTGCTCTGCTACAGCCCGAAGCCCAGAACACCGGGCAGCTCTCGCCGCTCGCGGCGGCCGTGCCTCAATTACTGGCCGACTTTGGCATCTCGAACATTTTGTTTGCGACGCTCCCTCAATGGCTTGACCCAGAGCCGGCTGGCGCAGCTCAAGCCGCTGCGGAAACCATTGAAACGCTTGTACAGGACGATGACGCGTTCGGCGCGGTGGCGTTTGGGCGGATCGACGGCAATACCCTCGTGTTCAACGCCGGCTCATGGGGTCCAGCGACAAGTTACGGAGGACTTATCGGCATTCTCCCCGGCGGTCTGCGTATTGAACTGCAGTCTGATCTTGAGACAGCCGCAGCACAGCTCGCACCCAGCTTTGTCGCCACCGGCCTGGCGATGCGCGGCGACCATGCCCTGGCGGTCTACCTGCTAGAGGTCGCCACCCGCGATCCTGCCATGCAGGCCGACGTCAGGTACCACCTTCGCGAGCATATTGCCGTGCGCTGGCTTGACCTCGGACGCGCCGACGAAACCCTCCGGCTACTGGAACACGATGTGCTCGCCAGTGCACGTTCCGGTGAAGTCCGTGCGCAGCTCAACGCCCTGTCGGTGCTCATTTCGGTCTATCATCGTCTTGGAGATTGCGATTCCGCGGTCACGGCGGCCAGACAGTATCTGGACCTCGCCGAACAGGAAATTCCTTTGTCGGCGCGCGAAAGCGAGCTGACCCGGCTTGCCCTCTGCCTGAGGGATCTGGATTCACCAGATGCTGCAGACGCCGCGACACGGGCTCTCGAGGCCGTGCGCCTTTCGAGCGGTGCGGACTCACCTGCAGACCTCATGGCGCTCGAGTTTCGACTGGCCGAGGGTTCGCTTGAGCGACTCAGGGCAGCGTCCGCAACCTTACAGGGCCAGGTGTTGGCGTTGGCTCCACAGGAGCAGGTCAACTTTCTGCTCTTGCAGGCACGGGCGTTCGCCGAAGTCGGCGATGCCACCGAAGCGCAGCTGCTGGCTGCGCGAGCACTTGAGATTCAAGCAGAGCACGAACTGGACGTAACCAATAACATGAAGACTGCGCTGGCCCTGACCTACCTGTTCGCGGGGGACCGGCAGCAAGCGAGTGACTGGTTGACTCAGGCCGCAGCAGCCATGCTTTCGGACGGCACGTATGAGGGTGCCGCACAGTTCCTGCTGTATGCCGCCCGGCTGGAGTTCAGTCTCCTGTCAGAGGGTGGCATGGAACCCACACCCGAGTTCGTCAACTCACTGGCGCGCAAGCTGGACGCGTCCTGTCGGCTGTACCGCATCCTCGGCAACTCGCATCAGGCTGGAGAGTGCATGGCGACACTCGCGATTCTGCAAACAGCGCTGGGTCAGCACGAGGCATCGATGGCGACGTTCGAGCGTGCCGCCTTCCACATGATCCGCTCAGCGAATCTGGAGGGGCTGATTGTCGCGTTAGAGACGCGAGCGCAGCAGCTAGAGGCTGCGGGAGCGCTTGAAGCGGCTGCAAGCCTGTATTCGTTAGCGCGCGAGTTCGATATTCGACAGCTCATCGAACAACGATACCGACAGGGGACGACTCGCTAGGGGCGGAGTCATCGCCGCCGCTCAGGGAAACGGGAAGGGGAACCCACCGCCGCCGCTGCCAGCAACGCACTGCGGACCGGTGCCTCCGAGGTCAAACAGCGGGGCCGAGCACGACTCAGCGTCGCCGCGACAGGCATCGGGATCGGATTCATCGCAGGTGCCGCACGCGAACTTGAGAACGCTGCCGCCGCCGCCGCCGAGCAGACCGCCCAGCAGGTCGAAGGAGACCTGACAGGTCAGGCCAGGCGGACACGGCGCGTTAAAGGGGTCCACATCGCCGCCTGTTCCCAGATCACCCAGACCTGGAATGGGGATACCGCCACCACCCCCAAGCAGCGAGCCAATGTCGCCGTTGCAGAGTCCCGGGATAAAGCAACCTACGCCGCCGGGACCGCTGTCGCAGGCAGCGGCGGTCGCACCGACGTAGCCGAGCTCAGCAGCGAGGGTCTGACACTCCGAGTCTGACGTACAGTCGCCAGGGTCGCCGCCAGCGACGCACTCGCCATTGATGTCACACAACTGTCCGGCGGGGCATGTGCAGGCCTCACAGATGCCGCGAGCGCAAATCTCACCCGATGGGCAGTCGCCCGAGGTAATGCACTCGACACAACGACCGATTCGCGTGTCGCAGATGCCCGCCGGACAATCCGTGATGCGGGTGCAGGGAGCGCCCGCCACGATGCACTGTCCATCTGCCGTGGAGCAGGTCTGACCGGCGTCACAGTCGGAGTCGGCGCCGCAGCCAACACAACGACACAGATCGGGGTTCAACACAGGCGTGTCACCGGTGCAGCTGGACGGCGGAATCGCGCAGCTTGCGCCACCGCAGCTGTTGGCGAGCGGCGTGCAGACCAGATTACCGCCCGCATTGCGGCACTGCTCGTTGTCCTGACAATCGGCCTGGCTGGCACACTCGTCCAGGCAGAAGTTTCCACCCGCGAATGGGGTACAACGGGCACCAGAGCCACACTGAACATCCACGTTGCACTCACCGCAGGTCGGCGTCTCGGTAACACAAGCGGGACCACCTTCTGCAGCAGGGTTGCAGAACTGACCTTCAGCGCACCCAGCTCCCAGACAACCATCGCAGGAGTTGGTCACGGGTCGACACTGACTCGGGCGACCTGCCACGGCGGCGAAGCAGGTGAAACCGGTGGGACAATCCGAGTTGGCGGTGCATTCAGTGCCACAATACTGGAACGTACCACCTGCGCCGTCGTTGAGCGTGACACACAGGTTGTTACCGCCACCGCAATCGGCATCCGAAGTACAAGGCGAACACAGCCCACCGCTTCCTGACTGACAAACTCCGTCCACGCAGGTCTGACCGTCGCCGCACGCGGGATCACAACCCGCGCCCTGACACTCGCCATCCACACACGTCTGACCGTCACTGCAGAGCACGCCGTCGCACGGGTCCGCTGCTTCTACGCAGGTTCCATCTCCGCCACACGTGCTGCCGACCGGGCACTCACAATCATCACTGCATACGCCCAAAGGCTCGGAGCACGCGCCTTCAAAGCAAACTTCACCCCGCTCACAGTCATCACTGCAATCGCAGGAGCCATCATCGACTACCTCGTAACAGATGCCGTCGATGCACTCTTCGCCGCGTTGGCAGCTTGGCAGGGGGCGTTCGCCGCACTCGACCGCGGAGCAAACTCCCTCGGCGTCGCCGTCGAACACTCCATCGCCGTCGTCGAACAGGCACGCCTCGCCATCGGCGCAGTCGCCATCGTCCGTACAGCCCGCTTCTTCACATGTGCCGGATCCGCAAATCTGTCCGCGGGGACAATCCTCCGAATCCGTGCAACTGGTTCCGGCCACGTCGGCTGCAGAGCAACCAGCCAGACTCAAGGCCACACCCAGCGCGAAGGCGAGGCCTGAATTCAATGACTTACGATTCGACATCTGTCTCTCCTACAGCGTGCGAACGGCGACCATGATCACCGAAACGCCATTCAGAACTCCTGAACAAAAGCGCGACCTTCGCTGTATAAAGGCTTTGCCAAACGGTGACAACTATGCCGCCCAACCCGTAAGATCCGCCGCGGCCCGTTGACATCACTACGCCCGTTGAAATTGCCGCGCGGACGCGGAGTATCGGCCGTAGCCCTCAGCGCGTTGACGCCGATCCCGGCGCGTGTCAGACAGCTGTAAACGCTTCATTCACGTGACAATGCATGCGAAATCTCCTCCGAGAAGGACTCCGACGACTGGTCGCTTCAGGCCCTCAGCGTGCGCTCGGCCCCAAAAAAGCCCGCGTGATTACCGTCGCTGCACAAAAGGGTGGCGTCGGGAAAACCACCACCGCCGTGCAACTTGCCTCGGCGTTGGTGCGATTTGAGGGCGCCAAAGTCCTGTTGATCGATCTTGATCCACAGAACCACGTCCACACCGCTCTGTGTGGAATAGCAAGGCAGGGCGGGCGACCCATCAGCACGAGCTTACTGGCAACTGAGACCGTCGATGTGATGGATCTGGTCGCACCATCAGCCCTTGCTGGCCTCGACCTGCTCCCCCCGGACCCAAGACTTGCCGAGGCCGAAAACCTGCTCAGTTCACGCATAGGCAAGGAGCTCGTTCTTCGCGACGCCCTGCGGGAAGCCCGCACGTGGTACGACGTTATCCTGATCGACTGCCCTCCTCACCTGGGCAATCTCACACTCAATGCACTCGTTGCTGCCGATTGGGTACTGATTCCCTGTGACCTTGCGCCGTTGGCTGCCCAGGGCGTCGAATCACTGGTGCATACCATTGGTACCGTCTCCGCGCGGCTCAATCCGGAACTGGACCTGTTAGGCGTCCTGGTCACCAGGTTTGACTCGCGCAACGGAAAGCTGAACGACAGCATTGAAGCCGAGCTGCGTGAAACCCTCGGAGATGCCGTCATGAACATCCGCATTGGTACCACAACCGCCCTGCCCAAAGCGCAACAACGCGGCATCGACATCTTCGAGCATGACCCCAGAAATCGCGCTGCAGAACAGTACCGCGCCCTGGCTCGGGTCGTTCATTCGCGTCTGAGCGGCGCTGTGGTGGGAGACACATGAGGTCGGTTCTCGACCGTATCATGCCGCTGGCGATGGTAACCGCCGCTTTACAAGGCTGTGCGATCTTCGTCCCAAGAACGGATACGCATCCCACGGAAATACAGGCCCCCCCGCCGCCACTGGGAGACGCCGATTTGCTGACGCCGCTGGTGGTCCGGGTTCACGACACCTACGCCCCCCAAACAGCCATCGCTCAGGCGTGGCAACTTGCGTTCGCCGCTTCGGAGCAGCTCGCCGCTGAGAACGAAGCAGGCGAGGTCGTTGACGGAACCGAAACCACTTCCGCCGCCGACCCTCTGACCGAAGCCTGGGTTCGCATCAACCGTGCCGTCATTTACGGCGAAGTGGCCTCGCTGCCCTTGCCCGATGCTCAACCCGTGTCCGTCGAGCAACAGATGATCGCGCGCGAACAACGGAACGTGCAGCCAGGCCACCTGCGACTTCACACCATCAACACGGGAGAGCACTACGACATTCAGGTATACGACGCGAATGGTCGTATGCGCGTTCAGGCCATCGGCGAAGTCAGCCTCGCGCTGAGGGACGTGCGCTCGGGAAGGTCGCGAACGATTCACCCGCGCACGATCGCCATGCTCTACATGGTGGGACAGTACTACGATGTTCCCTTGCAGGTCGTCTCTGGTTACCGCGTCCGCGGTGTGAATGCGACAGAGGGTTCACGGCACGGTTCCGGCGAAGCGTGCGATTTCCGGATTCCTGATGTTGGCGTGCGTAATCTGGCGCGATGGCTGGACAATACCTTCGCAGACGTCGGCGTGGGTTATTATCCCCGAAGTGGATTTGTTCACCTGGACAGACGGGACCGGTCTTTTTACTGGATCGACAACAGCGGTCCGGGACAGCGCTCGCGAACAAGGTCTCGCAGTGCCTGGGAGCCTGCACAGGAGCAAGCCGACCCGACTCTGCGCAGCGTGCACATTACGGAAGAAGAGCTGTATCAGCTGCCCCCCCGCTGGCGCGAATACGGTTACGAAAACTGACGCGGTAACCGACCACGGACCGTGGGAACCCACGCGATTCTCCGACGGAGTCACGTGGACCGGGGGCCCACGGCATGTCTCTTCAAATGGCGGATACAAAGCTGGTGTGAAAGCCGCCGACTCTCGCTCGTTGTCACGCGAGCTACACGCTATTGGCCTCTTACCCGGTCAAGCATGGCCTGCGCGCTGGTATCACCGCGCTCGATGGCCTCTTCAAAGGCCGCAATGGCGGCTTCGCGATCATCAAGTCGGAAGTACGCCTGACCCAACTTGGTATAGTAGGTGGCGCGCCCGCCATTGCGGGTGGCGGCCCGGTAGTGCGTGACAGCCCCGGCGAAATCGCGTGACTGAAATGCAATCTCGCCGAGTCCAAAGTGAGCTGCGCCAACACTCGAGTCCAGACGAATGGCCTCGCGGTAACGTTCAGCCGCCTGTTCGGGGTTTGAAGAGCGCAGCCCATCGCCTTCACGAGCCAGCTCGCGTGCCCGGGTGCGTCGTTCTTCGCGTTCGGCCGCAGCTGTCGACTCGCGTTGCGCGTCAGCCTCATTATCCTGTGGCTGGGCCTCTACAACAGCTGGCTGTGCCACCGGCGGTGCGGTCACCACCGGAGGCGTCGGAGGAGCGACTTGAACATCGGCGACCTGCTCAGGCACGGCGACATCCACCTGAACGTCAGCCGGCACCGCCGGCTCTCCGAGGTCGGAGGCTTCGTTACCGGAATCCAGATCAACGGTGTCTTGTTCGAGCGCCTGCTCGATGACGTCCGCTTCGGCGACCTCGGGAGCCTGCAGATCGGCGTTCATCGCGTCAGCATCGGCCGCAGAGGCGGTGTCCGATTCGGCCGCGACAAGCGACGCCGCGTTCAGCGTACCAGGCGACCCGGCGGTAGCGCTCTCGGCTTCCGCCTGCGATTCGTCGTCGCGTCCACGGGACGGTTCTTCAGGAGCAGGGGTCGTCGTGGTCACTACTGCAACCACGCCCACAATCACCAATAGTAACGCGACCACCCCGAGCGCAAAGAATCGTGAGTTCCGTTGTGCCTCATCGCTGCGCGGAGCGGCGATATGAAGGCTGGTCGCTATCGCTTCTTCATTGGCGCCCTCGGCGAACCAACCCAGCTCGGCGTCGTCATCCACGTCGAGTGGAGCGGCGGTCACAGGGCCTGTCAGCTTAATCTGATGACGTGGGGACGACTCAGGCGCCTGGCGGGCTCCACGGTCAGTTAAACCGGATTCAGCCGAACCAGTCGTCGACGTGGACGACCTGTCATCCTTTTTACCGAGCGCCGGGGAAGCAACGACTGCCGGCACGGCTCCGGTCTTACCCGTCTTGGCCTTCTTCTTGTTTTTCTTGTCTTTCTTACCTCGCCCCGCGTCGCCACCGGACGCTGATGTGGCACTCGTAGCGTTGGTATCGCCGGAGTCGGGAGCATCGTCACCCGCGTCCGCGTCGTCCGAATCAGCGACCTCAAAGTCCGCGGACATCCCCGAGGCGGCTCGGCTTGCGCTCGAGGAACCGTGGTGGTCAACGGGCTCGTTGCTCGTCGCTGCACCGGATACCTCGTGACCAGCCGTAGCGCTGTCAGCCGCGGAGTCGTCAGTGACACCTTCGACACCAGCATCACCATCGGCGGTGGACGCGTCTGCGTTCGACGAATCATCGAGGGTGCCTTCGGGGTGTTCGTCCGTAGGGACGTCTTCGCCAGCGAGCACTCCGACGGGCGCGATGCCCATGGGCGATGCCAGCCTTTCAAGCGCTTCCTCTGCGTTCTCGCGGAGCGAAGTGACCGCGCGTCGAAACTCGCGCGCCGAGGCGAAGCGCTTGTCAGGCTCTTTTGAGAGAGCTCTCAGAATGAGCGCTTCGAGTTCTGCCGGAACTTTCAGCCCCGGCCGGGCAAGACGAAGCGGCAGCGGCTTCTCGAAGATCTGACGCTTGAGCGTCGTGCCTACCGAGTTGGATGCGAAGGGTGACTTCCCGGTAAGCATCTCGTACATCAGCAATCCGACGACATACAGGTCGGAACGCTCATCTGGTTGCTTGCCCTGAGCCTGCTCGGGCGAGAAATACTGCGGCAACCCCAGATACCGGTCAGGGTCGGTCCTGCTGGTCTTGACCGGGTCAGCGACGGAATACAGGAAGTGCTGAAAAGGATCGGTGATGACGACGCTTCCAGCAGTGACGCCCTGCGCCAGCAAAACCTTTCGAGGAGAGAGGCCGCCGTGCGCAGAACCCGTGCTGTGCAGCTCCTGAAGAGCATCGAGAAGACCGCACGCGACCGAACAGGCGTCATCGGTGCTCAGCGTACCCGATGCCTCCAGAATCGAGGCGAGAGAGGGAGCGTCGACCCACCGCGACGCAATCCAGCCGCCTGGGCCGTGAATCTGAAAAGCGGCGACGGGAGGCGTGCGGGCAGGCCGGATTCTCCGCAGCGCTCGCAGGGCCTTCTCGAAGGCGGTTCGCCCGTCTTCATTCGCGAGCGCCCAGGGTTCAAACCGCTTGATGGCAGCTTTGCGCCCCGTCTCGATCTCGGTGGCCCGTACGACCTCGCCCAGTTCGTCACGCCCAACCGACTCGCCGAGTTCAAACCGTGCGTTCAATTCCATTCGGGGGCACCTGCTAACATAGGCATGCTACGCACAACATCGACACAAGCCAGATTCGCCGACATATCCTTCAGTTGCCCTGGCCGGGGGCGCCCTGTAAGGTTTGAGTGCACAGAACAAGCGTTAACATGCCGGACTGAACACGCGCGGAGCATGGGCATAGCACAACCTCAAATTCGTTGGCAACGCCCGTAGACCATAACTCCCACATGAGCTAGTGCACGGCACGTTACTCACGCGCCGGGTGTCCGGCACAGGCAGAAGAAAGGATGACAGAATACAGGCGAAAAGTGCGGCCGCAGATTGAATTGCCCGAAGTTTCCCGACTGGCCGAACAATCGGCCACGCTGTCACGAGGCGCGCTCGTATCCGCGGCGTCTCCCAGGCTACGCGGCAAATCCCGTCGCCACCTGCGCAGCCTTGGCAACACGCTACGACCTGTAGTGCATATCGGGCATCACGGACTGACGGAAGGGCTCGCAGACGCTGTGTGGGATGCGCTGCAGCAGCACGAACTGGTGAAAATCAAAGTGCTGGAGACGTGTCCTGAATCGATCGGCACCGTCGCACTCTGGCTCCATCTGGTGACCGGCTCGCAGGTGCCACAATGGCTGGGACGCACGCTGCTCGTTTATCGGCCGTTCGACGAGAAGCCGCAAATTCGTCTGCCCGAGGCCTAGTGGAGAGGATCGAACTGGATCCCTGGCTTCCGCGCCCTGATCGCGTGCTTGAGCTCGTGCGGCACCTGCAGCGGGGTCATCTGGTCGCATTTCCTACCGACACGTCGTGGGCGGTCGCGTGCGACCCCATGCAGTCAGCTGCCACCGCTCGATTGACCGAGTTGCGTGCGCGGATGTCTGGAAAAGACAGCCGCAGCCTACGGGAGCGCCCCATGAGTCTGCTCTGCGGCGACCTGTCGGTGGCAGGGCGTTTTGTCACCATGGACCAGCCCCAGTTCCGGCTGGTGCGGCGACTACTGCCGGGGCCCTACACCATTATCCTCCCAGCCTCGCGGGAAGTACCCCGACAGTTGCAGACGCGTCGAAACGAAGTCGGCATCCGGATACCCGACACCCCGATCTGCACGGCCTTGCTGGTCGCATTCGGCGGCCCCCTCCTTGGCGCCACGGCGCGAAGCCTGGAAGGCGCGCTCATGGGCTCGTCGGCCGATGTTGCCAGGCTGGGTCGGGGCGCGGTCGACGTGGTCGTCGAGACCGAGCCCATCGTCCCCGAACCCAGCACTGTTCTGGATCTGACTACGGGCGTAGTCCATGTCCTGCGATTGGGAATGGGGGCCGTGGAACGTGACTGGATCCGGCAGGACGAAGGATAACCCGCGATCTTCATTCATCACCCATCCGTTAGAATCCGAACACCATCCTAACCAATATTTCACTTTCACATCATACACTTGAACCGATTCCGTATCGGCACAATTTGTGCATTCGATCCCCGCACTTCTTTAACCGAGGGGCTTACACCCCCGAATCGGAGATGCGCCGCCCATGTATAGCGGTAATAAATTAACACCTCGTCGCTTTCGCAGCCCGGCTCTGAGTCT
>Ga0169931_10004505_pt1 | contig 21690 bp, 19 predicted proteins | sample Kivu_15m_20L_FD_129675 | JGI IMG/M metagenome (GOLD analysis project Ga0169931, IMG submission 129675) | Freshwater microbial communities from Lake Kivu, Western Province, Rwanda to study Microbial Dark Matter (Phase II) - Kivu_15m_20L... | ecosystem: Environmental > Aquatic > Freshwater > Lake... | reverse complement strand
GCTAGTTCTCATAAAACTCTAGATTTATTTCTTATTCCTGCGCTGAATGCGAGTCTTCTTCAGGAGTTTTTTGTGCTTCTTCTTAGCCATACGCTTACGGCGCTTCTTCACTACTGAGCCCATTCTCTACTCCTCTCTTATCTTAATGCAAATGTTGGCTAACGCTGTACTCGATTACCTGTCAAATCCTTAAGGTATGAGGCTAAAAATATTCTCATTGCCTAAGTTTTTAAACCATCTACACCTGAGTATAATTGATGAAACTCATTTTCCTTTTTATATTGCCATCATTTATATATCAGGTGCATTTTTCAAACAAGTATACAGTGCCAAAATCGGAGCCTACGACTTTCTAAGGACGCATATGAACACTCCATTATGCCAGCTGCTGAAGCGGCCTCCCATATAGTCAGATGATGTGTTAATTTCCCATTCAGCTATCGGACTAACTTTTGCTGACTTCAATGCATCTCTCGTACCTCTCTTGACATTGTCCCAATTCCAATCATCAACAATTAGGATCAGTTCTTGAAAAAGCATTTTGTCCAATAATTCTATAGCTTTTCTTTGCGAGTCATAATCGTGTGCAGCATCGTAAAAATAAACATGTGGTTGTAGATGGTGGCTAGTTTCCATCATTTCGGTGAAATCTATATCTAAAATGTTGACGCGTGAATTCCTCAAATCTTTTTTCAATACTTTCTGCGCAATTTTCTTTGGTCCACCAAATTGGCTCCAGTTATCAATCAAGGTTGCACTTGCTTTAGTACCATGAAGAATACATTTGGCAGTACTACCTTTCCATACACCTATTTCTAAATAATTGAAATAATCTAGAGAAAGAGACAAAAAATTCAGGAAAGATCTGAATCTTTGCCCAGACATACCTGACAAGAATCTCAACCTAAACGGAGCTGGGAAATGTCCATTCCGATTAGCGTGGTTTAATGCATTCTCTACTATCGCCACTAGTTTGCACTCTTTTGCCCGTTTGATATCTAGATATTTTTCTTCAATATCAATATCACTGTTGGGAATCCAACCGAACGATACTCTGAAAATAAAGCCCTTGCAAAGAATTGCTAGCTGGTATTGGAACAATCCTATAAGTTTCTTCACAGCCACAATTTTCATGCCCAATTCTACTCTACCAGGTAGTTATGTTGAATAGGGGTTTTTGTTGATATCCTAACTCAAGACTGAAACTCGCACCTATTGCCTGTTCTGTTGACTCCCTACTTAACTTTCACAAATTCACTCGCAAGTTGTGGTAACTTTTCGAAATATCTACGCCTCAACAGCATGAACAATTAAACTTCTATTGAACTACTCAGTATAATTTGGTATCGAGTTCATGAGCGAGAAAGGAAGTCGGAGTGGAAAAGGAAACCGTTGTAGTTACTGGAGGAGCTGGTTATTGCGGAAGCCGTTTTGTACCACAACTTCTTGATGACGGTTACAAAGTACGTGTATTCGATGTCATGTACTTTGGAAATGACTTTCTTCCAAAGCAACATCCTGACTTAGAGATAATTAAAGGTGATATTCGAGATACCAAGAAACTTAAAGAGGTATTCGATGGATCAGATTCTGTCGTTCACCTAGCATGTATTTCGAATGATGCAAGCTTTGAATTGAATGAGAGGTTGTCCACCACAGTTAATTTGGATGCATTCGAACCAATGGTTCTTGCAGCAAAAACCTCAGGTGTTCAGCGCTTTATCTACGCATCGTCTAGTTCTGTGTATGGAGTTTCAGATAAACCAGATGTAACTGAAGATCACGAACTTGTTCCACTAACTTTATACAACAAATATAAAGGCATGTGTGAGCCTTTACTTTTAAAACACTTAGATGACATTTTTACTGGAGTGATCCTGAGGCCAGCTACAGTATGCGGTTATGCGCCTCGTCAGAGACTTGACCTCACTGTCAATATCCTGACCAACCTCGCCGTCAACAAACGTCAAATTACAGTTTTTGGCGGTGATCAATTGCGTCCAAATTTACACATTCAAGATTATTGTGATGTTGTTAAGCTTATGCTGACTTCTAATCCCAAGGATATTCAAGGTCAAACTTTTAATGTAGGTTATGAAAACTTGACAATAAATCAGATAGCGGAGATTGTAAAGAAGATAGTGGAAAATAGATTTCCCGGTTCTGAAATTGAGATTGTGAAAACCAAATCTGATGATAATCGCTCGTATCATATCAATTCTGATAAAATTCAAAAAGTTTTGGGTTTTAAACCAAAGCTTTCCGTAGCAGACGCTATCGAGGAATTGTGTTCTGCATTCCACGAAAACAAACTTCCAAATAGCTTAGAGGATGACAGGTACTTTAATGTTAAAAGATTAACAAGGTTGGGGGTTAATTGATCCATGAATCAGAAGGTGGCCCTGGTGACAGGAGGCTTTGGATTTATTGGTAGTCACCTCGTAGATTTATTGATTTTGAATGACTGGAAGGTGCGAGTTATTGATAACTTTGTAGGTGGAAGACGCGAAAATCTTTCTCAGCATATGAATAATGAGCATGTTGATGTTCTTGACGCCGATATTTGCCAGATAGAACCTGAATCTCTTTTTTTTAAAGGTGTTGATGTTATTTTTCATTTAGCTGGCATTGGCGATATAGTGCCGTCTATTGAAAAACCTCTCGACTACATGAGAACAAATGTAGCCGGAACTGTGAATATTCTTGAAGCAAGTCGACTTAATTCGATAAAGCGATTTGTTTATGCCGCTTCTTCGTCATGTTACGGAATTGCAAAAACACCAACAGATGAAGAGCATCTGGTAAACCCAAAGTACCCTTACGCACTATCAAAGTATCTTGGTGAGGTTTCTGCTTTTCATTGGCAAGATGTGTATGGGTTAGAAGTCAACTCAATTTGCATCTTCAACGCTTATGGACCACGCTCAAAAACAACAGGAGCTTACGGTGCAGTTCTTGGAGTATTTTTGAAACAACGACTCGAGAAAGCCCCGCTTACGATCGTAGGTGATGGAAGTCAATCGAGAGACTTTGTCCACGCTACAGATGTTGCCCGCGCTTTTTATCTTGCGGGTACTGGCCCAGTTTATGGTCACAGATTCAATATAGGAGGTGGAAACCCTATAGCAGTCCTGACATTGGCAAAGCTAATCGGTGAGAATTTCATTTTTTTACCAAAGAGGCCCGGAGAACCTGAAATCACATTCGCTAATATTGAAAAGGCGAAATCTCTCCTCGGGTGGTCGCCTAAAAAAGACTTCTTTGAAGGCGTTGATGAACTGCTCGCGAATATCAAAGACTGGAAAGACGCCCCATTATGGAATGAGTATACAATTTCACGCGCAACTGAAAAATGGTTTCAATATTTGGGGAAAAATGAGATTTGAACTGTCAGATCGTTTTAATCACAAAATTAAAACCGTAAACCAACTTTCAAATGAGATTGGAAGCTACCCAAGAAATAAGAAAATAGTTATGTGCCATGGTGTATTTGATATCGTGCATCCGGGACACCTCAGACATCTGCTCTTCGCGAAAAGCAAAGCAGAAATTCTGGTAGTTAGCATCACCTCAGATATCCACATAAAAAAAGGCGCCTTTCGCCCTCACGTGCCAGAGGACTTACGAGCTCTAAATTTAGCTGCACTTGATTTTGTTGATTTTGTAATTATCGATGCTAACGAAACACCTTTGGAGAACATTAATAAGATTAGGCCAGATTTTTTTGCAAAGGGTTATGAATATTCTCCTCAGCAAATGTTTTTTCCAAGAACGTCAGAAGAAACTCTTGCGGTGAATAGTTACGGTGGGGAAATTATATTCACACCAGGTGATTTCATTTTAAGTTCAAGTTCCTACATCAAGAGTACTCCTCCTGACATCAAACTAGAAAAGTTATTAATGATAATGGACAGCGCTAAATTATCATTCGATAATCTGCGTGATGCTCTTAACTTATTCCCGAAATTCAACGTGCATGTTGTGGGAGATACAATTGTGGACTCCTATTCGAATTGCTCCATGGTTGGAGGTCAAACTAAGACACCAACCATGAGTGTACTTTTCGACTCAAAGAGCGACTTTATCGGAGGTGCTGGCATCGTTGCCGCGCATCTGCGATCAACAGGTGCTAACGTCAAATTCACAACGGTTTTGGGTGACGATTCGCTAGGATCATTTGTTCGAGAAGGGATGGCTGAATGGCAAATAGAACTAAATGAAATTTCTGATCAAACACGCCCAACCGTAAATAAAAATGCCATCGTTGTTGGAAATTATCGGTTGCTTAAAATTGACACTGTTGATAATCGCCCAATATCTGATGAACAACTTCAAAGGATTTCTGAATCTATTTCCTGCGAAAATTCTGACGCTGTTGTATTCAGTGACTTTCGGCATGGCATATTCAATAAGAGAACAATACCTTCACTCGTTCAAGCCATCCCGAAGAGTTCCTATAGAGTTGCTGATAGTCAGGTGGCGAGTCGTTGGGGAAACATTCTTGATTTTCTCGAATTTGACTTAATAACTCCAAATGAGAGAGAAGTTCGATTTGCCCTTGGGGACCAAGATTCAGGAATTCGCACCATCGCGTCAGAGATTTTCGAAAGAAGTAGATCTTCAATGCTAATACTCAAACTAGGTGACAAGGGTTTAATTGCCTGTTCGAAAGATGAAGAGAATACTTTCGAAGAAGAGTCTTATCTTGTTCTGGATAGTTTCACTTCAAGAGTTGTTGATCCCGTTGGAGCTGGCGATGCCCTACTTGCGTATTCAACACTCGCCATGTTGGCAACTAACAATCCTGTTATTTCAATAGTACTGGGAAGTTTTGCAGCCGCTTGCGAATGTGAAAAAGATGGGAATAGTCCTGTAACTCCACAGGACTTACTTCAGAAGATTGAGTTTGTCGAGAAGGGGGTAAAATTTGACTACTAAAAACCCTCGAGTAATTATTGTTGGAATGGGAACGCAAGGTTCAAAGCGGCGGCAAAGCATAGGAGAGGATTTTGTCGGATTCGTGGATCCATTCCACCATGATTCAGATTATCGATCGATATTTGAAGTTCCTCCGGAATCATATGACGCAGCTATGGTCTGTACGCCTGACGCTGAAAAATACACCATTATCCAATTCTTACTACAGAATGGAAAACATGTTTTGTGTGAGAAGCCACTAATCCTGAGGAGTCGCAGTCAATATCGAAAAATTCAAAAACAGGCTTCCGACTCAAATTTGATTTACTATACAGCTTATAATCATCGTTTCGAATCTTCAATAATATTAGCTAAAGATGTCATCGGTGAAAGCCAATTGGGAGAAATTTATTTTGTGAATTTATTTTATGGCAACGGAACTTCTCAAGATATCTTGAATTCAAGCTGGAAGGACTTTGGCTCTGGCGTTGTACATGATTTGGGAAGCCATCTTTTAGATTTACTAAATTTTTGGTTCTCCGAATTGGTTTTTGAATTTCAATCGACTTCACTAAGCAATTTTGAGACAAAATCACCTGACTACGCAATACTGCACTCTAGGAACGTCTTACCAAGAGCCACTTTACAAATTACCACCTGCATGTGGAAAAATACGTTCCGAGCGGACATTGTTGGCAGCAAAGGTTCTTTACACATTGAGGGTCTTGCAAAGTGGGGTAAATGCATTGTGTCGCAAAGGACTCGAATGTTTCCCTCCGGCGTTCCTGAAGAATCAATTTTTGAATTCAAGTCTGGTGATTTAACCTGGGAACGTGAATACCAACACTTTAAAAATTTAATCGCAAAAGGTTCTGGAAGCAATCTCGACCACGATAATTATATTTGGCAAACTCTGGAAAAGGCACTCAACCAAAGTAAGAGAGTTTCCTAATGAGAGTTGCTTTCGTGGGAATGAGTCACCTTGGGATTGTGAGCGCCATTGGTCTCGCTGCGAAAGGTGTAGACACTATATGTATAGACAAAAATAAAAAACTTATCGATAAATTGCGAATTGGCGAATTCCCAATCGTAGAAGAGAACCTAGGATCTCTTTACAGCAAGGCTCGAGATTGCCTGAGATTTTCTGTAGACTTTAATCTCTTGAATACCTGTAATTTAGTCTACATCTCTCAAGATGTTCCCACTGATGATCTGGGCCAAAGCGATACAAATGGTATTGATGAATACATAAAAAGTGTTGTCGATTTCCTAAATCCAGAATCAGGAATTGTGATTTTAAGTCAAGTTAGACCAGGCTTTACGAGAAAAGTTAAGAGCACTCTTTCAAATTACTTGGCTTACCAGGTCGAGACTTTAGTTTTTGGCAAAGCAGTAGAGCGTGTATGTTTCCCTGAAAGATACATCGTTGGACTAGTTGACGAAGATTCAAGAATGTTACCGGCACATGAAAAAGTTCTAAAACTCTTTGATTGTCCAATCTTGACAATGAACTATGAGTCGGCAGAGCTCGCAAAAATTTCCATTAACTTGTTTCTCGCCTCATCCGTTCTTGCTGCAAACTCACTCGCACAATTAGCTGAGACAATAGGTGCCCGCTGGTCTGACATTGAATCTGCTCTGAAACTCGATAAAAGAATTGGACCTGAGGCATACACAAGTCCCGGATTGGGAATATCTGGGGGGAACGTCGAACGAGATATCCGATCTGCAGAGATGCTGGCTTTATCGCACAATTGTGATCGAACTCTTTACCATGCTATAGAATCAAATAGCCTGCTTCGAAAACAATGGCCCTCTGAAATCCTCTTATCCTTACTCCCTAATCTGGCTCCAAAACCAACCGTTGCTATGTGGGGTTTGACTTACAAAAGTAAAACACATTCACTAAAAAATTCACCCGCCCTGCGGAATATTGAGAATCTCATGCATATTTGCAATTTGCAAATTTCAGATCCTCTAGTAGATATACCTTCACACTTATCAGGTAAAGTAAGTTTTGACTACAATCCCTTAAAGGCGCTTGACGGGGCCGACGTTCTAATTATTTTCAATGATTCTAAAGAGTTCTGCCAATTTTCTATTGATATGATGAAGACAATGATGAGAGATAGAATTATTATCGATCCTTTTCGAGTTCTTTCCAACAAAGTTGACTCAGATTTTGATTACTTTGTGTTAGGCAGCAAGCCAAAGTTACGTTATCGAGGTTCTTTAAATTGAAAAAAGTACTAATTATCGGAGCAACAGGTTTCATTGGAGCCTCGTTAAGCAAACTCTTGTCGTCGTATGGTTGTAAAGTAATTCAGGTAGGACAAAGTGAATTCAATAGGCGCACTCGCTATGAGCTTGGTTTTAAGGACCTAACTGATTCCGAAACTTTGATTGTATTTTGTGCAGCAAAGGTGCCCGTGCGAACCTTAAAAGATTTTACTGAAAATACAATTTTGGTGGAGAAATTTGTTGAATTTTTTCAAGGATTAGAGTTCGACTTTCTGTTGAATTTTAGCTCTGATGCGATTTACGTTGATTCGGATTTCCCTATTTCCGAATCAGCTGTAGCTTCACCAGGTAATCTTCATGGAATTATGCATCTAATGCGTGAATTGGCGCTAAATGAGGCTTTTAATGGCAAAGTTGGACATGTCAGACCTACATTAATATATGGTAGTGGAGATACTCATAATGGTTACGGACCAAATCGATTTATACGTCAAGCGATTTCTGAGGGAGAAATCGAAGTCTTCGGTCACGGCGAAGAAGTGAGAGATCATGTATTTATTGAGGACGTGTGTGAAATCGCATGGCTGATGTTAAAAAGGAAACATAAGGGTGCCATCAATGCTGTCTCAGGTCAGCCAAGGTCTTTTCAAGACATTGCGGAAATTGTTCAATCTCTTGTTCCTAATTGCCGTCTGGTCTATACTAAGCGACTAGTCGACCGCATGCCACACGGTGGATTTCGGGTATTTGATGTTAATGCACTTCAAAGTCAATTCCCACTGATATCTATGCGCGCACCTGAAGTCGGTTTGGAATTAATGCTTAACCAAATGAATCGCAATGACTAAGCTAGTATGTTACGATTCGTTGAGTAGGATTTATGCGAAAGGTAAAAATGAATAGTCATTATCCGCCAGTTGAAAATTGGATGCTCAATTTCCCAGTCGAAGCAGTCGACAAGATTTGGATGGACAAATTGAAGCAATATTCTGAGCCAAGTAGAGCTAAAGGTGTGGTTGAAGTACCTTGGAACGAATTAATAACTGCACTTGAAAAACATGATACGAAAAAGATAGGGCAGTGGATTGATTCACTTGCTCAAGGCTACTTCTTTTTGATTAAATCTTTTCTCTCAACCGCTGAAATTAGAGAAATCAATGGCATATTTCTGAGTTTTCAGAAGAGTCACGAAAGTTCTTTTCACAAAATCGTTGACGGTATTCCAAATTTCTGGCGAGATATTACCGAAGAACTTTCAACCCGCTACGCAGTTCCTCAAGTCAAGAAAACTTCATACTGGTTTTACTGGAATGAGGATTCAAAGAGGGTTTATGAACTCATTATGCCTATCTACCGCGCCTTTAAGGCTTTAGGTGGTAAATCTCCAATTGAATATGAAAACAACATTCCAAGTACTGGCAAAGTAGACAGAATCCAAATTGTTCATTATCCCGCGGGCACAGGCCGACTTGAGCCACATCACGATCCTAAGGAAAGTCAACGTCTCATCATGTCTGGATACACAACTCGAAGAGGGGTCGACTTCCATGGTGGGGGCTTTTGGGCCTCTGGCTTAAACGATGACAAACTTGATATGGAACCATTTCTTGAACCAGGTGACTTTGGAACATGCTACGCAAACATTGTTCATGGCGTAGACGCAACCCAAACTGGTGATCGAGGATTTATTGGTCTGTATTCAGTCGATAGCGATTACAAAATCGACCGCGACACCATAAAGCCTGCTCGCTAGTCTATTCAATCTTGAATTGTTCTTTTAAAGAGTGCATAGTAGTGTGCCAATCCTTAAATTGAATTGCTTTATCGTCAATGTAGACATGTGCCCGAGGCTTAATGGCAGTCACTTCGTGAACAAAATGTCTTAGTCCATTCTTTTCTAGCCATTCCCAAACTAACTCTTCTCCGGTCTTACCTTCAAATTTCGGTCGGTCGCTTCGAGCTTTTGCTGTGAATATCACTATCTGGTGCGTTTTAGAAATGAGACTGAGCGCTTCTCGTGTTCCCGCTATTACTGGCCCATACAAACTTCCATCTGCAAACCCTTTGTAGTCATTATGAATAACTCCATCAAAGTCAATTGCCGCTACTTCAGTCTCAGATCTGAACTCAGGAGGGAAATCTAGATCTTTGCTCAACTTTTTACACTCCCTTTCGATTACGTTTCCAAAGATTAATCACTGTTTCCATCCAGACACCCATGTGATCATAATGGGGCGAAGAAACTATGTTGCCGTCTACGCACACCGGATCTCTCGAATATATGGCGCCTGAATTACGAATGTCGACTTCAATCGAATAATACCCTGATATCGTTCGATTATTCGTCACACCCGCAGATATTAGTAATTGAGCTCCATGGCAGGTTGAGGCAATAAGTTTACCTAAATCATGCCACTGACGGATAAAATCAATCACGAACTTCTCCTGCCTCAATTTTTCTAATGATTTGACGCCACCGGGCAAAACAAGTAGCGAATAGTCCTCTAAAAAACTTCCTATATTTGCTCTAAACTCATCCAACGTAAAGTGACAAGGCATGTTAACGCCTAATATTCCATAAGTGCGATTCTTCTCATCTTTATTGCTTGATACGATATGAGTCTCTATCCGTTCACCTTCTAGCCTATAGTAAGGATACACAACCTCTTGATCCTGAAATTGATCATAAGTTACGATCAGTGCTTTGGACACAATTGACCTCTCTCTTATTTACTAGGGGTAGGCTAGACTCTCTCCTGCATCAATCGCAATCATACTGCCAGCCAAAGATAAATTAGGTTCACGACTTAAGAAGTCCAGCACCTTAAAAACATCATCTAGTGGCATCATCTCTCGGCGAGGTAGCTTTTCTTGAATAAACTTATCATAAATATCATTTGAGCGGCTCTTTAGCCTACTCATCGAATTGTCATAAGCTAAAAATGCCCCAGGGTTAATTCCACAAACCAAAACTTCATGCCTCACAAAGTGGTTGCCCGCAGATCGGACATATGCCGCCAAGCCTGCTTTGGCTGTGTTGTACGCGACCGAACCCACAGCGTGCGTTGAAGCTGTCGATCCAACGTGAACAATGGTTCCGCGTCTTTGATTGACAAACTTAGGCAAAATAATTGAGTTTATCGCAATCGCTCCCACCAAGTTTGAATTAAGCATTTTCTGTATATCCAAGTAACTTGGAATTGGACTTCTTAGCCCTAACCCACCACCGGCACAGTGAATAACTACATCAGGTGCAGCTATTTCACCTATCCAATCAGAAAAATCATCCAAAGTTTTATCCGTTAACGTATTGAAGTCTAACTCAAAAACAGATTTAGGGTCTATAAAAGATGGAGAGTTGGAGCGTTGTCGTACTACAACAAATACTTTATCTTGCCCACTAGTACAAAGGTACTTTGCGTATTCATAACCTAATCCGCGACCTCCGCCGGTAATTAGATACTTTAATCCCACGGCTACTTCTCGTCTTTCGATAGAAGTCCTAAAAATTTAGCGTCTATAAATTGTACGTATCCACGATACCCCAAGTTTGATAAAATAACTTTCCATTCCTCTTTTCGATAAATGAGAGTTCCGAGGAGACTCCAACTTCTAAAAATTTCATAATCTGATAGATTTTCATAACTTGCCAATGTAATGAAGGAGGCTTTCGAGGTGCGGTTACATTCAGCTATAAAAGTAACAAAATCTGAGAGATTTAGAGTGTAGGGGTAACCAATAGCAATTAAAAGATCAATAGAGCGATCATAAAACGGCAGCTTGGGAGTGTCCCAAAACATCAATACTGAATTTAATCCGTTTACGGCATTTTTCAAGGCATAACTACTTGACTCTGTCCCCACTAATTGTAAGTTCTTCTCTAGTCGCTGAAATTCATAAAGTAGAAAACCCTTCTCGCAATTTACCTGCAAAATTTTGGATCCAAATGAAAGATCACCTAGATCGTAGATTTTTTCTGCAACCTCCTTCCACCTTCCATCATAAACAAAACCACCGTATCCATTCTCTCTGTCGCCATCAAAAAACTCGATTCCTCTCGCTTGCGCAATGAGACGTTGCTCAATTCCCCTTTTTTTGATATTTTGAAGTCGATCCGAGTTCTCAAACTCTTTGCTAGGTAATATTTCCACTTCTTGATACAGCTTTTTACTTTCCATCATATTGACTCTAACATGTTAGAAATCTCTAACCATTCAGATTCTTGCAAGAATGGCCACATGTTATCCAGTTGAGCTTGAACATATTTCCCTGAAGAGTCCTTGTGGTTAATAAGTTTTGGTGCTTGTACTTGCTGCAAACTCATTTTCACCTCAACAAGTATCGGTGACTTTGAATTGAAAATATCTTGAAGTTCTGTTTCAAGGTTTTCTTCATCTTCGATTAATCTATAATCAAGCGAGAAAGCAGCAGCCAAAAGCTCGTAATTTGGAAAGATTAGTCCTGACGAAGTATCAGCTCCAGTAACTCTACCAAATGTAGATTCTTGAGTCTGCCTTTGAGTTAGGTAACCTTCGTTATTGTAAACGAAGATATAGAATTGAGATTCTTTGGGTATTGAGGCAAGCTCCTGAAGGCTCATCATGAGACCTCCATCTCCGGTGATACACAAAGTTTTGCCAAACTTTGACGCAAATGTTGATCCAATTGCTGCCGGCAACCCCCAGCCCATTGCTGCAAAACCCGTATTCGTTTGTAATGAGCAACCGTTGGGCATTTGAATCGATTGATAGGTGCTCTGATACGAAGTCCCCATATCTGTAAGGACAGCGTCACCTTCATTCAAAAAAGTCGATAGCTTTCGCATAAATCTGTATGGACTAACTTTATCTGTTTTGAAATTGACGTGTTCATTTAGAATATCGTACTTATCTCTAAGTTTTGAACCGAATCCTAACCAGTTCTCATATCTAAATTTCTTTTTACTTGAATTAAATTCACTCATTTGTTGATTAAATTCCTCAAGAACTCCCCATGCTTCATTGCATAAGAAGTGATTAATCCTGAGATGCTTTTTGTTCAATTCGTGCTCATCAATATCGACCATAAAAGTTTCAGCATTTTTTGCAAAAGCTTTTTCTGCATAGCCTGTTTGAGCCATCGTCAGCCGCGTCCCAATTCCCAAGTATAGATCACAATTTTGGACCATTAAATTCGCATATCTATGACCAAATATCCCAGGAAATCCAAAATTGAGTTTGTGCTTGAATGGCAACATATCATACGAATTATGTGTCAACAGCACCGGTAGCTGTAAACTAGTTATTATATCCATAAACTTACTTTTGTTTTCAAAATTTCTCATTCCATTTCCGATATGCAGAATTGGCCTACTTGAAGAAGATAATCTTTCAATAAATTGACCGACAAATTCGCGAATGTTTTTTTTATCTTGATGGACCAAAGTCTCGCGTAAAGGAGGATACGACCTTGTTTGAGTAAGAACTGAGAATTCAGCGATTTCAGACCGTTGTATATCAGCTGGGATATCTAACCAGACAGGCCCTTGGCGAGGAGTCGTCATCGAATTCCAAGCAAGTTCGAGAGTGTCCATAGTTTCTATAGGATTAAAAATCATTCTTGAAAACTTAGTAAAGCTCTTGACAACTTCTATTATGTCAGCCTCTTGGGTACCTAATTGTCTCAATCCGCTTTTGCCAATAGTTTGGTTTGTGAAGGATTGCCCCGAAATCACAAATGTAGGAACAGAGTCTACCCAACAACCATAAATTCCAGTTAACAAGTTAGTTGAACCAGGGCCTACTGTCACTAAGCATGCAGCAACTTTTCCGGTACGACGATAGAATCCTTCTGCCATGTATGAGCACGAAGATTCGTTATGCGCATAAATTAATTTTAGTTTTCCTGAACGCAAGAAAGCATCATTGAGCTCTGCCGATGCTCCTCCAGTAACAGAAAACACAGTGTCGACCCCTTTAGAGATCAAGAATGCTGCGATGCACTCTGAAATCTTCATTCAAATCTCCTCTGCAAAAAATCAATATATGAAGGAAGTTTCTTTTTCGGTTCCATTTCAGACAATGAGTTTTGTCTAAACTCCCCCTCGTGAGAACGGTCATATGATACTCTTGGCACCAGTTGAGTTGTTAGGCTCACTGGAATTTCAATAAGCAATGAATTTTGGTTGGAAATTAATGAATTCTTCAGGGTCGTTAGATCTTCCGGTTGGATTTTAATGTACGGTAAATCATTGGCAAGCCAAGTGCGTTTAATTCTGTCGCTTGCAATTGGAAAGCTTCTTCCTACTAAACTGCCAGGGTATAGGAAGTCTTGATTCCAATTTTTGCTCCTAATGTCCTCACTCAAATATATAAATTTGATATTGCGACCCTTATCTCTTATATCTTCAATATGATTCAAGTTCTCATAAATTCCAAATGAATCCGTTATTGCGATCGTAGTTCTGTTAGACTTCTCAGCGTAATAACTCACTCCTAAAGCAGAAGCGAAAGAAATTCCTGTTGCCTCCATAATAGATGAATTAACCACGCGGTTCTTACTCTTAATAACTGCGCTTTGCGTGAAGTGGTGCAGCAAACTCCCTCCGTCAACACAAAAGATTACATCATTATCTATCAGCGAAGTTAAGTTTTTGAGAACCTCTCCAATAACCTGATTTCTATTTTTGTCGGGATACTCCATGCTGTGAGAATAATCATTTTTCAAACGAGTACAATAATTAAACCAAACTTTCTTTGGTTCAAAGAGATTGAACTGGATTTCCAGAAACTCCTTTACAAATTCTGAAGTGCTAGCATTAATTGATTTAAAATCGCCAACTAACTTTTCACTACTTAGCTTCTGGTTGTTTATGAGAATCTTCCTGGCTTTTTCTGCGTACAAAAGAGCGTCTTTTCCGGTTTGAGCTTGACTTAAACTTGTTCCAAGAAATAATATTGTCTCCGCTTCATGAAGAATCATATTAGAATATCTAACACCGTAGGTCCCAACTCTACCAAAACTATTTTCTCTCTCATTGTCCACTAAATCGATACCGCTTCGCGTGGTTACGACCGGAATTTTTAATTCATTGAGAAATCTCATGAACTTAGAAATCTCTTGGTCAGTACATTCAATTCTAACTCCTCGGCCAAGAACCATCAGTGGCCGAGGTGAGATTAACAAATTGTGAATTACCGTCCGAAATTGTAAGGGCATTTTTTTTGTTAAACTTGAACTAATTTGATCAAGATTTTTTGGCGAAGCTAACTTCTTTTTTGGATATCTCTTGGTTATTGCTTCTAGTGACACAGAAACTAGCACCGGTCCTGGATTTTCAATTGTCAAATTCTTCCAAATTCTTGATAGAAGCTTACTGAGATTATCATTCATAAAATCTTGTTCTCTTAATTCAATAATTGAACCGAATAAATTGATTGCAGAAAATGTTGAATCTAAATATTTTGTAGTACCACTTCGAGTAGCCCTACCTTCCGAAGAATTAGCGCTGAATCTAAGAACAATGAGCGGAGTTTTATCCTTGAAGCAGTTACTCAAGGCTTTGGTTGCATCTATGAGTCCATTTTCTGAACTAACAAAGAGGACAGTTGGAGTTTGAGTAATAAAACTGTGTCCTTCAGCGGCAAGTGAAGCGGTTCTGTCGCTTCTGTATAGATCGATTTCGATTTTCTCAACTCTTGCAGCATGGTTGCCAAAATGCAAACTAGAGTCCCCTAGCGTTCCAAACACTACTCCATTTAATATATCAATTATCCCATCAGTAAGTTTGTCATAGCCAGGAACCTCCTGTACTTCAAGCTCTAACGCTAGGATTTTTTGCCGAGTTGATGAAACTGAAAAAGCTTCACCTTCAACAAGTTCCTCTAGACTTAAATGGCCTTCTTGACTCGATGTTTCTTTGAATTCCTCAAGCTGAAAGAACTTTAGTTTTTCAGAGGGTATATCCTGAAAGAACTTCTGAACAAATTGGGAATTAGAATCGAAAAAATGTATTCTTGTATTCCTGATTCTCTTACTAATCACTGAACTACTGGTAGTATCCAAAAACTCAATGTAATCATGATTTGGTCGCCTGGCTACAAATTGGCTTTGGTTTTCATATCCTAGCCCTTTCCGCCCAAAATCATCGCTGATTCGCACTAAATCAAACTTGTCATTTGGATACTCAATCTCGATCAAATATGCGCTTTTTGACGAATGATTCTGTGTTTGGTGAGGGATGCCTTTACTTATTATTTGATCTTGGCCATCAGATAAGACTCTTCTTTTACCGCCAACTTCAACACTTAGTTCGCCTGAAACGACTATTAATCGGGTCACCTTCCTCTCATGTTTGTGAAGTGAAGTTCTTTTCCCGGGCTCAATACAAAGGAGCCACACAGCAGCATCTGGATTTTGATAGACCAAATACTCGTAGCCCCAAGGTTTGGTAACCACTATTTCTTCAAAAGGTCGTATGATTCTATATCCCTCCCATAGACGAGACTAGTCCACTACATTCACGTAGAACAAGTTTTCATCTACAGCACTTTCCTTCAAGTTTATCCAATACTTAGAAACTGCGGGTTTGGCCTCTATGGAATTGATTGATGAAATTTTGACTCTACCCTTTTTTAGGTCTCTTTCATATTTTAACAATTGCTCTACGAATTTCTTTATCGACTGGGGAGTATTTGAGACAACTGATAAATCAGTCGAATTCATTTGTAGATTCGTGTAACACTTATCAGCTCCTCGGGAATATATCTCTCTAACCTTCATTAGCTGCTCACTGTGCCGCTTGAGATGAACCAAAGGTAAAGAAAAAGGGTAAACTAAGCAATGTCTCAAGCAATCCAGTGGAGCAATATTGACCAAATAAATTTTTTTTCGAAGAAGAGCACCTGCCTCTTCGGCACCAAAACCAGTTGAAATAACAAACTCTGCAAGATTAAACCAGGCAAAATCGTTTTCTTCCGAAATTGGTAGGTCTTTTGAATAGTCATAATAGTGGTTAATGTCGACCTTTTCCTTATTGTGTCTCCCCATTCTCACTACGTTATATCCTTCTGCGATCAAGTACTCAATCGCCGGAACAAAGTTTAGAATTTCATTGTTTCTAAATCCAACGTTTTCTGCCATTTTTTCCGAATTTAGATTTTCTTCGTTATATCCAGAATCACGAATACAGATTACAACTATTTTCCGTGCAGGATCTTTCAATTGATTAAAGCCTAAGGGTGTGTTGAGTTCGCTCTTCAAGATTGTTGGTGGGCGGTCACTTTCAAACCTAGAAATGGGAAATTGAGAATAAACAGGAATATTCTCCTCTGTCAAAAAGTCCATAAATTTACATTTTTGTAACAGATTGTAAGTAAGATCAAAAAATAAATTAGGAGCTGTTACCGCGTTTGCTTTGAAAGTTCTCCAAAGAAACTTATTTGAAATTTTCTGCATTGGAATCCAAAGATCCACAGTGTTGTCTTCCAAAGACTTACCCAGAACCATATCAAACTCTTCACAAAAGTGACCGAAAGATTGAGTATGTATTCGGCCAATTCTAAATCGTATTCTAAATATTTTTCCCAAAACTACCAATAGGACAAAAATAAATAAACCTAGAAGACCTGTGAATACCTGACCTAGCCTAACCATCATTCACCAATTTCTTCCATTCAGTTGAGATTTTCATGGAATTCAACTGGCCTGATCTGAGGAGTGAAAGGCCCTCCTTCATTGCATTTCTCAAAACTTTTGGTGTGTTTGATTCAAAACTAACTCCAATTTTCTCAAAATCGAGAGCAGCCCTGAAGTCTGAAAGTTTGAGAGACTCTATTTCATCCATTGAAAGAATACGATTTTCCCCCCTAAAGAAGAGCTTTGGATGCACAAACGATGCATCTTTGCACATTAAGTCTTCTGCATGGTCAAAAAGGAAAAGAGGAACTCTGAATAATGTTGCTAAATCATCAACACCATATCTAGTGGAGACACAGAGTTTTGCGATGCCGAACAAATAAACATCAAGTGAATCACTTTGAATATTTGATGTTGCGTAATCCCAGTAGAAATCAGATTGAAAATTGGCCCTCTCTCGAACATGTCTACCAATTCTTACGACGTTGTAGTCTTCAGAAATTAGAACTTGTACTAGCTCTAGAAAAGTCTGAATGTCTGAGTTTCTATGGTTTAACTGAAAAGCTATTGAACTTGACCGAAAGAGTGAATCATAATGATTATCTCTAACGCACAGTACCGCTAATTGGCGCTCGCAATCCTTCAAATTAAATCTTAGTTGTTCTTGGCAATACTTTATCTCACTCGATGACAAAATCTGATGAATTGCAATTTTGCTCATTTTCTCAGGGTGTGAGTTTATTTCGTTGTCATGTACTAAGCAATTATCTAATTTGAGTTTCCAAAGCAAATCATAAAGGGGCTTTACTAAACTTGCCGGATATACATGCACGTATCGTTTTATGGCATTAGCTATAACTTTATTCGAAATACAATCATCGTTAAACCAAATCAACCATCTCAAGCTTTTCTTGTCAGCATCGGATAAGTTTCTTAGCATTAGAGCAATTCGACTAATTGTTTGTGATGGAATGTAGCCTACCCTAAGTTCACCTCTTGAAAACAGAAAAGCTACCAAATACAATGGTAAGACCAAAATTAGTGAAATTATCTTTTTGAGCAAAGTGTTAAATCGCATTATCTGTAACCGTACTCTGCAATAATTTGTTTCGTTAAAAAGATATTAAAGCTCTGCACTTTTTACCGCCACCACCGTCACAAAAGTAAATAAATCGCGGTATGTAAATGTGCTACGGATTAGTTTGAATCCACAGGTTTCTAAATCTCGTTTTAGAGACTTACTTATCTTATATCTATTCGGTTCATCTGGAACTAAGGCTCGAGATTTAGATCCTTGAATTAATTTCATTGCTAAATGTAAGGAGTCAAGAAATATCGCTGACAGGCCAAATGAAGGTGGCCAAAAAAGAATGATTTTTCCGCCGGGTTTTAAATTTTTGTTGAAACCATTGAAAATCCTAATATTTTCATCTCTAGAGAAATGCTCCATGACGCCCAAATTGTAAATACCATCAAACTTTTCTCTCATTCCAAGTTCAGATAACTTCAAGATGTCTCCCAAAACAGTTATTGATTTAGGATGTAAATTACGATAAGAAGTTAGAGCTTCACTTGAAAAGTCGAGTCCGATTACTCGAAAGCCCTTCGGAACATACAGATCAACTTCACCACCTCCACATCCCGCATGCATTAGGTTTACTTCACTGTTTCCGCTAAATTCAGTTAACAGATTATGCTTTAGATATGGCCCAATAATTCGGTGTCGGTAAAAACTCGCCATAATTTTGTAAAAGCGCGTTAGTCTTGTTCCTTCAGTTTCATTCCAATAGTGATCCCACTCTGCTGGTTCATTTAATGTCATTTGAACTCCATTTCGTTGAGAGAGTATCTTACCTCGAAAATAACATTTCCTCTAAGACACTCTACAATTGAGGTATACCTAGGAGGGAAGCCATTTCAGTTTTTGTATCAACATTGGTTTTGCTAAGTGAGCTATATTTTGCAAACCGTATAGCGCTAATATTTATATTTCTTGGCTTTTTACTTCTTTTAATTCCTTTTCTTATTCGTGGCAACAGAAGTAGGCTTTGGGCTAGTTTCATAACACCTGTTAAAGATAGTCGTCTGGTAAAGCAAAGTGAAGCAAATTCTTCATTTCATTTAAAGAGTCCCTTTTATCTACTTATTATTCCTCTAATTCTGCCAATTCTCATTTCACAAATTCGAAATATATATTGGGTACTCCATCATCAACTTCCTGTAGGCGCATTGACTCCCGACGTGCAATTTGCTATCGGCTATGCTAATCATATTTTACTATCTCGAGATACTAGTTCTTTTAATGTTGATGGGATTACAACTCCTTATTATACAGGGGTATTTACCACACTTGCTACTCTTAATTATTTATCTCCGATCAATGATAAATTCGATTTAATATTTTTTTCTTGGATAAGTTCTATCGCCCTATTTTTGGCCTTATTCCGATTAGGAAAGGTAATATTTCCTGAAATCATCAAAACAACAATAATTCTTGCAGCTTTAATCCCCTTCTCTTTAAGTGCTTGGCCATTTACAAAGAATCGAAATGATGTAGGGGCACAAAGTATTGGTGTACCTGAACTAATCCCAAGTACGACCTTAGCAATATTTCTGTTTGTTTCATGTCTTATTAAACTTGTTGAGTTAGAAGAATTCCGTCGAATCCAACAACGTCAAGTTTCCCCATTAATGATCATCTTACACATTGTTCCTCTAGGAATGAATATTCTTGCCATTTCTTGCCTAAAACCTTCAATAGGATATGTAGCGTTAACATTTTTCTGTATTTATGGAGTTTTTGCAACCAAAACTCATGGCTTTGATATCATGTCTTACACTTGTTTCCTATTGTCAGCTAGTCTTTTCGCCTCAATTAGATATATTTTCCCCTCTACCGAGGGTGTATCCTTCGACTTTCTATCAAACTTGAGACTTTTGTTTGCTCCATTTGCGGTTTTTACCTTTGCTTCAATTTTCATTGCACTGTTTCTGAAAATTCGTCATTACAAGAGACATTTCCTATTGGATGCTCTTCAGATAAATGCCGTTATCTGGTCTTGTTTTGTTGTAAATTCACAATTTGAGGCCCAGGGACGCAATACTATATACAGTCTCATTCCTTTGATTCTCGCAGCATTACTACCTTTATGTTTTTTGGGAATTATTTCTGCACTTGATTTCGGCGCAAATAGTATCAATAATCTATCGCTCATTCCATATCTATACCTATGCGCAGCACTCTGCTATTGGTTTTTTGAATTCTCCCCATCAAATCAAGCTTTACTTGATAGCCCCGGAAAGAGACGTCTGATTCTCTTATCTTTGTTTATTTTGCTTCTACTCTTTGTAGTTTTTATCATATTTTTGAAAAGTGGAAAAATGGCTTGGGATATTCAGTTACTTCTAAATTTATTTCTCTTAGTACTGGTAGTACTTGGCACTTCGAACTACAAGAACACTTACGTTATTTGGGATTTTAGATCAGATGAAGTTAAGTCGCAGCAAGGTTACATTCCAACTTACATTGAGAGAGAAAGAGAACTAAGGCAAATTGCTGAAATTTTGAAAGTGAGAAATATTGAAAAGTATGCAACCAATTCCTGGTGTCGTTACCTGCCAAATAAAATGTTTCACGTTACTTTAGAGCCTTTTGGTTGTGATACACGGGCATTCGAAGTTTCAAGTATTATTGTAGGTACGCCACAGTTAGGAGGTTGGGCGTATGATTATAAGTACGGGCGAAACCAATCCAATGATGAATATATAGAGGAGCAAATAGCTTTACACGATAGGTTGTGGAAGGTTGAAGATATTTCACAATTTTGGAGCAAATTAGGTGCGTCCGCTTTAATACTTGATCGAGAAATGCCAATACCAAAGGTAAACATCACAAAATTTATTGAATTTAAGAGTGCACATTTTATTTTGTACCTTAAAAATTAGACAGAGATTATTCATTGTCATCCGAAATTGGAGATATTCCAATCAAGATCAGATAGTGGGCCATTTTTGTGAATCCCGTGTGGACTACTTCGTCATTCATAGAGAAAATAAATACATTCTGAAAATGCTTTTTGAATTTGTTTCTTAAGTCTTCTCCCGATTGGCAATTCACATGTCCTTTTTTACTCCCTTCGGAAGCATATAGTTGAGATTCAAGGCTCGGCATTCCTGCAATAAAGACACCGTGATTCGCAAGCATTTTCTTAACACATTCATATAATTTGTCTTCATCACTTGCTTCAATGTGCTCAAGAACATCAAGCATAAAAATGGCATTAAACTTGTCTTTCACCTCATATTCTAGGGGGTTGAACTTATAAACTTTTATGTTAGTCTTTTCTTTGTATAACTCTGTTGTTTCCCTGATAAACCTTGAATTAAAATCGGTAATATGGAGTTCCTCAACAGCATCTGCAACAATCTTAGAAAAGAAACCATCTCCGCTGCCAATTTCCAGCACTTTAGAGAACTCCCACAGCATTTTTGCTACAAATTTATATCTTGACGCAGTAAATGCAAGTCTCTTTGAATCTTGATACCAATCAAATGCTCTCATGGTCCCAAGTTGCATTTGGTATTTTCTATTGTCTAGAAATTCATCATACTGACTCTCGCTATTCATGCCTGTAACTTAACAAAGTAATCTAGATTTCGCGATAATAAGTATCAGATTTATGAAGCGTTTTGAGCCGCCCGCGGGAATCGAACCCGCGACCTTCGCTTTACGAGTTCTCAGACCTCCTATCCACCATTGACTCACTGCGTTCATTATCGCTCAAACCACTGACGTCTTCAGAGTTGGTCGTACATAATTGTCCGCCCATATCCCGCTCGGTTGCATCCAGAATTGCATCCAAATCTGAGTCTTAGTTAAAGTCACCGTGGCTACCCTCTGTATCGGTAGGGCTCAGT
>Ga0169931_10004504_pt1 | contig 21691 bp, 23 predicted proteins | sample Kivu_15m_20L_FD_129675 | JGI IMG/M metagenome (GOLD analysis project Ga0169931, IMG submission 129675) | Freshwater microbial communities from Lake Kivu, Western Province, Rwanda to study Microbial Dark Matter (Phase II) - Kivu_15m_20L... | ecosystem: Environmental > Aquatic > Freshwater > Lake... | reverse complement strand
TCACAAATTTTTTTATTTTAATAAGTTTTGAATAAATCTTTAATTATGTCTCCAATTAAGAATTAAATATAGTCAAAAATATATAAGGGATAAGGAAAATTAGCAAATATAAGGGGCATTTATAGCAGAAAATATTGTAAAAATAAATTGTATTTTTATAGACTGAAAAATAGGAACAAGCCTTATTCAAAATAATTAGTCACGGTTAAATTAAAAATTAATTGAAAATAGATGATAAAATTTGTTTAAATAGCAGAATTCGTTCTTAATTTTATATTAATTTTTTTTAATTCGACTGATAAAATCATTCATTATATTAACTTCTTTATTAAAAAAGTTCATTTTTTAATTTTTTAATACAAATTTCAGAAAAATTTACTAAAAATGTGTTCGGCGTTATTGAAATAAGATTAGAACTTTCAAATATAGAGCATAATTCATCACAAATTATAAATATGTGACCATTTAATTCATTTAATTTAGCATTTCTAATAATCAACTCCTTGTTTATTTTTGCATATTTTATTAAGTCATTTTTAAGTATAATGTTAATCATTCCACTGTCATCTGCTGCTAAAATTTTAATCACAGATAAATTAGCTACTCGCTTTGTGATTAAAAGATCAGTGGAAATGACTTTTACTATAACATTTATCATTTCAAATCTCAACTCATTTACGTTATTCAAGATATTTTTAAGTCTTATAACTTTGTAAAATTAAAAAAATTATACATCCTGATTTGTTCTCATTCATTTACAATAATTAATTCTTTAATGAAAGTATTTATTTTACACAGTTTTTATAAATTAATATATAAAAATGTTAAATTAGAAAATAATTTCAAATTTTTTTTTCAATTATTATGAATTTTCTAGAATTAAACTGTAATGTTACTTATTAAAATTTCAATCTATAAAATTAAATCCCCTTCAAAATTTTTCTCTTTTTACCTGATAAATACCTATATTAAGTATATATGATGACATATTAGAAAATAAAATAAAAATGATAACCACTCCTGGCAAAGTATATGGACTATGTAATGAACATAATTACGAATTTTGCGCGGTTTGCGTGAATTCCAATTGTAAAAGACGACTGCTTTGTTACCAATGCATTTTCTCTGATCATGCTAAACATATATCTGATTGTATTCCATTAAACCTCTGGAAAGTCGAAAATTTTGAAGATGATAAAACAGAAGAAATGCATTCTAAAATAGAACGAGCTACATCGGAAATAAGAGACGTCAGTGACCTAATTCAAAATTATGTTTCTAGCATTATAGAAAGACTTTCAGAGCTGAAAAAATCTTGTGCGTCTAATAGCATTGACCTCGAACAAATTATTAAAAATCTATCGTTGAAGAAAAATTTTACTTTAAAGGACGGCTATTATGTGATAAAACCTGACAACTTATCTACGATGATTGAAAATATAGACATACACTTAGCTGAGGAAATGGAAGGTTATCTTGAAGAAAAATTATCGAAAATAAAAGTAAAATCTAAGAATTTCGGAATGATAAGGAAAAGCAAAAATAGATTTTCTTCCTTCAAAGATAATTGGAGTCACTCAACCAGCTACTGGGATGGTTTAGGATTTAAAATTATAGGAGATCCGATTGTTCTTCTTGGTACCGGAATTTATGCACCTGACAATTTTAACGTTGAATTTGATATAAAAATTAAAATTTTTGAAGAAGAATTAAATGATTCTAAAGTAATTTTTGAAAAAGATTTTGAGGTTTCGAAATTGAATTACGAAAACAATTTAAGCGATCTTAATTTTGGAAAAGAAATTCTTTTAAGAAAGGATGTTACCTACATAATTACTAAATTTAATAATAAATCCAATTCTAATGGAAAGTATGGAAAAGAACAATCGAAAGATAGCACTGATCCTTTTGTATTAATAAACTACAAAGGTAAAAGCGATGCTTACAAAACTGGAAATTACACTGAACTAAGTTGCGGTGCTTTTCCTTATTTTATTTATAGATAAAAATTTTCTTAATTTATTATTTATTTATGAAATTTCGATTATAATTAGGGATAAGCTTACATATAAAGTGTTATTTCATTTTAAAAATCATCTTCATTAACTTCAATATCTTCTAAATTGATTTCGCTCATCAATTTCGTTACTCCAGATACTTTTTCAAGATAATATGGATCATTCATAGTTTTGATTAAGAATTCTTTTTTATTAATAGAATATTCTTTGATTACACTTTCTGAACAAGCTACACAGCTTATATAAAATATATTAATCTTTTTACTTTTTGAACATAGGTTGCTGAAGAAACATGAAATTATAATCAGATAAATTTCCTCTTATAGTTTGTGGTATAAATCCGCCAATATTATTATATCTTTGCAAGATAGAAATAGCCAACTCGCAAGCGAACCCACTACAAATTGATGAAATGCCTGGACGAGAAATCGTACATTGTTGATCTATGGTTCTGTTAACTGATGTATCAACAGGAGATATTATATCATTGCAGAAATAACAACCTATTTCTTTTTCTAGATTATCTGCTATTTGTCCATGCCTCATAACAAGAAAAGAATCAAAACCAATGGCAGCTGTGATAACTGTTTTATTATAGTGTTTGGAAATTACTGTAGGAAACCATCTACTTTCCCTTGAATCTGTTAATAGGAATATAACATCATTTTCAGAGATGAGTTGATCTAATTGATTGATATTTTTTAAAAAGGCCTCTTCAGCCTTATGATCAATCAAAGTTCTTGAAGGCAAAGGAATTTGTAAATTAAATCCTTCACTGATTACCATTGGAAAAATCTCTTTTAGCTTCTTAGCAGCTAAAGTTGCTTTAAAACTATCATTTGAAGAATCTTCGAATGAATACAAAGATTGTCTAACAGGATTAGAGTATGAAACCTTTCCACAGTCCACAAAATTAATGTTTCTTGCTCCCCAACCTAAAAGATTCCTTGCCACATGACATCCTAATGTTCCTGCTCCTATTAACAAGAATTTCATTTTCTTAATAATGTTAACATCCAAATCTGGTGCCATTCTCCATTTCATCAGGTTTATATTCAAATCTACTGCATTTTCTGCTATATTTATAGGATTAAACATCTGCTTCAAATCGACTTTATTAATCTTCATATCCTTATAAGAGAATTCTGTTTTTAAATTATTTGAATTAACTTCTGCTGTTACTACAATAGTATTTCTATATTCCTGTTTATCTGTTAATATATCCTTAATCAGAATAGCATTTAATTTTGTTTGATTAATATGTAAAATATGATTTATAGCAGAAGGCAACATACTGGGCAAAGTTGTAGGATTCGAATTTATATCCTTAATTATTAAAAATTTTTCTTCTTCTATTTCAAATAATTCAGTACAAAAATATTCCAAGATATTGTTAGAATTAGTTTTTAAATTATTTTCTAATCTTTCATTGATTGCATTTTTAACCGATTCCTCTAAAGATAAATATCTAGTAATTTTCTTGATTTTGTATTCTACGTTATAGTTTAATTCTAGGAGAGAATAAGAAAAGATGTAATTTTTTAAATCTCCGAAAATAAATAGAATAAAAGAAATCTTCTCAGTTTCATTTTGAGAATTGTGATAATTTATAAATTTAACTATAAGAATGAAAAATCTTTTTAAATTATCTTACTAATTTCATCATAATTTGAAACATTATTCAAGCCTTCAATAGTTGAATAGTGAGCTATTAATCCATTTAAATAAAACAGTTTTCCTGTCTTTTGATAAAATTTAGATAGATCAAATGAAAAATCTTCGAATCTGTAAAAAGGATTATTCGTAGAGGAAATATCATAAAAGGCCTTAATGACCTTTAAGGTATTTTCATATTTGAATTCATTTAGTATCCTCTATTCAATTTCAATTATTAATTAAATTACATTTTGATATTCCATGTAGAATGAAACAGTAAGCAAGGGATGAGCTTTTGAAATTTTTATCACAGTTTTTTCCTTATTTGTGTCCATATTATTATTAAAATTAAGAAAACAAAATATGTGTTATATAGTAATAAAATGTTTTATAATATAAAATGGAAAACAATCAAAATGTAAAAATTGATTTCAACAAAAACCAAGATGATGATCCCTTAGAAATCCTAAAACTTAAAAATGAAAACGTTCATGTGTTCAAACTAAATTCCATGTCAAGCTCTGAAGGTTATACAACATCAGACTTCGTTGATTTAATTTTCAAAGGAACTATGAAAATGACAGTAAAGGGAGAATATATGATCATTTATTTTTTAAACCCAGATAATTCTATTTTCCTTGTATCTATCATGGATCAAAATATTGAAAGATTTATGACAGAAACTAAAGATTCAGTAAGATACTTTGCAATTAAAGCAATGAATTCAACTGGATATCCTAGCTGGTATGGAATCGGTATAGATAACCTTAACTGACCATAGCATTTAAGCAAAGGAATGATTCCTTCGATTTCAAAACAACACTTTACGAATTTAGAGACAAATTAATATTTGAAAAGAATCTCAAAAGCAAGGGTGACTATAAACCAAAATATGATTTTTCTCTAAAAACAGAAAACAAACCACAAGAGAATGTAAAAAAAGATTTTAGCAAGTAAAATTTTTTTATTTATCTAGATTTAAATTTAATGCTCCTAAGTAATAAAAAATGTCATTCAATTAGTTAAATAATTTTATTTTATTAAGTTGATATAAATTTCCTTTTAATCATAAAAATTTTTATACAAGAATAAGTTTAGTACATGATTTATAAAATGATATCTTCTAATTCTCCAGGTTTAATTATTAATTTTCTTTTGATTTGAGTTAATGCCTTATCAATAGAATTTGTAAAATTAGAAAAATAAATCCGTGTGTAGTATCTTTCTTCGACTTCAAATCCCACTATTCTATTTTTTATCATTTGATTTTTTTTATAATTTTTCTCTCTTATATCTCTAGGAAATTCAATCGAAATTTGTTTATATTTCAAGAAATTGATTGGAAGGCTATATCTATTAGCCCTTAATGAATATGAATTTAAAATATTTGAACTGAATGAACTCATAACTGGATAAGAAAAGTGATATTCTAATGAAATTACAGGAATATTAAAGGCCAAACATAAGAATACCTCAAATTCATCATTTAAGGCAGGAACATCTAAATATAGATCTACCTGAGGTAAATAATGAGCAGATTCAAATTTTTCATTTATTTGAATAAAAATTATTCTTTCTTCATCGATATTTAGATTATTTAACTTTTGCTTTATGTTCTTTGAACTTTCTTCATTGTTAAATTTTAATACCAAAATGCTTTTTTCTAATTCTGTTAATATACTACACCATGTTAAAAGAATTTCTTCATTTATTTTATAGCAACTTGAAAAATTAGCCAGAATGAATGAATCTTCAGGAATATCTAAACTTTGGAATGCAACATCATTATTCTTATTTTCAGCATAAAAGATGTACTTTGGTATACGTGAGCATTTATCGAACATAATTACTTTTTCTTTATATAAATCTCTCTGAACATTTTTCATGATGTTTTTATCTAGAATGATAAAATCAAATATGCTTGGTCCTCGTGTTATTCCGTTGTATGGTAGGATGATCTGTACTTTAGCCGGTCTTAATGCAAACATTTGATAAATTTTTTTTATATTTAAATCATTGTAGGGATCATTCACAAAATTTTCGAGAAATATTATAACATCAAATTGATAGGAAAATAATAAATCGGCTTTATTTTGAGGATGTTCGGATTGAGACAAATCTATAATAGAAGGATTTGATTTTATAATATTATAAATTTCCTCATTATGATTTTCTGCATTCGATTCATCTACTGAATTATTTTCATAAATAATTAAAAATAGTAGGAATTCTTTGGAATTTTGAATATTTCTGAAATTACTAAATACAATATTCTTTAAAGCGTTATACGTATACTCATCTTTCAACTCATTTACTAAGAATCCAACTTTTAATTGATGCTCTTTTTCAATTTTTCTGGCTTTATTTTTTGATTCGTAATCTGGAATTTCATCGAAAACTTGATGAATGTTAATTATCTCTTTTTTCATCAAATTTTCAAAAAGCCAAAAGATTATTTTATCATCATGAATCATATAATCCGCAATAAGATTGTTAAAAGCTGATGGCATGTTATTCAAATGTTTGTTATATTCAGCTAATGAAATAATATTAGATTTGTTTTCTTCAAGACTATTCCATTCATTAGAATAAATCAAACACTCTAAATAGGTAATGAAGGCTTCTGTATAATTTGGTCGAAGGTAGATGCAATATAAACACATTTCTTTTGATTGTGAAATTTTATTTTGACTTCTATAACACTGTGCCATGAGTAAAATTGTGTTGATATTATTAGCTTCTATTTCTAATGATTTTTTACACGAACTTATTGCTAAATCATATAACCCAATGTCTCTGTAAATATATGATAAAATATTGAAAACTTTCGCACTATTAGGCTGTATTTCTTTTGCTTTAAGAATATGATCTATTGCTGTGTCATAATTATCTTAAAGTTAGAATAAAAATTCTTACATTCCTTTTTGTATATAATAGAAAGGTTACAATTAACTTCATATTGGTTATTGTCTATGTTATAAGCTTGTAAATACACTTCCTTTGCCCTCTTCTTATTTCCCATCTCGAAATAACAATTAGCATAATTATTAAGCACTGTTATATTATTAGGTTCTCTAGATAACGCGACTTCGAATAGTTCTATAGCCATATCGTGCATCTTCTCTTTACGCATGAGATTACCCAAAGCATTGTAGCCTTTCACGAAAGATACATTTAAAATCAGACAGACTCTCATCATTTCTTTTGCTGTGTAATAATCTCCTATTTCTTCATAGATGAGAAATCCTTCATAATATACTCTATAATCTTTATTGCTTATTTTCAAAGCTATCTCAATATAGCCTAGTGCATTTTTATGTCTATCTAGCATTCTATTTATTTCAGCCAGATTTATGAGGATATCAATGTTACAGGGTGATATTTTATGTGCTTCTAGAAGATATTTTATGCATACATTCGCATCTGAGTCATCATCTGAATCTGGAGAAATTGCCGATTTGGATGAATTTAATCTATCTTTAATGATGACAGCAATATTGAAATATGTCTCTGCTAACTCTTTATTATTTTCTGTAATTATGTATAGACATGACAAGTGAAGATGCGCATTCAACAATTTTGGATCAAGAATAATTACTCTTTTGTATTCCTAAAAAGATAATTTATTTTGAGATTTACATTTATTGCTTCATTATAACCCTCTAATTCCACATAAATTGCTGCTAGATTCATAATTGATTTTATGCATTTTCCTTTTTTATTGTTGATTTTCATTTTTAGGAATTTAATTAATCCAAGATATTCATCCTTAGTTTTATTATGTTTTTCGAGTAAATTTTCTATTCTGAAATCACGTTCCGAAATGGAAAGTTTACAAAAAAGATTTAGTGATTTTTTAAAAGCCCTGTTTGCCTTCTTTGTTTCTTTTAGGAATTCATAACATATTCCTATAAAGTAATACATTTGATGAGCAATTGTTCTGAAATTTTTAGAACACAAAATTAATTTTGAATACGAAATACATTTTTTGAATTTTTCTTGTTTAAAATATTTTTCACAAGTTTCTATAATTTGTTCAGTGGTTAAATTTTCAGATGCAATTATTCCTTCATCTTCAGATAAGACTTCAAGATTGTGTTCACTTGATTCCATCACAAAAAATTACATATTTAATAATTATAAATTATAATAAAAAATATTTTTCAATGTCAAATAAAAATTTTGTTAAGGTGGTTGGTATAGGAATGTATGAAATTAATATGACTCTTACTTTATCAGAAGAAGATGCAAAAAAATATGGAATTCCCGATATATCCAAATTAGAAAGCTTAAAAGATTGCAAAAGCTTTTTGACTCTAGCGTCAGAAAAAAATTCAGAAGAAGTGATTAAAGAGGATACCATATTAGATCATTTTGTTCTTACTACAAGTAATTCAGCTATCAACACTCTATTGTTTATTAACCGCTCATTTAAGAATAAAACGTTCATCGAGTACTTAACGCTTTCTCAGTGTGTTTTTAAAGAAGAGGAAAAATTTTTATATGAATTAATTAAATATGTAACGGAGCAGAATTATTTATTCGTGATAGAGAATAAAATTCTAAATATCAAGTCAAAATTTAAGTTTACCTTTAATATCGGAAATCAACATTCAGTTTTAGAGTTAGAATCAGAGGGAGCAGATATCGAAGATAAAAAGGAATCAAGTTTAGAATTATATGACCAGTTGAATTATGAGTTCGATGGAACAAATTATTTTTTTGCTGATATTAATGAACTAATATCATATAACAAATACGATTTAAATTTTTCTGATTTTAGTAAATTTATTAAAACTATTTTGGTAAGGAATCAAGACATTCAGATTGTTTTGAATTTCCCTGAGAAAATTCCAAATGAATCAGGTTTGAATGAAAATTATCTTGAAATTATTTCTGATTTATTTGCTTTAACGGACATCTTTATTTTTGATAGAAGAAGCGCGTCAAATTTAATCTCTTCAATCATAAATAAAAATTCAAGGAATCCAATTAAATCAAATAATGATGAAGAGGCGGAAATTCTTTTCATAAGAGATGTCAAAAAATTACGCACAAAATCACCAAAGGTTGGATTATTCTTTGATGAATTTAAAAAGTTATCCATTATTGAGCAACAACCCAAGAGTGATCTGGTTTTGTTTCATTCAGACTTCGATTTTGATCTTATTCCAAATATTATCCCTAAAAATATACAGGAAGAATACAAAAAGATCCTTTCTACCAATCACGAGACATTAAAAGCTATCTTTTTAGGAGGTTTTTTCTCTCGTTTTTTCAATTCAAAGTCCTTTAACACCAGTTTCAAAGCAGGAAACGAAAGCTTGAAAAGAATTCTTGAATTAATGAAACTTGATTTTGAATTCCCTGCTGATCCAAATTTTTTTTTAGTTTCAATTAAAAAACCAAATTACAAATCAAAGAAAATTGAAGTTCAAGAAAATGAAATGAAAGAAAAAGAGAGACATTTTATTTTAGATTGTATGAATTTACAAAACAGTAAGTTGAAAAATTATAATCCTCTTTACGATCAAAGCTTACACTCTTTCTTTTCAACTCAACAAATTTTTAAACATCTGAAAAAGTTGGGATTCATAGACAAACAGGGAAACATTCTTCAAGACCCAGATACAAAAAGAGTAGGAATAGGAAATAATAGAAAATTCTTAAAGACCATCGAATTTGAGAAAAAGAAATTGATGAATTTAAGCGAAAATACTCATATGATGAAATTCCAAATGAAACAAATCTTAGAAATAGACAAAAAAAATCTTCATTGTACAAAATCAGAACAATTAGAAAAGTTCTTGAAATTGGACAATTTCAAAAAGATTTCTAACAAGAAAATAGCATTTAAGTTAAAAAGTAAATCTTATTATCCGAATAGTGATTTGTATGATAAGGAAATCAAGGAAAAAACAGAAAAACATTCAAAAACTTCCAGAATCAAAAATTTGAAGCCGATTTCTGCAAACAATTACAAAAAACTTCTTGACAATTATGAGTGTAATTTAAAATCTAAAGATATGCAACAAACCAAAAAGTGTGAAGATTTAGAAAAAGGCCCCAAATGAATAATTTAAGATGAAATAAATAAAAGAAATATTTTTAATATATTTAAAAATAAATAAGTAAAATTTCATTGTTTTATTGATAGAGTATGATTATTAATCGGTCAATTTATAAAATATTGAGTCAAATATAATATAAATAAATTATGCTTCTATAATTAGTAAAGGTAGTATTTAAAAGGTTAATTTTTAATTAAAATTACAAAAAAAAATGCATGCAATTAAATCAAAGTTATCACTGTCAGTCAAAATTCCAGTTGGGCTTGAATTCAAAGATTTTTATGAAAATTCAATAAAGCAATCAGAATGTTCACTAATTTCCAACGAAATATACGTTTCAGGTTATAAATACTCAATTGACTATGAATTTCTCAAGGCTAATAAATTTACACACATTATAAACTGCGCTGGTGATTCGAAAAGGTTTAAACCACGCATTTACGACGACTTTGAATATCTTATCCTTCATATAAAAGACGATCCTAACTTTAATATTGAAAAATCAGTAAAAGAGGTTATAAAATTCATCGAAGAAGCTAATAATTCTTGTCCAAACAGAAAAATCCTCATTCACTGCTTCGAAGGCATCTCGCGTGCACCTGCTGTCTTAATTTCTTATTTGATGTGGAAAAATAACGTTGATAGAGAAACAGCATTAAAACTTGTTAAAGAAAGAAGGCCTTATGTTGAAATTAACATTGGATTTATGTCACAACTTGACAATTTAAAGAACTCATTTAATTATTTTGGTGAAGATATTTTGTAACATAGATAAATATCGCATAAGTTGAAAAGGTGAAAAGTTTGTAGATTTTAGGAGTTTTTTATTTTATTTACACATTAATTATTCTAGTCATTTCATTTTAATGAAAACATTTGTATTTATCTTTCAGATTTTACTTATTCATTATAAAAACATAATATCAAAATTTATCTTCTATATCTTTTATACACGTCTTTTTAAAATGATAATTTAAATTTTAATATTTAAAAACGAATAATTGGTATTATTTGTATTCCTATTATATTGTATGAAATATTTAAAATACTTATCAGTTCGAATTTTTGGGATAAGTAGGTTTATTTCCATTAAATGAGGTTTCTGAATAGAAGCAGAATATTTCTATCAAAATTACAATAAGAATTTCTTTCAGTCTGATAGCTTAATATATACGCCTCTGCTTTATCTACGTTTCGGTTCAATTTTCTTAATTCAATTTTACGTGCAATAATAATTAAAATAAATAATTTTATTTTTAATTAATATTTTTATTTTTAATTTATATTCATTACTATTATATCATGGTAAAAACTCAAGGCTCAAAAATTAAAAAAACAAAGAAGAATTTACAGAATGAACTTGTAGAAAAAGAAGAAAAAGTTGAAGAAGTAGAAGAAATAGAGAAAAATAATGTAGAAGATGAAGGGGAAGAGAAGAACTACAATAAAAATTCAAGATTGTCTAAATTAGAAAAAAATATCGAAGCAATCACAATTAACTCAGGGGTTATTTATATAGGGCATTTACCTTGGGGATTCGATGACAAGGGAATCAAAAAATATTTCCAGCAATTCGGAAAGATCACCAGAATTATGGTCCCAAAAAGCAAAAAGGTAGTTAAATCTTTGTTAATCCTATTTAGACAGGAAGAGTTAAAGGATACGCCTTTATTGAATTTGAAGATAGAGAAGTTGCAGAAATCGCAGCTAAAACGATGAATAATTATATCCTCTTTGATAAAATATTAAAATGCTCTTTTGTTGAAGATACTACTAAATATGAGCTCATCTTTAAAAGATGGAAAAGAAAATTCAAATTCTTTGATAAATATCAAAATTATGTTCAAGAAAAGAATAAAATAAAACCAAAAGAAGAAATCAAACAAAATATTCAAATGATGCTCGAAAAAGAAGAAGCAAAAAGAAAAAAATTGGCTGAGTTAGGTTTAGATTACGAATTCCCAGGATATGTATTTTTAATTTTAACTATTTTAGAAAGCTTTAATCGAACAACACAAGAAGAATTCCAAACCTAAAGAAACAGTTAAACAAAAACATATCGAATCATCCAAAAAAACAAAGAAATAAAATTAATATTATTGAAATTTTAATAATATTAAAATTTTTGTTTTTAATTACATAAAAGAGTAAATAAAAGATTTTATATTTATAATTTATGTTTTGTTTATAAATTAAAAATGCAATGCACTAGAAGTCAACCCATTTTCAAAAATACTGATGACTATTATGTTCATCAATTCAATACAGGATGCTTAGCACAATTTTCATACTACATAGAATCAAACAAAGAAGCACTAATAATAGACCCAATCAGAGAGAGTGATCAATATTTAGAAATATTGAAAGAAAGAGGAGCAAAATTGAAATATATTCTAGAAACACACTTCCATGCTGACTTTGTTAGCGGTCATCTGGAATTATCACAATCCACTGGTGCTAAAATTGTATATGGACCCCTTGCAGAACCAGGATATGAGGTTCATATCGCAAAAGATGAGGAAATCCTACTATTGGGGAACGTTTTTATTAAAGTCTTCCATTCTCCAGGACACACAATGGAATCTACAAGTTATATTTTAATAGACAAAGAAAATCAGCCTAAAGCCTTCTTCTCGGGCGACTTTTTGTTTTTAGGCGAAGTGGGAAGACCAGATTTGGCTGTGTCCTCTTCAGTGACTAACAAAGACTTAGCGAATCATATATTTGAATCTATTCAGAAATTAAAAAGTTCTCTTTCTGATGATGTTGTAATCTTCCCTGGACATGGTGCTGGCTCTGCATGCGGTAAAAATATTTCCTTAGGAACAAGTGATACTTTAGGAAATCAAAAAAAGACTAATTATGCTTTAAATGAAAATTTAACAAAAGAGGAATTCATAGAAATCGTTACTTCTAATTTACCTACTCCTCCTCAATACTTTTTCTTAGACGTTATGCTAAATAAAAAAGGACACGAATTAGTAGAAAAAATTGTAGAAAAATCTCTAAAACCAATAATCCCACAAGATTTCATACAATTGGCTAAGGATGGCAATCATGTAATAATTGATAGCAGAGATTTTAATGTTTCCAAAGGTGAGTTTTTTAAAAGTTCATACTTAATCTCTCTAAAATTGACCTATGCAATCTGGGCTGCCAATTTGTTTACTCCTGAGCAGAAAATTCTTCTTATAACTCATTTCGGTCAAGAGAAGGAATCTATTGTCAGATTGGCAAGAGTAGGCTATGAAAATGTCGTAGGATATCTAGATGGAGGTTTTCCTTCGTTGGAACAATATTGCAAAGAACACAGATTAGAAGAAGATGTTGTTTCTTTAGAATCAGTAGATCTAACTAATATTAAACCTCAAATTCAGGAACTTTCTACTAAAGAAAATCTATTCATTGTTGACGTTAGAGAAAAATCTGAATGGGAATCGACTGGAATAGTTTTTAACTCTCATCCTATCTCATTAAAAACTTTAGAACAGGCACTACCAGACCTATTAAATAAAGCAAATAACCAATCATTTGGTGTTTACTGTAAGACTGGTGGAAGAGCATCTATTGCTGGTTCCATATTGAAGAAGCACAATATTAAAAAGGTTTATTTCTTGGGAGGTATATTAAACATGATCGAACAAAAAGTAGAATTAGAACCTTATAAATATTAAAATTAGTTGAATTAAAATTTACGAATATTTTAATAACTCAATAGATTGAAATTATTATTAAAATATAAAAATTATTTTCCTATAAATCTAAGAAAAATCTCGTGTGTCCTGTAGGAATCTATAAAGTAGGAATTCATTATAAAAAAAGCATAAACATCATCATATGTCAATATGATTTTATTATATTCAATAGCTTTAAGAGTATCTCTTCTTTCAATGAATTTCTCTAGTGTATTTTTGATAAATTTTTCTACATTTTCTTCACTCAGCTCACTGTAAGAGATATTTTCATGTCTATAATAAGACATGTTTTTAATAAGTATGTCCTCATAGCGTTTGTTGGGGGTAAATTCTCTTATAGTATCCTTGAAGGCTCTGAGGAAGAGGGTAATTACAGAATGAAAATAAACAACTATGATCTCTTTGAAAATATTAATAGGAATAGTCCTTAAAAATTTCTTTTTCAAATCTTTTTTACGGAAATACTCTGAAAAGCTTATTAATAATTTATGATCGATAGAATTCACAAAATTTTCTGATTTTTTAATTTTTGGATTTTCTTCCGAGCTTATCTGCTTTTTCCCTCTAAATGTGTTATCAAGCAGTTTTCGATTTGTTGATTTGTCTATTATGTTAGTCTGAGAGATCATATCTGATCTGTCTGTTTTAGTTTCATCCATGGAACTTTTTTCAATATCTTGAATGTGATATTCTCTATTACCCTCGCTCATTTCGATCTCAAGATTGTATATAACTTTTTCAAAAATTAATTCTAGAAAGTTTAGGCCTTCCGATCCCTTTAGGTGAAGTACAAGAGGAAAATAAATCATGTAAACTTTAAATATTCGTAAACTGTTATTATGATACTGGAAATACTTTCTGAATGTTTCTAATAAAATATAGCTCACGTAATTTTCTTCGAAGTCTGAAAAATTGTTCAACATCTCTACATTGAAATCTTCCCATGATATTTCAAACTTTTTTTCATCTAGAGGTTTCTTGTATATTTTGTATTCAAACTTAGCACAGAAAGTTTTAAACAGTCTTTCCTTTGTGTGCATGTCATTCAGTAAATCAAATATTTTTTGATTTTCAGGAACATTGAATGTTTTTCTACCACTTGAGTTTCCCATTATATTTTTATTTATTATGAAATAATAAAATTGTGAATTATATATAAGTTGTTTCTACGCTATTTATATCAAACATTTATTATAGAATATTATGAAAAATTATTTTTATTTGATTTATTCATGGATAAAAGTGGAAGATTGTAAAATCCAGAATGATAAGTCGAGGAAGATTCACTTTTTATTTTTGTCCATAAATTTATAGTTTTAAGAATGTCTTTGCTTAACGTTAAAGTATCTTTTGGTTTTTCTCCGGGTTCATACTTTATTAAAGTAGCAGGTCGATATTTTGTAAAATTTCGGTGTCGTATTTCGTCCAAATCATAATCTGCATTTCTTTCCAATTCTTTTAATTTGAATTTAGATAAAGTCTCTGATGTCATAAATCTCCTTGGACTGTAATCATCCATTAAAGAAATAGGTTTTATGGAGAAACTCAACTTGGAAGTGACATCAGTTGTGAGAACATTAAATTGTGTAGAATCTATATTAGTGTGAGAATGTTTATATTTGCCAGTCATATCATTTTTTAAAGCATTTAGATTTTTATTTTTATTTCCTGTTTTTGATTTAATTGTTTTCCTTCCTGAATTACTTCTATCATATTTTAATAAATTATCGATAAAGAATGTTGGTGATAGCATATTCTTATTTTTATTGTTATTGTTGTCGTAATTACCATCGAATTTTTCTTGTGATTTAATTAAATTTATATTACCCACTGATTTGATTTTATTTCTGTCAATGTAATAATCGATTAGTTTAACATTATTTTTAGATAGATTAGCCTTTGATTTATTCATTTCTCTGATTTCTTTTTCAATCTTCTCTATATTTTGATTTTCTTTATCCAAATCTAATTCAGTTTTGAACTTCTCCTTAAATTCATGATTGGATCTAGTTCTATGTATAATGTACTTGTTTCTAAATTTTTCGATGTGTTTAGTCTGTTCGTTATATAAATCCTTTAAGAAAGCCACATTATCTTTATTCATTATTTCATAATCGTCTAGATTGATTTTAAGTAAAATCGTGCAGTCTCTACTTGAAATCAAATTGTATTCATAATATTGAGATCCAATAATTGATTCTAATCCTGCTATCCCCCCTTTAGTAAGCTTGAGATGAGTGATAAGTTTGTGTTTATTATTGATTATATCATCTTTATTTTTAAATGTCATTTGATTATCGATTGATTTCGCTAATCTACATTCTCCCTCATATATAAAATAGATATATTTAGCTCTGTCTAGTTCAGTGTAAAGGATCTCATTCGATTCTAAATAGATCGCATAGAATTTGTAGCTAAGACTAGGATGAGATCCATCTTTGATGTTATGCAGTCTTTTAGCTAAAAAATCCTTTTTTTCATATTCTCCTTTTAACAGCGCCTTACTCAGAGAAACATCGAAAGATTCTTTTTCTAAGAAAAATAAATGAGTGTCCTCTAATGTATAAGCTGAGGCTGAACGAGGTCTACCATTTAACAAACTCCACTCACCAAAACACATTCCATCTGTTAACTGCATATTCTCCACCTCCTTTTCGAATAGTAATTTAATTAATTCTGATTCTTTTATAGACTCGTTGTTCCAACTAGATTCATTTTGGTTTTTCATTTTGATTAAATCCATTAAGGTCATTTTACGTGAATTCTTCTTATTTAAATTCTGATTTTCTGGGAAAAGGCAGGACACCAATTTTTCTCTTATGACTTTATAAGAATTTCTACGGTCATTTTCTAAAAGAGAATCCAGTTTATCTCGACTTTCTGAAAAATTTGATTGAGGATTCTTCGTTCTTACTGAGATTCTTCCTTTTATGATTCCATAAAACCTCCTTGCGTCTGTTTCACCTTGAATGAATATGTAATTCCCTTTAGGAACAAAAATATATTCCAAGTAAGATGCTGCAATTTTAAGGTGTCTTTCTTCAATTAAATTAAACCGAATGAATTTTTTGAATCCTTTTAGTTCTTTAAGGAGATAAATAATTTTCTATTATTAAAATATAATACACACCTGAATATTTCTAATTTTGGTGTCATCAATCTCGTTATCTCCTTTGAAATCCCTTGTGTTGTGATTTTTCAAACTAATCTTTTTTGAAGGACTGTAGTTAGCTTTTTCATTTTCTTCAGAGTTTATTTTAAGCTTATTCGTAAATTTAGTTTTGTATAATCCTAAAGTATCTATTTTAGGTTTAGATAATTCATCTATTAAGATATCTTCATTAATTATATCTAAATTTATAATTAATCATGAATTATACCTGGCATTTCCAATTCATTTTTTCTTTTCATTTCTTCATATTCATTCATTTTCGTTATAAAAAATTGCTGAAATATCTTTGCAATCTTGTTTGTTTTAAAATTAATCTGGCTTTTTGTTAAGGATTCTCTCCTTGATTTTAAAGATTTTCTAGGCGGTGAAGAGTTTTCTATACTGGTTAATGTCGCATTCATTTATTAAAATATAAATTTAATAAATTTAAATGTCTAATTTATTGATCAATTATCTTTTTTACTTAAGTATCGCTGGTTTTGCGATTCTTTCTATTCTTTCTGTAATGGCCTATGCTAATTTACCAAGTATGAAAATAAAAGAAGGAAAGCATATAAAAAGTGGAAGTATACTACTTGCTGCAGCAATCGTAATAAACCTTATCAGATATCTAATATTATAGCTTTATGCTTTAATAGCTATTGGATTGTACGTGAAGATCAAAAAATCTGAGGAAAAGTCAAAAAACAAAATTATTCTTACTAATGAAATAAATGATAGAAAAGAATATGCTAGGTAATAATATTGATTGATTTAGATGATTAAGAATGAGTTCAGATGAAGATACTGTGAAACATGAATAAAGTTGTTTTTCTTATATAGCTTGGATTAATTTATTTAGAATAATTATATTTAAAGAAATATTAAATTAAAAGACATTTTACGATGAGGAAAATGAATTCTCTATCTTCATCTTTTTTATTCTTTCTAATCTCTCTTCTCTCTCTAAATTCTTTTTCTTTCTTAGAAATTCGATTTTCATTTTATAATCGGTCTCTTCTTCTCTTATTGATTCTAATGCAGCTTTCTCAGTTTCAGTTAATAATTTGTCATAAGATTGCTTGACTAAAACTTTTTGTCTATTTTGATTAAATTCAAATAGATTGTTTTGAATATCTAATTCATTTTTTACTAAGGAATCTTTATCAAATGTGTTAATCGACTTCTCTTGTTTAGATTCAGTCATGTTAGTTTTGGTTTTTCTTTTTTCTTCTATTCTTTTGTAATCGAAATCTATCAGAGATGATTCTTTAATAGAAGATAGTGTTTCATCGTTTTCCAATTCTTTAGGATTAGAGTTTTTTAATTTGTGATATATTTTCTCCTTTTTCTCTAGATTATCCTTTATCTTTTCATAATCTGAACACTCTTCAACTTTTTCTTCTAACTTAGGAGGATTATGTAGATGTCTTTCTTCGTAATCTCTTATTTCTCGTTGATTTTTAAAATTCAATTTTGATTTTATAGTGTCTCTGTTAGTGAAGTGTAATTTATGTTTATTTTCTTCATTTCTTTTCAATTTTTCTTTCTCCTTTAGTAAATTAATTTTCAAATCAACAAACTAAATATTTAAGATTTAAAGTGTTACCGTTTTTGACTCAACATCCAATTTAACCTGCTTTCTTGGTAAAAGTGAACTTTCAGTAAGCCATCCATAGGACATAAATTAGAAAAATAAATTTTATTCAAATATAAATTAAATAAAAGGTTTTGATGTAATTTTAGTATTTATTTAATATATAGTCTATTCTCTTTATATTTAATCTAAATTAAAATTCCTCAATATTTCAAATATTTTCGTAATTTAAATATGCCTGAACTTTAGCTAAACATGGATAATTTTTGCTATTTTTTTGTAAACATAATTCGAAGTTGTAATGAGCCTTTGCAAGTTCGTTAGGGTTTTTCAACAAAGAAAAATCAATATTCTCTAAACAAGACAACTGCAATTGAGATCTTTCCTCAGCGCATTGTTTTATATTATCTATCCTTTCTTGGTTGTGTGCCATTAAGTTTTGATTAAAAATAAATAAATAATTTGATTATTACTTATTAACATAGAATATAATATTAATTATTTATTCTTTGAAATGTAAAACACTACTATGTCCCCAACTCTGACTTGTATCTCGTTTTTTCTGTCGAAGATCAAACAATTCTTTTTTACTTCGTTATATAAGGTGTCCTTATTATCAATAACTTCGATAGAGATACCCAGTTCGAATTCGCCTTTTATTTTACCTATTATTAGTATTATCAATTATGAATTCTTACCCTTTTCAATAGCTATTAGAAAAATTTTGAATAGATGATATCCCACATCATCGAACAAGATTTTCTGCACCAGTAAATTCGGCTCAAAGAAGCTTTTTATTCTGCTTGCAATCTTCTCGTTATTTTCTAAGTGAAATAACTCTGCCCATTTATTTTTGACTATTTCTAACTCACAAAATCTGCTTAAATCAAAGTCAAGAACTTCTCTATGTTTATTGTGATCATTAGAAAACTCTAAAAAATTAAAGCTCGGAGTATTAGTGACATTTGTGTTCGCCCATTTAAAGGATTCAAATTCAAATAAGCCTTTTTCAGTGAAAAGATTGAGAGTTATTTCTATGTAATCTCCTACACAGAATTGCATTATATGCTGGAAATAGGCCTTGTTAAGGTCGTCTTGATGAAACTAATTTAATCAACAAATAATTTACATATGTATATTCTCGCATTATCCAAAATGAAAGGGGGCCTGGAGCTCTTACGTCGAATTTAAAAACATTTTTGAGCTTTTCTTTATCATTCGGATATTTAGCTTTATATCCTATACAAACTGTCTTATCCTTCCATTTATCTGAGATGATTTTAGCCTTTATAATTAGGCTAATTTTAAGATGACCCCTTTTGTTTCTTTTATATTTATCAAATGTGATCAATCTATGCTCTGATTTTAACTGTCGCATGTAGGTGTTATCAAACTGTTGGCAGATCTTCTGTGAATAATTTTTAAAAATGTCTAAAAATTTTTGTTTTATTTCTTTATTTAAATTCATAAGCTGAAAAAGGTCGATTGCATCAAAGAAATAAAGAAGGATATTAAAAACTTTTAAATCCAATTTAGAAAATCTTTGATAATCTAATTTGATATTCTCAGCTTCTATTATTTGAGTTTTTATTCCTTTAATTTTCTCTTCCAAATTACTTCTATATTCATTAAGTTTTTTCATATTATATTCAGATGTTCCCAATATAGTTTTCACACCCATGATTTTATCTTCGGACTGAAACTCGGATCTTATTGAACTTTTGAAAAACTCCTCATTATTATTAGATATCTTCTTAATTTCATATGTCATATCATTCATTGTGGATAAATGATAATCTAATCCTATTTGCGAGTTAAAATTACTGTGGTAATTCTTCACGCTTGGTATCACTTCATCATTTGGATTATTTTTATTGTTAATGTTATTAACCTCATTCTCATTTTGGATTCTAAAAGAATTGGATGTAAAAAAGTAACCTTGACTATTAAAAGTAAAAGTTGTTTAAATTACGTATCGTCTATACTTTTAGAACGGTATAAAATCGAAGCAGTAGGACCCATTGTTTTGTTTTTATATTTCGCTATGATATTTCGAATTTTTTGGACATCTTTTTTTATAAATGCATTTGCTATATCAGTTTTTTCCACATTTTTCTTGGAGTTATTTCCTTCCATTTTATTATTATTTATTAAAAGAGCAAATAAAATATTTTAAAAGTAAGAAGGGGATTAAAAATATAGAGTGAATAGTATATCTTGTAAATGTTAATATGATTCTATATAAAAAATAACTTAAAATTTCCTCACCAGTGATTTTCATCCTATAATATATTCATAATATATTCTATTATTATTGTAAAAGAGATATTTACTATTTTTCCTTCTAATAAATTTTATAATTAAAAAATGAAAAGTAAACAGAATGTAACCTCGTTTAAGCAAAATAAAAATTCTCCACTTGCAGATGAAGAATCAAATAGAAAATCCACTATAATAAGAGAAAAAATCGAGTTCAACCCTGACAACAACAAGAGTTACGGACATAAACAAACCTTGTCTAATGATAAATCAATAAACAACATAATAGATAGAAATAACAATATTGAGGATGATATGAAATTAAACAAAAAGGGACATGAAGAACTGGACATAGATAAGAAGAGCGTGAACATCGATGATAAAATACTAAATAAAAATCCTAGTCAACTTTTTGTATCTCTAATGAGACTATTTTACTCTAGAAATTGTATCAATTTATACATCGCATTGATAACTGTTTCTACTATAATCTTCATTTACTCTTTGATATCATATTTTAAAAAATGGGGTAATAATCCATTTTAATTATAGATGAGTATCCCATCTTAATAGCAGAGATAGTTCTCTTTACAATTTTCTTATTTGATTTGAGTGTCAGAATTTACATAAATGTAAAATTAAATAAACAAATCAGATAGGGATGCAAAAAGTATTTCAAGCTGTGGATTAATTGGCTCGATTTCCTCCTTATAATTTGCAGTGGAGTTACTATACTGATGTATGCGAATTTTAATGACGTCGCTAAGAAAGTCGAAAACATTTCATTTAGTTTGTTAATTTTTGTTAGAAACTTTTCACAGTTGCTTAGGCTGATTATATTACTAAGGAATCAAAATCAAGTCAGGGTAAGTAAGCGATTTTATCTAACGATATAACCTTAGAAAAATATTGAAGAAATAATTCACTTTACTACAGAATTAAATGAAAGAAAATTAGAAAATTTAGGACTTAAAAATAAAAATGATAATCCAGTACTGTCCTTTATGGACGGTAGAGTGTCTGCCAAAAATAGTCACAAGAATATAAGATTTGAAAATTTAAAAGATAATGAGTTTAATTTATAAAAATTTTCTATATTTTAATTTAATATTTATTTGATTTTAATACTAGAAAGTAGAATTTTTATTTATTTAAATTTACTGAAATGGGGATTGGGGATTGGGCATGGGGATTGGGGATTGGGGATTGGGCCAATCCCCAATCCCCAATCCCCAATCCCCATT
>Ga0169931_10004503_pt1 | contig 21691 bp, 17 predicted proteins | sample Kivu_15m_20L_FD_129675 | JGI IMG/M metagenome (GOLD analysis project Ga0169931, IMG submission 129675) | Freshwater microbial communities from Lake Kivu, Western Province, Rwanda to study Microbial Dark Matter (Phase II) - Kivu_15m_20L... | ecosystem: Environmental > Aquatic > Freshwater > Lake... | reverse complement strand
TCCGGCGAAGGTATATCCGGTGCGAACGAGGGTTCCTGAGTTTGCGGCAACGGTGAAGGTTGAGTTGTAGGTAGCCGTTCCGTTGCTTGGGACCGAGCCGCCGGTATTGGAGTTACCGTTGTAGGTAACGGTGTACGTATTAGGTGTCCATTTCGCATAGAGAGTTAAGTTCGCGGATGTTGAATACGTAGCACTTCCTGATGCTGCATAGTCAGTTCCTGATCCATCTGCTGCTGTGTTCCATCCAGCAAAGGTGTATCCGGTGCGAGCAAGAGTGCCGCTATTGGTAGCAATCGTGGCTGCAGAACCACCTGTGGTGTAAGAACCATTGGCGGGAGCTGAACCGCTTGTGGATGAATTGGCGTTGTAAGAGATGGTGTACGCAACGCCAGTCCATTTTGCATATGCCGTAATTGTTGCTGTTGGCGTGTAATTTGCACCCTCTCCACCAATCGAAGTTGTTAATGAACTATCAGAGAACCAACCAGCGAATGTGTATCCCGTGCGCGTTGGTGTAGGAAGAGTTATCGCTGGATCGCCAACGGTATAAGTTGAACTTACCGTTGAATTCCCACCATTAGCACCGTTGTAGTTATAAGTAATTGAGTAAGTAGGGGCCACTAAGAGCGATGTCGGGTATTGCGTGTACGCACTTGTGCCCGCAGGATTCTTAGCTGCTATTCGGAAATAACTATACGAACCAATCGTGACGCCCGTTAGAATAAAAGTTGTGGCTGCTGAAACTGAGCTTGTGGCAGCGCTCCATGTGCTTCCATCAGTTGAATATTGATAAAGGTAATTTGTAATTCCAGATCCACCATTGAACGCAGGTGCCGATAAATTTGCTTCGACGTAGACTGAAGGAACCTCGTATCGCAACACCACGATTCCTGAACCGCCATTGCCGCCTTTTGTATCGGTGTTGTAATGCGCACCACCCCCACCGCCACCGCCAGTGTTGACGCCTCCATTGCCGCCTGGAGCATGTGCGCGGTTTTGACCATTAGACGCAGCATTGAGTCCCTGCGTATTTCCCGTTCCGGCACCGGTCCAATATCCACCTCCACCACCGCCGCCACCGGCGCCACCATTTCCAGGTGCTATTGAATGACCAGAACCACCTCCACCGCCGCCCCAATAGAAATTGGTACCTGTGATTGAGCTTGAAAATCCTGCTCCTCCATCTGCTCGCGAGGTTGAATCTGTTCCTGGTGCACCAGCGCCTGCTCCGCCTCCAGAATAATATTGGCCTCCCCCACGACCACCGTTATAGCCGGTTGATCCAGAAAGTACTGAAGTTAAGCCACTTGTCGATCCGAGAGTTGATTGGGTTTGGGTCCCGCCACTTTTGTAAGTCCCATCGGAATAGCCAGATGAACCTCCGCCGTTGCCACCTGCTAAACCGGCTCCGTAATTAGGTGTGTACCCATAGTATGAAGACGCACCGGCACCACCGCCTTTGGCTCGAAGAGTAAGTCCCGTTCCTGTCACCACCGAATCTTGACCATTACTGCTACCAATTGTGTATTGGTGGCCGTCGCCATTACCGTTTAGCTTTGCGCCCGCCCCGTTTCCGCCACCACCCACAGTTACCGAATAAGTACTTGCCTGTGCGGTGAATGTGCCCGCAACGACAGCTCCACCGCCACCTCCACCGCCTATATCAAAACCACCGCCACCTCCACCGCCCACCACTAACACTTGAACATTTGTCACGCCTGCAGGCGGCGTCCATGTGGTGGTTCCTGCATTCGTGAACTGAACTACGCAATCATTTCCAACCATTGCTGCAGTCACACCAGTGCTCGGAGATGCGTTAGCAGCACATTCCGCACCCTGGCGAACGGTCAGTGAATTGATCGAGGGAGCATCTGGGGGAAGCGAAGGGATCGCTGTTGTGGTCGCAAAAGCTCCCGCACCTAAAGCGTTCACCGCATTGGCGCGGAAGGAATAAGTCGTGCCATTCATTAGCCCTGAGTAGGTGTAACTCCGAGCATTCGAATCAAGTGTGACGGCTGTGCTCCAACTACTTCCACCATTACTCGAACTCTGAACTGTGTAACCTGTCACTGGGCTATTCGCCCAGCCTGCTCCCCAGTTAAGCGTTACTTGTCCATCTGATGGTGTTGCTGTGAATGGAGTGAGGACATTAGGAACTGTTGAATAGGCCTTCACATACAGCTCAAACTTCATTTGGCGATTCACTCCCGTCGAATTTTGACAGCATCCTATGTAATCGCCAGCGGACCAATTCTGTCGATCCATGCCGAGTCCACCGGAAACGTCATTGCTCTGTTCGTTTCCGATTGGATAGAGACCGCCGCCATTTTCGTTCCAGCCCAATCCAAAGCGAACTCTATTCCAGCCATTTCCACCGTTATTATTTTGATAATTAAAACCAAAGAATCGCACGTCAGATTGTGATGAAAAAACGCCTGATCCAGCCGCCACATATGGATTACTTGATTTTGCATCACGGATAAAAATTTTCTCGCCGCCCGCAAAAAGCTCCCGCAAAGTTTTTCCTGTGTAATCACCTTGATCCGGGCGACCTGAATAGCTTTGTGTATTTGCCGGAGTAGGCATGGTCTCGTTCCAGGTGAACCCGTAACTCTGACCCGTTATGGCACCGCCAGCTGTCGCGTCAGGAAATATCGCAAGGACTTTTGAAGCGGGAGTGCTATTGAAAACCGAAAACTTCGCATCTTCATTGTATGAAGAGTCATTACGTCGAAGGTAGGCGGTGTTTAACGTTGAAGTCGTTGTCCAGTGCGTCGAGCTGTAATTGAAAGTCGAGCCGGTGTTTGCTCCTTTCATGGCGAGCATCCACCCGCCACCATCCATCGCAGAATTCATAATGGAGTAGACCTGAGTGGCAACACCTCCCACGGTAATCCAGTAGACGCCATCTGTATTTGTTCCCGTAACATCTTTAATGTGTTGTGCACTACCTCCAGGGCAATCAGCGCTAGAACCAACGACACAATCAACCGCTTGCGCCGTAGCCGCCGACGTTGTTACGGAGACAAGTGCAATTAATGGAGCAACAACTAACCAACTTGCTATTGATGCGAGAGATTTTTTGGGTAGGCGAAAGCGCGCAGGTGTCGCTAAAAATGCTGACAAACGCATAACGATCGGCCTCCACAACCGACCTCAATTCTAGGTGGCTGGGGCCCTTTAATTAAGCCAGCAGTAGCCCAAAAAGGACTCCAAATCCTGAGAGTCTTGACACCCTTGTGGGGGTACCCCAACGAGAGCACAGGTGGCGCCCAATAGGCCTGAGAGTGCCCGCCCTTAAGGGCGATTAATCGAGGTAATCGCGCAAGACCTGCGAGCGCGATGGGTGACGTAATTTCGACATCGTTTTCGATTCGATCTGACGAATACGTTCGCGAGTAACTCCATAAACTTTTCCAATCTCGTCCAAAGTTTTGGGTTGTCCATCCGTTAAACCAAAACGCATCGCAACAACTCCTGCTTCACGTTCGGACAAAGTATCGAGAACTGAATGAAGTTGTTCTTGAAGTAAAGTAAACGAGACTGCATCTGCAGGAACAACAGCTTCAGAATCTTCGATTAAATCTCCGAATTCAGAATCGCCCTCTTCACCAAGTGGGGTGTGAAGCGAGATTGGTTCGCGACCATATTTCTGAACTTCAACGACTTTTTCTGGGGTCATATCGAGCTCTTTTGCGAGCTCCTCGGGCGTCGGTTCGCGCCCTAGATCCTGGAGCATCTGCCGCTGAACACGGGCCAATTTATTGATCACTTCAACCATGTGGACGGGGATACGGATGGTGCGGGCCTGGTCGGCCATCGCGCGGGTAATCGCCTGGCGAATCCACCAGGTGGCATAGGTCGAGAACTTGTAACCCTTGGTGTAATCGAACTTTTCTACTGCACGAATAAGACCGAGATTGCCCTCTTGAATGAGATCAAGGAAGAGCATTCCGCGACCGGTGTACCGCTTGGCGAGCGACACAACAAGACGTAAGTTCGCCTCAAGGAGATGGTTTTTGGCGCGACGCCCATCTTCTGCAATCCAGTCGAGTTCCCGCTTTAACTTCCTCTCAAATTTGGAACCAGCGTTGAGGGTCTCCTCGGCAAAGAGCCCCGCCTCGACCCGTTTTGCAAGCTCAACCTCTTGTTCAGCATTAAGCAGCGGCACCCGACCAATCTGCTTGAGGTAATCCTTGACCGGGTCGGCGGTCGCGCCGGCGGTCACAACGGTCTGAGCAGGCAAATCGTCCTCTTCGGAGGCGGTGAGGGTAAATCCTGCGCGGTCATCCTCAGGCTCGGCAGGCTTCTCTTTCCGCTCGGCATCGACGATGTTCTCAATGCCCTCAAGGTTGTCGCTGACGAGCTCCTTCTCAAGCGATTCGAGATCCTCTACATCGACCTCTTCTAACTCAACCTCTTCGCCTTCAACTTGAGCCTTAGCAACTTTGCCACCTGATTTTCCAGCAGCAGGTTTTTCGCTCTTCTCTGGTTTGGTCGGTGAAGACTTTGCTGCAATTTCTTTTTGAAGTTCTGCGGCGAGCGCTGCCTTCGTTGGAAAGAGACGGCGTTCTGCTGGAGCTTTCTTTGCTGGAGCTTTCTTTGCTGGAGCTTTTGCGGGTGCTTTCTTTGCTGGAGCTTTCTTTGCTGGAGCTTTCTTTGCTGGTGTTTTTTTAGCTGGTGCTTTTTTCGCTGGAGTTTTTGCGGGTGCTTTCTTTGCTGCTTTCTTCGCAGCGCTTTTTGCCGCTGGTTTTCCAGCGCTTTTGCCCTTTGCGGCATGGCTTTTAGAAGGCACGTGTATCCTCGCTTGGTGTTGTGAAGAGTTTTCGTTGGGCGCTCCGGCTGCCCGGATTCCCCTATTGTACTCAAGAGTGGCTAGAGCGCGCTAAATATGCGGTTTTGACCCGCCTTACGAGCGCTCCAGCGCCCGCGAAATCGCCCTGCGAATGATCTCCCCCACCGACTCGACCTCAACGAGGAAGCCATCGTGACCAAAGGGTGAGGAGAGGAGATCTGGTGCCTCTGCGGTAGGAGTGAGATCGGAGATCTCCTGTTGCAAACGGGGTGGAAATAATCGATCGGTATCGATTGCTACGACAATCACCGGAACAGTAATCGAAGCAAGCGCTTTTTCTACACCACCGCGATCGCGACCAACATCATGTGAGTTCATCGCTTCAGTGAGGATGATGTACGTGTTCGCATCAAAACGCTTAGCGAGTTTGTTTGCCTGATGATCTAGATACGATTCCACGGCATATCGCCCGGTGTCATCTCCTTGCATATCGCGACCAAAACGCATATCCATCTCGACCTCTGAGCGATAGGTCAGATGCGCGATTCGACGCGCGATACCCATCCCCTCAACCGGTCCGCGCTCCTGCTCGTAGTAGTCGCCGCCCTTAAAAAATAGGTCTTTTTTGATAGCTCTGATTTGGATGCTCGCCGTGCCGATTTGATCGCCGGTGGCCACAGCGGAAGAACCGATGGTGCAGATTGCGCCGACTTTATCGGGATGAGTGATGGCCCATTCAAGTGAACGCATGCCGCCCAACGATGGACCGACAGCGATGAGATACTTTTTAATTCCTAACTTTTCTGTAAAGGCTCTTTCGGCCGCGACCATGTCGCGAATGGTTAACGATGGAAAGCGCGAGCCCCACCGCTTTCCATCTGGAGCAATCGACGATGGCCCCGTTGACCCTTGACAACCACCAATCACATTGGGACAGACGATGAAATATTTATCGGTATCGAAAGGTAATCCAGGACCAACTAACGATGGCCACCATGAGGGCACATCAGACCAACCCGTGAGGGCGTGGTTGATCAAAATACCGTTATTTTTCTCGGTATTTAACGTTCCCCAGGTCTGATAGGCGATGGTGATATCAGGAAGATCTTCACCCGATTCCAGAGTGAGGTCGCCAATTTTTAGGAAGCGACGCTCACCTGGATCGTGATCTTCTAACCATGCCCCAGTGACGGGTAGGTCGGTAGTAATTGCTACTTCCCTGTTGCGGCAAACCCAGTCTCGAGATCCGCCTTAATGTCATTGATTTCTTCGATACCAAGACTTAAGCGAACTAGACCAGGTGTGACACCAGCGGTGAGTTGTTCCTCTGGAGTTAATTGTGAGTGGGTGGTGGATGCTGGGTGAATCGCTAGTGAGCGAACATCACCGATGTTGGCAACGTGGCTGAAGAGTTGGAGCGCCTCGATGAACTTCTTGCCGGCATCGATGCCGCCTTTGAGTTCGAAGGAGAGGACCGCACCTGATCCCTTAGGCGAATACTTCTTTGCCAAGCCATGCCATGGCGATGAGGGCAGGCTGGCGTAATTGACCTTCGAGACCGCTGGATGCTTCTCCAGCCAGGTAGCGACGGCGAGCGCATTTTCGACATGGCGTTGGACGCGAAGGCTCAAGGTCTCCAAACCAAGGGCCAATAACCATGCATTAAATGGGCTTACTGCAGCTCCAGTATCACGGAGAAGGGTAAGGCGGATCTTGAAGATGTAGGAGAGGTTGGCGCCAAAGGGCGAACCGACTCCGAGATTCACTGCATAGACAAGGCCGTGATAGCTCGGATCTGGTTCGTTGAAGTTCTTAAAGCGCGCAGGGTGTTGTGCGTAATCGAATTTGCCAGAGTCGATAATCGCACCTACAACCGAGTTGCCATGGCCAGAGAGGAACTTGGTTGCCGAGTGGACGACCACATCTGCGCCATGTTCGATTGGCTTAATTAAGTATGGAGTAGCCACGGTGTTATCGACGATCAGTGGCACACCTGCATCGTGAGCAACCTTCGCAACAGCTGCAATATCAAGGAGGTCATTCTTTGGGTTAGCGATGGTCTCGCCGAAAAAGGCTTTGGTATTAGGGCGAATTGCCTTCTTCCATGACTCTGGATCATCGGGGTTATCGACGAAGGTGACCTCCACGCCGAACTTAGGCAAGGTGTAGTGGAAGAGGTTGTAGGTGCCGCCATAGAGCGATGGCGAGGAGACGACGTGATCGCCAGCCTCGGCAACGTTCATGATTGCATAGAAAGTTGCAGCCGATCCGGAGGCAACAAGAAGCGCTGCGACTCCCCCTTCGAGAGCAGCTAATCGTTGCTCCACGGCATCTTGAGTGGGGTTCATGATTCGGGTGTAGATATTTCCCAACTCTGCTAAACCAAAAAGATTTGCCGCGTGGGTGGTATCGCGGAATTGATAAGCGGTTGTCTGATAGATCGGAAGTGCACGAGCCCCTGTTGTGGGATCAGGAACCTGTCCAGCATGGATCTGTTGCGTATCAAATGACCAGTTAGCTGACATGACGAAATATCCCTTCATAACTTTCTATAAGGGGGTATTACCGAGTTATCGGTGAGATACCCGCGCTTGTCGTTACGACTTTCGTAGCGACCTGGTCTTCACCCGGAGCACCCCACCGCGGTGGAGGGTTGCCGTCCAGTTAGCCGGGGCTTGGAACTGGAACTCATGACCTAAGAGAAAGGTAGGCGAAAGGCTGAAAAAAGTAAAATTTGAGAGCGTTTTTCCTGGCTACCCGAGCAGCTCTGCCTCCAACTTCGGATGGAGTTGATGGCGCATGGTGGTGAAGGCCTCAGGCGGCCACCCTGCGGCGAAGGTCTTCTGCAAAAGGTGTGCCAGTGAGTAGTGCGGATCATCAGTGAGCGCACGTTCCAGTGCACGCTTTGCCCCCTCGATATCTCCACCTTCGTAGCGGACCAGCGCTAACAAGGTTGCTGTTGGCCCTCGATATCCAACAGGAGCAGAATCCAAAAGCGCTCGCCAAAGCTCCCGATGTAATTCGAGATTCTCATCGCCATGAGATCCGATTCCAAAGTCGCGCACTTGAATATCGGTAAGTGCAATCAACGCATCGGCAACAAGGCTCTGATTTTCTAATTCGCGCTTGATAGTGAAATGTGAAATCAGCCGGAGTAGCGCAATCACGCCACGCTTGGAACGGTTACTTGGTTCACAACGTTCAAATTCCGCACGTGCGCGATCTAACAGAGCAAGAAGATCTCTCGGTTCTGTCGGTGCAGGAGTAAGTGGCGGCATGACCAACCCCTGAAAGACATGCTCAGCGGCAAACTCACTGGAGGCGATATCAGGCAGCGGTTCACCTGCTGGGTCGCAGCACTCTTGGTTTTTGCAGAGGAAGGAGCGCCACTGCCCTTGATGAATGATAAGAAAATCCTTTACTGGGGCGATTTTTTCGCAGATTCGCTGCAGTTGCTCCCAGATCTGATCGCCCTTTTCTCGGGAGAAATCTGAGGGAAGGTAGGCCAGAACTAATAGTTGATCAAGATCCGATTCACGAAGGGGTGCAAGATATGGCTCTGCCCCATCGAGTTCAGGAGCGTGCGGAAGTTCCGCTTGGACTGCTAAGGCCACAGCGCCTTCGGAGAGTGCGATAAATACCAAACACTCCTCGGGCGCAGCGTTGAGTAAGAAAGGAACGGCGGTGATGAGTTCGGTGGGTGTAGAGATGGTTGTCATAAGCGCAGAGCCTGGTCGCTGGCTCCGACGTAAAAATTACTTATCCACCAAATCTTGTGGAGAAGTTATTGGGTGAAGAAAACCCGTGCTCGAAAGAGCTCGGTATCCATGACAAAAGTCGAGGTGATTCCATGAGGGATTAGAGCCCATGGTGAGTGGGGCGTGCGAAAGCGACCTTCCCAATGGCAGCGCATCTGGATCCGGTAACGCCCTGCTCGCGAGTAGATATGCGCACCGCGAAGCGCGTTCCCACCCCAAAACTCGCGCTGCCCATCCCCCCATAGCCATTCGATCTGCGGATGCAGTTGCAATTCGATTGAGGTATCAAGAATCGGCAGCGTTTTCACAAACTCTGCACATCCGTAACTACGAATGAGAAGTGGTTCATTAATTAACGCTCCATACCGAGGTAAGGTCTCAAATCGCCCCTGAGGAAGTACCTCACGGATCTGATCCGAGAGCGAGGGTCGAGGTGCGCGCTTGATGACTCGGGTACTACTTCTTACGGGTGTAGGAGTCGGGGTGGCGCTCGGAACTTTTCGAATGGTTCGCACGGGATCGCGACGAGCCGTGATGACCAATTCGCCACCTTCACGACGGACCTCTACGCAGGTCTGCGCACAGTCGGCCGCTTGAGCGCCAGGAACTGAGGCTACATTCGCAATCATTAAAAAAACCGATAATTTCAAGGCTTTTTTCATACTTCGCTCCAGGTATCTCCGCTGCGAAGAAAGCTTCGGAGTTCACTACCTGATCGATTAGGCGGTGCTTCACTTGAAATTCTTAAGGTCCAGAGATTCTCGCTACCGCGCTCTACCTGGATTGCAACGATCTCACTCTCAGGATTTTTATTCTCTAAAAGATAATCAATAAGTGTGGGAGGAATTTCTGGAGGAATGAGGTAACTCTCGCGAGTACTCGGGGTTATTGATCTGCCAGTTGGCCCTTGTGCTGCTCCTTGCTCGATCTGCGCGCACCCCACCACGGTGAGGGCTACCAATCCGAGAGCGAGATTCTTGAGAGTGTGGAGCTGGTGGATATTTAGGATGTTCATCGAGGTGAGAGTAGGTGAATCGAATAACGCCCAAACCCTCATCCTCGAAACTGTGAATATCGCCCCGACGCTGTGGTACCAATGGCCATGGCTCCGCGCGATGGTGATGGTTGGGTGGAATGTCCGTGCGGCGGAAAACATTGGGGAAAATTTGGCGCCGCCGGTCTGCTTCTGATTCGCGGCTCACAGCTCTTACTCCAACATCGCGCACCGTGGGTACATAACGGCGATACCTGGGGTATTCCCGGTGGCGCCCGCGACTCCCATGAGAGCTTCACCGAGGCAGCGATCCGCGAGGCGCATGAGGAGATAGCGATCACTGCTGAAGAGATCGAGATACTCGATGAGAGCGCTGAGGACCATGGGATCTGGTGTTACCACACCATCATCGCCCGAGCGAAAAGTCACTGTGATCCCATCGCAGCAAATCAAGAATCAATTGAGGTGCGCTGGGTAGAACGGGATTTGGTTAATTCGCTGGCGCTACATCCAGCCTTTGGAAAGAACTGGGCAAATCTTCACAATCTCATTCAGACTCTGCCGTAGGCAAAATCTGCCACGCCAATTACTCCTGCATCATTTCCTAATTGCGCCCGCGTGAATTCAGGAATGGTCCGTAGATCAGGAACGACGATGTTCTCCCGCAAGCCACGGAGCGCACCGCCCTCCCAGAGTTCGAAGGTGGCGCCAAAGCCACCACCAATAACGATTACTTCGAGATCGACAACATTTGCCAATCTCCCAGAGATTGCACCGATTGCCCACCCCATCTGATCAAAGAGAGCAGTTGCACTTGGCTGCCCGGCCCGGGCAGCATCGGCCAACTCTTGGGTGCTGGCAAAGCCACTTGCCTTCGCTCGCGCCTCCATCGCTCGACCACTAGCAACCGCCTCGACACATCCCATGAGGCCACACGGACATTTCGCACTCGCTCCCGGCACATTGAGGTGCCCTAATTCAGCTCCCAATCCATGGGCGCCCAAGATGAGTGAGCGATTGAGGATAAGTGCGCCACCAATTCCCGTTCCCACAGCAAGGAGGGCCATATGGCTAAAACTTTTTCCCGCGCCATGGCGAAATTCTCCCCATCCGGCAGCGCTTGCATCATTAGTTAACGAGATCTCTCGATTGATTTGAGGGGCAAGAAGATCACGCAAGGGAAAATTTTCGAACTCAAGATTGCCCGCGAAAGTTATCACTCCACGCTCTGAGTCGATGAGCCCAGCGCATGCAATCCCGACGCTCTCGCTCTCGTGCTGCGGATCCAAACTCTTGATTGCCGTGGCTAAATCCTCAATTATCTGCGCGCGTCGAAATGGTTCCTCAATTTTTTTGACGATTTGCCCATTGCGAACCACGGCCGCAGAGATTTTCGTGCCGCCAATATCGACTCCAAGTGCAATTGCCATCGTTACTCGATTCAGACCAATCAGACCGTTTGGGTAACTTTGTTTAAGCCTCGAGGAGTATCAGGATTAAAGCCCCGAGTGATAGCGATGCGCTCAGCGATCTTCTGTCCCGGGATTACTTGGAGGATTGGGAGGAGCTCATCAGATAGCCCTGGCAGCGGAATCTGATGTACTGGAATTCCTGGAGCACTTACGCCACCGATGTTGATGATTGGCGCCCCTGCTTGATGTGCAGCACGTTGCAAATCGTGAAGCCCCGTCAGAAGCGGTGAGGTGTTTGAAAGTCCGAGGGAAATAAGGGGAAATCCTTGGCTGAAAACTGCAACGGGTCCATGGCGAAGATCGGCAAAGGAGAGACCTGATGCGTTAATGAGGGCGCACTCCTTCAACTTCAGAGCAATCTCTCGCGCTACCGATTGTCCAAAACCTCTTCCCGAAACCACCAAGGTATGTGCGCTCCCAATTGCGCTCTCGATTTCTCCTAGATGAAGTGGCGCTGCGAGTACTTCGCGTACCAGATCTGGCAATCTGCTCAATTCACTATCAAGAGAACCTGAACTTAGCGATGAGGCAACCCATGCCATCGCAGCCATAGCGCTTGAGAAAGTTTTCGTTGCAGGAACTGCGCGCTCAACACCAGCATGGGTGAGCAGAGTCAGATCTGCACCGTGAGTGAGTGGACTATTTGCCACATTGGTAAGGGCCACCGTCTTCGCGCCTAGCCGCTTAGCCCATGCTAAAGATTCCACGATCTCCGAAGTAGATCCCGATTGGCTAATGCCGATTACTACATGATGGGAGAGATTAACTTTGGCATCGAATGCTGTGGCAAGTGATGGACTACCACTTGCCGCCAATACGCCAGCTCTTGTCGAAAGTAAGTACTGACCATAATCGGCAACATGATCGCTTGTACCGCGGGCCATGAAGAGAACGCTCTGGGCACCGTTAAAAAGTTGTTCTACTTCCAACCTGGAGCGCTCGAGAGCGGCAAGGGTCGCCGAGAGCGCATCTGCCTGTTCATTGATCTCTGAACTCATAATGCTCATCACGCCACCTCCACTCCCCCTACCCAGGTACGAATACTCCCACCTTCAGTGAAGAGCGTCAGGTCTGCCCGAGCGCCCACTGCTATCTCCCCGAGATCGCCTCGCCCAAGCAGGCGCGCTGGGACACGAGTAGCGCTCAGTAGCGCTTGGGTAAGCGGAACACCTGAGGCTACCGCGCGGGCAATCACCTGATCGAGAGTCAATCGTGAGCCGGCGAGCGTGCCATCGCTTCGATATCCACCGCCATCTGCTCTGGCAGTGACTACCTCATCTCCCAATCGGTTGCTCAACGAATCAGTGACTAACGCAATCCGTTCGCTCAGATTCTCGAATGACCAACGGATCCGATCACCATCGTTATGAATTCCATCTGCAATAAATCCAATCGTCAACTGATCCAATTCGCGCGCTGCTCGAATAATTCCTTGGTCAATATCTTTAGTCATCCCATTAAATAGGTGCGTGATCATATTTAATCCGGCAGCAACTGCATCGACCATCTGCTGAAAATCTGCACCTGAGTGGCCGACGCTTGCGATTGCTCCTGCTTCGCGAATCGATGCAATCGCATCGAGCGCGCCAGCACGCTCAGGAGCGAGAGTGACGATGGCAATTCGATGAGTGTCAAGAAGAGGGAGAAGATTCTCACGGGTGGGTTCGACGAAGAAGCGCGCGTTATGTGCACGTGCAAAATCTTCTGAAAGGAAGGGGCCTTCGATGTGATATCCAAGGTGACGCGCTCGTACTAAACCTGTAAGAGAACTTTCACCGCAATCACTTCCATTGATTGCTGCAACCAATTCACCTATTGGCGCCGAAATCATTGATGGGGTACATGCGGTCACGCCATGGCGAGCAAGTGATGCAAGAGCTTCTTCCATCTGCTCTTTATCTGCATCGAAGAAATTGATATCTGCGATTCCGTTTATCTGACAATCGATAAGTCCAGGAGAGAGCACTCCTTCGACGAGAATGACATCGCCAGATAAAGATGGTGGTGAAGTAGTAACTGAGGTTATGAAGCCGTCGGTTATCTCAATCGAGGCCGAGGTAATCACGCCATCAATCAGCGCGCTCTCGGCCCCTATCGAGAAAGGTTGAGCCATTTGGCTAGGTGTTACTTGTTAGCTGCATCCCGAAGTGGAGCCACAGCCTTCGCAGACGTAGCAAGCCCCGGCTGCACGCATCTTCACTCCGCAGGTCATACACATTGGAGCATCCGCGCTTCGACCCATCATCGCCTCGAGCAACTCAGTGGAGGAACCGATCTGCACCGGTGCAACTGGCGCTGGCGTAATCGCAATATCTTGCGCCTTTGTTGCCTGTGCTACTGGAGCAGCAGGTGGCGTTTCGATCACAACCTCATCCATCGCGGGCGCGGCTTCCGGTGCGCTGTAACTTCCCGCATCAAGGGCGCGAGCGCGCTCTGCTGCAGAGAAGATTCCCAACGCTGCTCGCTCATCGGCAGGGAGGTAATCAAGAGCAAGGCGACGGAAGATGTAATCCATCATCGATTGCGCCATCCGGATATCTGCATCATCAGTCATGCCCGCTGGTTCAAAGCGCAAGTTGGTGAACTTCTGGACGTAGGTCTCGAGCGGTACGCCGTATTGCATTCCGATCGAGACTGCAATCGAGAAGGCATCCATCACACCAGCAAGAGTTGAACCCTGCTTGCCGAGCTTTAAGAAGACTTCACCAAGAGCGCCATCTTCGTAAGCTCCTGCAGTCATGTATCCCTCTGCGCCACCGACGTTAAAGGAGGTGGTTCGTGATGGACGCGACTTAGGAAGACGCTTACGTGTTGCGCGAGCAGGAGCTGCGCTCTCGACAACTGGCTCATCTTTCTTCTTTGCCTTGCCATCGGAGAGCGGTTGTCCAACCTTGCAATTATCGCGATAGACGGCAAGCGCTTTCAGGCCAAGCTTCCATCCTTCGTAGTAGACCTCTTCAACCTCTTCGACAGTTGCTTCCTCTGGAAGGTTGACGGTCTTGGAGATTGCACCAGAGAGGAATGGTTGGCAGGCAGCCATCATCCGCACGTGGCCCATTGGCGCAATCGAACGGGCACCGAGCGCGCAATCGAATACGTCATAGTGCTCTTGCTTGAGCCCTGGAGCATCAATGACATGGCCATTTGCTTGGATGTATTCGACGATTGCTTCGACGGTCTCTTCGGTGTAACCAAGTTTGCGAAGGGCAGCAGGAACTGTCTGGTTGACGATTTGCATCGATCCACCACCGACAAGTTTCTTAAATTTCACGAGCGAGAAATCTGGCTCGATACCAGTGGTATCGCAATCCATCATGAGGCCAATGGTTCCGGTTGGCGCGAGAACGGATGCTTGCGCATTGCGCCAGCCATTCTTCTCACCAATCTTCAAACCTTCATCCCATTGCTTATTTGCCTCGGTCCAGACATCACGATCCAGGGTTGTTACCGAGCGTGCAGCGACAGATGCAGCGGCATGCTTACGCATGACGCGGGTATGTGCTGTTGCGTTGCGGGCATAACCCTCGTAAGCGCCGACAATTCCTGCAATCTCTGCGGAGCGACGATAGGAGGTTCCGGTCATCAATGAGGTGATTGCGCCAGCGAGTGCGCGCCCACCATCGCTGTCGTATGGCAGACCTGATGCCATCAAGAGCGCTCCGATATTGGCAAAACCAATACCGAGCTGGCGGTACTTACGGGTGGTGTCGCCAATTGCCTCGGTGGGGAAATCTGCGAAGCAGATGGAGATATCCATCGCGGTGATAATCATCTCTGTTGCCTTCACGAAGGTCTTGGCATCAAATGATCCATCAGCCTTGAGGAACTTCATCAAGTTGAGCGATGCAAGATTGCACGATGAATTATCAAGAGACATGTACTCCGAGCAGGGGTTGGATGCATTGATTCGACCTGTCTCTGGATTGGTATGCCAATCATTGATGGTGTCGTCGTATTGAATTCCTGGATCAGCACAAGCCCATGCTGCCTCTGCCATCTTGCGGAAGAGTGATCGTGCATTGACATGCTCGATGATTTCACCTGTTGAACGAGCGCGAAGGCCGAATTCTTTTCCTTCTTCGTATGCGCGCATATATTCATCGCTTACACGAACAGAGTTATTTGCATTCTGATACTGGACAGAGATGATGTCTTTTCCACCGAGGTCCATATCGAAACCGGCATCGCGGAGGACGCGAATCTTCTCTTCTTCGCCGACCTTAGTCTCGATGAACTCCTCGATATCTGGGTGGTCGACATCGAGCACGACCATCTTCGCGGCGCGACGAGTGGCGCCACCGGACTTGATCGTTCCTGCTGAGGCATCAGCGCCTCGCATGAACGAGACTGGACCTGATGCGGTGCCACCTGATTTGAGAAGCTCTTTGGAGGAGCGGATGCGGGAGAGGTTAAGACCTGCACCTGAACCGCCCTTGAAAATCATGCCCTCTTCGCGGTACCAGTTGAGGATCGAATCCATGGTGTCATCGACGGAGAGGATGAAGCAGGCACTTACCTGTTGTGGAGCTGCAGTGCCAACGTTAAACCAGACAGGAGAGTTAAAGGAGAAGACCTGGTGCAAGAGCATCCAGGTGAGCTCGTGCTCAAAAATTTCTGCTTCAGCATCAGTAGCGAAATAACCGAATTCTTTTCCGGCCTTGGTGTAGGTGAGTACTACGCGATCAATGACCTGCTTGAGTGACCATTCGCGATTCTCATAACCGACTGCGCCACGGAAGTATTTAGTGGTGACGATGGTTGACGCGTTCACTGACCAGAAGTCAGGGAACTCAACCCCACGTTGTTCGAAGACAACCTCACCAGTCTTCCAATTATTTTGCACGACATCACGTCGCTCCCAGGTCACCTCATCGTATGGATGAACTCCTGCGGTGGTGTAGATACGTTCCACCTTGAGTCCAGCGCCACGCTTGCTCCCGACCCGGTTTACGACTGTCTCTGACATTTCCTTTTCCTCTTTCTCCTCTAGTCTTACTTTTTTAACTCTTCTTATCTCTGATTTAACTCTTACTTAACTCACGATCAGCTTGCGCTCTCTCGCTGGAGTTCTCGATTTCACTTTCACTGTCACTGTCACTGTCATTCTTCTCAAACGGCAATGCGCGAAGAAGTGCAATCTCTCCCTCGAAATCATCTAATGAATTGAAGTTGCGATAGACCGATGCATAACGGAGGTATGCAACTTCGTCGAGCTCTCGCAGCGGTGCGAGAATTGCCATACCCACCTCTTGCGCTTCGATTTCGGCCTGCCCAGTCGCGCGAAGATTCTCTTCCACGCGTTGGGCTAATAGCGCGAGATCGTCATCATTGACCGGTCGTCCTTGACATGCCTTCCGCACACCAGCGATGACCTTTTCGCGGCTGAAGGGCTCAGTTGCTCCGCTTCGCTTGATCACCGAGAGGATCGCCATCTCCTGGGTGGTAAAGCGTTTGCCACAGGTGGCGCACTCGCGGCGACGGCGGATGGAGCTGCCCTCGTCGATTGGGCGCGAGTCGACGACCCTGCTATCGGCCTGGCGGCAATAGGGACAGTTCACTGGCACCCCCTTACAACGTCACAGATGGTTATGAAAACTCGGTACTTGCTGGTTACTCACTCAGATACCTACTCAGATGTCCTCCACGAGAGCCAGAATCGCGCTGCCTTGGGGATAAGGCTGTGGAGGACCTGGGGAGTAGTAGGCACAACCTGTGGATTAACTACACCGGTGTTACTACTACATCTAGTGGGAACAGTAGAGCAATGGTCGAGGGTTCGCAAGGGGAGAATCGGTGTGTCGCAAGATTTTTTTTCACTCCGCTAGGAACGGACGGGAATGAGTAACTCTGCTCCGCTCTCAAGCTCCGATGAGGGAAGGTTATTGATCTCAACAATCATGGCAACGATATCGCCGGTGCTCGCTCCAAAATCTGGAGCAACCTGGCGGGCTATCGACCAGAGGCTCTCACCAGGGAGGACTCTGATGCTCTCGTACCCTGTTGTCCCACCCAGAACTGCTCCGTTCTCATTACTTCCCAGAGCGGTGTTAGCAGAGATCAGAGAGAGCGCCACCACGAGCCCTGAGGCGCACAGGAGAAGGCGCCCGCGGGTTGTTAAGCGGGTCTGGCCGACGTGGCTGACATGGCTGACATGGCTGACGCTGCCGGCAGGGGAAGTTGCCATCGTAAACTCCTCATTTAGAACGGATGTTCGAAGTTAACCCCATCTAACCCCCTTTGTCAAGAAAATTTCGAACAGGTGTTTGAATATTTCGCCCTTTCCCCTTACCCTTGAGGACATGACCAAGAAAACGGCCTCCCCCATTACCTCCCCCATTACTGAGCTCCCTGATGGCCCCGCCAATGAGGAAGGGCTCACCCCTCGTCAGATGAAGATTCTGGAGGTAATCCAGAGCGCCCTCGATGCTCAGGGCTATCCCCCAACGATGCGCGAGATTGGGATTGCCGCTGGCCTCGCCTCGCCATCGAGTGTGAAGTACCAACTTGAGGTCCTCGAAGAGAAGGGGTGGATTCGTCGCGATCCCACCCGTGGTCGCGCCTTGGAAATACTCAACTCTGACAATGCCGGAAATGCAAGCGATGCTGATGGGGCTCCCATGGATCAGATGCGCGCGGTGCCACTTGTTGGTCGAATTGCCGCAGGCGGTCCAATTCTCGCCGAGCAATCGATTGAAGAGACCTTCCCACTTCCAGCATCGCTTGTCGGAGAAGGCGAACTCTTCATGCTCAAGGTTGTTGGTGATTCGATGATCGATGCCGCAATTTGCGATGGAGATTATGTAGTGATTCGCGCGCAGAAAACCTGCGAAAAAGGTGAAATCGTCGCGGCAATGATTGATGGCGAAGCAACAGTGAAAACCTTCTCTCGTCGAGATGGCAAAATTTGGTTGCTTCCTGCCAATCCCAACTTCTCCCCCATTCCTGGCGATAACGCCGAAATTTTGGGAAAAGTGACAGCTGTACTTCGTTCAGTACGTTAATTAATCAAGCGCTAAAACGCTCCAACGCAGAGGCAAGGCGGGCATCCACGAGGGCGCGAACATGGGTGCCATCCACCATATGTTCTTCGGTAAAAATCTCACCACGCTCATGGATCTCGTGAAGTAGATCGCCACGTGTGTAGGGGATCACAGCGCGCACTTCGACATCTGGATGTGGCAGCGATCTTTCTATCGCCGAACGGAGCTCTGTAATTCCAAAACCAGTATGGGCCGAAATTGGGATACTCCCCGGGAATTGTTGAACCAACTCCACGATTCGTTGTGGATCGGAGATATCTACTTTATTGATCACGATAATTTCAGGAATATTCGAAGCGCCGATCTCATCGATGACCTGATGCACTGCTCGAACCTGCTCTAGTGGTTCTGGATGGGAGCCATCAACAAGATGGAGAATCAGATCGGCATTAGATACCTCTTCAAGCGTCGACTTAAAGGCATCAACAAGTTGGTGTGGCAAGTGACTGACAAAACCGACGGTGTCAGTGAGGGTGTAGACGCGACCATCACCTCCCTCCACGCGACGAGTGGTGGGATCGAGGGTGGCAAAGAGCGCATTCTCAACAAGGACACCAGCGCCTGTTAAACGATTAAGGAGAGATGATTTACCGGCATTGGTGTAACCGGCAATTGCAACTGAGGGAATCCGATGGCGAACTCGCTCCTGACGTTTGGTATCGCGAGCAACTTTCATCTCCGCAATCTCTCGCCGCAACTTCGCCATTCGATCGCGAATTCGACGACGGTCAATCTCGATCTTCGTTTCACCAGGGCCGCGTCCACCGATACCTACTCCCCCAGCTCCGCCAGCGCCTGCACGACCACCAACCTGGCGCGAAAGCGATTCACCCCAACCACGAAGACGCGGTAAGAGATATGAGATCTGTGCAAGTTCAACTTGTGCTTTACCTTCACGGCTTTTTGCATGTTGAGCAAAAATATCGAGAATGAGAGCCGTTCTATCGACCACTTTTACCTTCACACGATCTTCTAACTGTCTAAGTTGGCCTGGTGATAATTCACCATCGCAAATCACCGTGTCTGCTTTTGTTGCTGAGACAATTCCTTTTAATTCACTCACCTTGCCTGAGCCAATAAACGTTGCCGGATCGGGTTTATCCCTCCTCTGAATGATTCCCTCTAGGACTTGTGAACCTGCCGTCTCTGCTAACGCTGCTAATTCTTTTAGAGAATTCTCGGCATGCTCAGCAGTTCCTTCGGTCCACACTCCCACGAGCACCACTCGTTCTAAGCGAAGTGAGCGGTATTCAGCTTCGGAGATATCTTCAAGTTCAGTAGAGATGCCCGCTACACGTTTAAGCGCTTTTCGTTCCGAAAGTTCGTCGCTCAACTCTCCAGCATCGAAATCAATTCGCGCCTGTTCATTCTCCTGCAACAAACGTTGATAGAGCTTTTCAGAACTCAAAGGGTAACCTCATGCTCCCTAAGTAGAACCGCAGGACCAGTGAGTACGGCATTTGAATGACCATCGATTTCCACTGTGAGAGCGCCTCCTGGAACATGAACCGTCCATCGCGCCGGCACTCTCTTTCCGCGGTGGAGAGTTGTAGCAAGGGCAACTGCACAGACTCCGGTGCCGCAGGAACGAGTCTCCCCCGAACCGCGCTCGTGCACGCGCATCCTTACCTCGCTCTCATTGAGAATCTCGACGAACTCGACATTCGTCCCTTCAGCAAATGCATCCTCTGGCAAAATCACCGGAGCATTAGCAAGTGATCCCACGTGATCGAGCGATTGAACAAATGCGACAGCATGCGGATTGCCCACCTCGATATGAAGGGCCTGCCACTCATGTCCGTTCTGAATGATGGTTACCTCATTGGGGATCGCTTCGACCTTCCCCATGTTCACGGAGATCTCGCCTCTTTCGGGAACGGCTAAGAACTTCTTTCCCGTGCGAGTATCAATCGGGAAAAGCCCCGGAGCTAAAAGCTTATGGTCGACTAAATATCGCGCCATCACCCGAATGCCATTGCCACACATCTCTGCCAATGACCCATCGCTATTGCGATAATCCATAAACCAGATCTCATTTTTGCGAACCATGCGAATCAAACCATCGGCGCCAATTCCAGAGCTTCTATTACATAAGCGGGCAATTGTCTCTGGCGCTATGTGAATCTGGTCAGCCTCATCGAGAAGGAGGAGAAAATCATTCTCCGTGCCATGCCCATAGGTAAGAGTCGCGGTTCTCATTAACTCCAGATAGTACGGGCTGAGCAAGGCTCAGCGCTTGGCGATAGCTCCAGTTGCCGCGCTCTTGTAGGCGAGCTCAAGCGCATCGACAGTTATTGCGCCTAGCTCTCCGGGGGCCATATTTGCCTCTTTCTTTCCCAGGGCAACATCGACCAGTCCATTGGCTGGCCCAAAGAAGATGTAGTGGCCAGCGTCAGGTGCCACATTTGGTTGATAGATAGTGCCATCGTTGTAATAGATGTAAACGTAGGAGCGATTGAGGTCAATCAAAAATTGTCCTTCACTACCAACGGCATGGACGACAACTTCGTGAATATTCTTATTTGCTCCCAGATGTGCCGAAGCTCCAGACATGGTGCCAATCGCACCCTCCTCGAACTTGTAGATCACCGCGTCGTGGAGATCCACCGGAGCATTGAGCGGGGCGGCCATAAATGCCATCGCCTCTTTTACACGCGCTGGATAGAGACGGAAGGCAAGACCGAGGGCGTGGGTTAATTGCGCTTGACCGTAACCGCCACCGGAAACTTTGGGGTCGGTCCACGTGCTCTGCTCGGGAATCTGTTCGGGAGATGCATCGGGATAGGCGCCGGTATTGCTGAGCAACTCTCGAGTCTGCGATGCCATTTGAATAGACATCGACTCGAGTTTGCCAATACCGCGTTTTTGGAGTTGTAGATACATATCTTGAATCATCTTTTGATAGTTCCAACCAAAACTTAAAAGAAGTTCGCGGTCGGCCTTCTTCGCAGTGTCAACAAGATCCCACGCATCAGCGCTGGTGATGGTCATGGGTTTCTCGCAGAGTACATGTGCCCCTGAAAGCAAGGCAGCCTTGGAGTGCTCATGATGCAGTCCAGAGGGTGAAGAGACCACGATGATGTCTAGCTCTTGCTTGATGACATCGTGATAATCCTCGGTGGCAACCTTCGCGCCATATTGATTGGCGAGTTTCTTCAATAAATCATCGCCTTTGCGACAGATGGCAACAATCTCTACTTCATCTCGTTTTGAGATTGCTGGGAGGTGGGCCATCGTTGCCCAGGAACCTGCTCCGATAAATCCTGCTCGTAACTTCGCCATGATGATTCATCCAATCTATTGATTAGTCCTACTTATTAATCGTGGTGCCACATCTCGCGGTATGTAAGGAGGTTCCCGTTTCGATCGGTGATATTGCGAATGATGTCCTTGAACGATTCTTGCCAACGCGCGTTAACTTCAGTAGCTCCCATTTTCTTCGCAGCAGTTGCCACATCGGGAACTGCCTCGCAATAGCCAACCACCGTGGTGCCATTACGGAAGAGCGTGTAGTTGGTCCACCCGCTATCGGTAAGTGCCTGCTTCATATCTGGCCACAACTCGTCGTGGCGCTTGTCGTACTCAGCTTCCTTACCCTCAAAGAGGTAAATGAAAAAAAGTAACCGTTCCAT
>Ga0169931_10004502_pt1 | contig 21691 bp, 9 predicted proteins | sample Kivu_15m_20L_FD_129675 | JGI IMG/M metagenome (GOLD analysis project Ga0169931, IMG submission 129675) | Freshwater microbial communities from Lake Kivu, Western Province, Rwanda to study Microbial Dark Matter (Phase II) - Kivu_15m_20L... | ecosystem: Environmental > Aquatic > Freshwater > Lake ... | reverse complement strand
CAACCCCAACCCCAACCCCAACCCCAACCCCAACCCCAACCCCAACCCCAACCCCAACCCCTCTAGTTTGATAAACAAATATAATTGAGTATTGATCTCATCAAAATGATACTGTGTATTAGCAGATAAAATATTATTTTCATTTTAATATTGTAGATAAAATAGATTTTATATTTATTTTCAATAATTTAGCCTCTTTAACTATTTTCATTTAGTATCTTAACTATTTTATGACTAGATTTTATGTTGATTCTTTGATAATAAAAAAATATGATGGAGAAGTAAAATGTGATTCTAGGATACTGGGCAATGAGAGGACAAGCAGAAAGAATCCGGCATCAATTAGAATACTTGAAAATACCTTATACATAAGAAAAATTTTAAGGTGTATAGGGTCGAAAAAAATGGTTTAACGAAGTCAAAGATCAACTTAACGAAAAAAATGCGGCTGTATCTCTACCGTATCTTGTCGACAAATAAGATGTCATTACATAAGCAGATGCTATTCAAATTTATCTTTGCTATAAGGCATAAAGATACTAATTGTTAGGTCGCAATTTTTAATAAGAAATAGCTCTTTCAACAGCTCATGGTGTATTTAGAGATTTCTATCCACTATACACAAAACTGTGCTACGATACTTACAATTAAAAATTTACTTTCGAAAAATAAAGGTAAGATTCTGCTTAACAATTTCAAGAGTTCATTAAAAAATTCAACGGATTGCTCGGCAAAAAGTCATTTATAGCTGGAGAAATAACCTGGCTAGATTTTGCTTTAGCTGACTTCATACAAACCCTTACGATTTTGAGTAAATAATACTTTAAAAGTTACCCTAAATTGATTTAATATCAAAAAAGAGTCTGGGGTTTACCTGAACTTAAAGAATATTTTGCCTCAGATCGTTTTCATGAAAGGCCTTGCAATAATTTTACAGCTGCTTGGAAGTGATCAAATACATGTTATTCATATCATATTTTTTATTAGTAACTTAATTAAAATTAAAGATATATCTTTTAATACTGATGGACGCATTTTTTGAGGCTTGTTAAACCGGAAAAGGATGGTAAGTTTGTAAACAGTTCTGCAGAGAAGATGCAACTTTTGAATGCGATGTGCTTCCTCACACAAATCTTCATGACTATACAGATTGGATGAAGGGTATTATATAGGGTGTGATGCCAGATGGAAGATACGAGCTCTATTCAGCAACTCACGGCCAAGGCGTTTCTGTTTACTGTGCAAAATTTATCGGCTCTCATTCGCTTCCAGGAGGCCCTGTTCCTCCATCTGACCCTCCTAAACAGATGGTTTCAGATTATGTTTACATAATATGGTTCGATAACGATAACAAAGTTACAAGAATGAGAAAAATATGGGACAAACTAACCGGTTTCACAAATCTCGGATGGCCTCTTAACTGATTCGATCACATATATATAAAACAAAGATTAAAAATCATTTGTTATCTTGATGAGCTTTGGACTAAGCTTACTTATCCAACTATTAATGTTTTTTCTGAAGCAAGCCTTATCTTTTTATTATTTACAATTGATTTTCAGAAAGCTTTATTTGTTTGTTGTTTCTATCCATCAGATAAAAAAAGTCTTGATCCATTAAAAATCCTTTTTAATCCACATAATATTTTGTTTAGCTTGTTGCAATAGTCAAGTTTTTTCCGTTTTATTTGACTAAAAGTTACTATTTCAGGAATATTGTTAACGTAGAGCTGGTTAGATGATCCTTGCTCGCTCCTAAAATATTTTTTGTTGGCTTGAATAGCTCATTTATTTTATTTTCGCATTATTTAATTAAATTATTCTTGAAAACACCCATATTTTCACTAATCTGAACAGCCACTATCTAAATTAATCTTTTCTTTTCTTTTGAATGCATCTACTTGACCTAACTATTGAGATTTGTCTTAAGTCCTTGTATTAAAGATTTGAATGAGTTCTCTAAGCCCTTAAGTTGCTGTTACAGCTAATGAGTAGTTATGCAATTTTGCAGAGCATTCTTAATATTTTTCTACTCATTTAAAAAATTGGCAGCCCTCAGATGATTTTACTTATTTTCTTCTACTTTTTTTACTTACCAGAAATCGACTTTTTGATTAAATTTGTTTAGCCGATTTTACATGCTTTATATAATAGGCTCGATTTTATCTATTTTCTATGCTTTTTTCTCAAGTTGCTGCATACGGATCATCATCTATTGCCAAAATATTGAATTTTAGAATCCCTTTACCTCTTGAATTTTTACAGGGATTTGGTAGTCGTTGTGTGAAGGCATGGGTCGAAGAGAAGGATGAGTCCTTATCGGAAGGGGTTCATAGTAAGTCGGACTCATAGGCTTAGGATTCTGCTAAAGGCTTTTGTCTCTTGTGATAGTCTGGGCTCGTGTGTATGAAACTGGTGCAAAGATGGTGCTGTGATGAGGTGATCTGCTATAGGCTTATCCTATTTTCATGAGTTAAAACTTAACGAAATTCTAATATGTTCCAATTAAGATCATTTAAACAGAAAATAAAATCATTCTTTTTTTGGATTGCCACTGTATACCTTCCAAAAATAATAAACAGCTAAAACGACTATCCAAAAAAATAAAAACGCTGATATTTTGAACGCCGAATTCGACTACTTCTATCTTCGCTACAAAAGTTGATTTAACTTATTTTTTTGAGTTCTCAGATTCGGTCCTACTAGCTAATTATGTTCATCTTAACTCCCTTCTGATAATTATATACGATTGATTTAAGTCTATATTTGATGATTTTTACCATAAGTCTTTTTAAAACTGTTGGAAATTTACGTTAATCGTAGCTTTCATAGAAAATGTCAGCTACTACTCTTAGATAGTTTTGCATACGCAAAGAATGCTTATTGATTTGAGATATACTTGAGGACTCTATGCTGCTAGCATAAATAGGAAATCATCCTGAGTGAAGTAATACAAAGATAATCCTTGAAATTTGATATTGCGTACTAAAGAAGAAGGTTGATTAGCGACTTTTTGTTGAACTTTTTTGCAAAAGTCTTTCAGCTATTTTTATCTTTACTTGTCGACCCAACGCTATAGTATGTTTTCGCTATTCATGATACCATAAAGAACGACGTTCACCATTATATATGATACAGATTATAAATAAACACTACATTAATAAATAAATAATATAGACTATCATTTCGAGGTCATCTTGGAACAAGGTATAGAGTGTTTTGACGTTACATATGTGATCTGAAAATATTTAAGCTTTTTGTTCTGTTCAATCGATTGTGGATATCTTCTTTGGCGATCGGTTGGATTCGCTAAGCATATTAGTCTAATAATGGATTGATTTTGATTTTTTAAATATTTTGCTAATATTTAGTTTTAACAAGACGCTAATGAGGCCTATAATTGTTGATTTTTATAGATTTTGTTCGTTTTTATCTATGTTATTTGTTTAAAGGCAACTGAAAATGATTTCTTAAGGGTTTTTAATAATGTTTTTACCCATAATTTTGAATAATTTTCTTTGAAAACAAACGATTTGAATCTATTTAATGATTTTTCTATAAATCTAATTTTTAATTTGACTATAATTTTTATATATTTTTTTCTGATTTTTCAAAGGCATCTAATATCGATTATTAAAATTTAAATGCATTTGATCCTGCAACGATGATGTCGCTATCCAATTGATGGCTTAGCTCATGAAAAACTGGAGTCAGCTATTAATAACTTTCGATTCTTTTTACACTAGTTAAATATTTTTTATAAACATTATAGCTCTTTAATTTTGTTAGAAACTTTTAAAACATCTAAAATTTATTTATTTGTGTCTTTTATTGTATTTTTTCAATCCAATAGTAAATTTTATGGCAGCCTGTGTTACCATCTGTCTTAAAAACTTATGTTTTTTTAGAACGAAACTGATTTATTTTCATTTTAAGTTGTTCTGCAGTTGCAGATTGCCTTAAATCCGTGTTTCTCTTTTTTGTTTTATTACCTGAAATAAATAGTATATCTGGATCCATAGAGAAAGTCGTCGGATAGTCAATAGCATTCTTTTAGTAAAATTTAGACGTCTTTAGAGGCTAACATTAAACTAATCGGCTAGGTGTAGTTCCGTAAGTATGTATCATTTGTCGACTACGTATCTGCAAAAATCAGTTTATAAAAAAACCAGCTGACATTATTTAAGCTATATGATATAACTTATACACTTAATAGCCTAAAAAAGATACGCTTAAAAACTAAATATTACGACATAAAAAAAAATTAGGTTTTTTGGCATATTGTTCATCTAATATTTATATTTTGATCATATTTTTTCAAACATCTATTGTGGAGAAATAAGACCTGCATTTAGCTGATGCCTTTATATACATTTCTACAAATCTGTTTTGTTTTAATAAATTGTATGATAAAAAAAAAGTCCTGCATATTCTCGTTGTTCAAAGCTTGTCACAAAGCACATAGAAAGATAATAAATGCGCCAAATAGCATTACCCGTCAGTTTAAACCATGTTCGATTTCTAGAAAGTGTCCAATATAGTACTCCAGCTGTTCCTAATCCCAAAAGCATCATTGTTGTTCTTTTTGCTTATTTTAATTTGTTTTAAAATTTTGCGCTTAATTGCGGTGTAAATTAGTCAGGATACTTTTTAATTAGCTTGTAAAGGTAGTTAAGACTAAAGGAATAGATAGGGGAATCTGTTTTGAGTTGATAATATTCGAAATTTTCAGCTTTTAACTGTTTCTTGTATTATGGATCATATGAAAAAATTAGCAAATCTGGATCGTATGTCATATTTGATGAAATCTAAGCTGGAGCTTGTTGTGAAAAAGGCTGAAAAGACTATGTACTTTTATTTTTTTGATCGTTATCTTAGCCAGTTTTTTGGTCTTGACTAAACATTACAAATAATATAGTAATAGTTGAATAAAAAAGTATTAATAGCTAAAAATTAAGCATAAAAAGCTAAGAAAGCTATCAAATTCTTTCAAACATTTACTGAGGAGTAATCTAGTTTGCATTAATTTTATGATTAAATAAAACTTTTTAGAAATCTGTTTTATTTTGATAAACCGTATCGTATAAGTATTCTCCTGATGCTACATGCCTCTAGAAAAAAGAGTACAAACACATTGTGACAAAATATAAGCGCATAAAGCCATTACCTGTGATTTTAAACCATAGTCGACGTCTGAGTACTGTCCAATAAGCTATTCCAGCTAAGGCACAACTCAAAAAATTACTGGATTGATTTTGAAGAGCTCTTACTTGTGTTTACGTTTTAGAATACAGATCTGGTGCAAATTACTCAGGATATTTTGTAATGAGTCTATTGAGAAAGCTCAGACTAAAAGAATATATCGGTGAATCTTTTTTTATCTCATACTTATTTAAATTTTATGCCTTTATTTGCTCTTTTCTTACAGGGTTGTAAAATCCGAGCAGTAAATCTGGTGGATATGAAGTTCTTGGTTGCAATATGGATGGAACTTGTTGCAATTGTTGACTTAAAGGTAAACTTGGAGAGCTAACATCAGTAATATTTATTGTAGAAACTTGCTAAGATGAGAATAAATTCGAATTAGTGGTTTGAATATGAATCTGGCCGTTCGGAAGTTAATAGCCTTTTGTATAGGACACTTATACTGGAGCCATAATTATTATAGCAATACAATCTAACTATCATATACAATCTTGTATAAAAAATATTAGAATAATAGATTCTTTATTTGTATTTTATCAGCTGAAACTAAACATTTCTTGTTGAGTTACGTTCTTTGCGTCGATTTGATATTTAGTAAAGATATTCTAAAAAGCAGTTTTATTTGTAAAAATAGTTTAAAAGAAATGTTGCTGTGATGCGGCTTTTCTTTCTCCTACATTGTAAAAACATGCAAATACAAAATAGACTCGCATTATAGCACTGCCAGTCAGCTTAAACCACGTTCTAGTTCTCAATAACGACCAGTATATTATACCAGTGGCTCCAAGCTTTGTAAAATTGTTGGCTTAACGTTGGAATTCTTTAGCGTCTCTTTAGATTTTTGCACTAAGATCTCCAGGGAAGTCTTGAGGGTATCTTTTAAGAAGACTATTGAGATACGTAGGGCTGAATGAATATAAAGGTGAATCAGGTCTTATTTGATATTTTTTTTGATTTTATGCTTTTGTTTACTCTACTCGATTCGGGTTGTAAAAAAGAAGCAGTAAATTTGGATTATTAGAAATTTGTGGATATTTTTGAAGTTGTTGAAATTGCTGACTTGAAGGCATACTTGGATTTTGTGTATTAGATGGTTGTGCAATCTGATAATAAATGTCGCCTTTTTGATTCGGTTAAGAAGAAAAAGGGCTAGAAGTTTGCGTATAAGCCTTGGGTTACTGATTTGGGAAATTAAAATAACTTTTAGGTTAAGACTCGGCCGAAGTCATTCTTTAAATATTATATACGCATCTCTTAGTTAAGATAAATAATATAAAGACTGAGCTTTTAAAAATTGAAGCAAAAAAATATTAAGATTGCTACTATAAGGATTAGTTATGTACAAATGTCTATATTCAATCAAAGATCATTCTTTACTTAAAATTAATTTTTTGTTATACTCTTAAAAAACTATGCTTTCTGCTATTTCCGAGCCTCTTCGCTGTATTTCTTTGATTCCTATTTAAGTTTTCTAAAACTTAGGGATAACTCTAAAACTCTGTTCCTACTTTTTGTACAATTTAAAATCTATATTTTTACTTTCTTCAATCGAGCTTTTCCATTTGTTATTGTGCTGATTATTTTACGATGATCTTTACCTTGAGAGAAGAGATACTGATATGTATTTGTTTTTTCTAGAAGGGCTTTTGTATGCAGAATCGTTTATCATTAAAAATATTAAGACTATATAAACTTCAATTTTAATAAAATAAGCTATGCTAATCAAAATTTTCGTTTTAAAGATTTAGTAGATAGGTAAAGATCCTTCTTGTTTAGATGTTTTTATTGTGAATTCGATTGTTTTTCAAGAGAAATTTTCAAAAAATCTGAAATTTTGTTCAAAGTTTTTTTAACATTCTAGTCGATTTCTTCATGTATAGGTAAGTAAATGAATGAAGCTACATCGTTTTCTTTCTTATAGACTAGTATTTTTTTAAGCATTGACACTTTTACTTTCGTACCATCAGAGAAAAAAGCTTACATATCTCCGTTATTTAGCCAACATATCAAAAACTAGTTTTTCATTTTGTAGGACTTGATGTAATTTAAAGAAGATTTGCTATCGATTTATAGCTAACTCATAGGGTGGAATTTTTTAGAAAGTTTACTGTAGCAGTTTGTAATAATAGACTTTTTTACCTTACTTATTTATGCAATTTTTTAAAATTAATCTAAATTAATAGGCATTTGAATAGTTTTCTCTTTAACTCTGTAAATATAAGTTGCGCTTCTGATTACATATATAATTACTTATGGCTTGAAGCCAATATATACTTTGTATGATCGTTGAACAAAAAACAAATTTTGTGATTGCTGAGCACAAATACAATACCAAAACGTTTTTGATGAGGTTAAACGTGTATTATTTTAAACTACTCTGGAGGATTCATTTTCTTTCTCTATTCAGGTGTCACAATATGTATTTTATGAGGGCTTTTCTTGAGCTTGGTTTGAAGAACTGGTTATAGCTATTCAAGTAATGTATATGTTCCATTTTTCGAAGGATTTTTATTGATTGATGGAATTTCTTGTTATTTTTTTAAAGATTAACTTTTTAGCCTTATTTTTTTCTTCTAAGTGGAAGAAGATAATTCAACTGCTGCGACTTTTTATGATGTTTTTTTCTAAATAATGTCCTATTTATTAATCTATTATTTTTTAATTTTTTCCTATTTAGGCTAATCTTAAGGAATTTGGGAATATGATTTTGATATATCTCGTGGATTTTATTCAGTTATATCAATTTTTATAATTTATACCGCTTATTTTTTTACTAAAGAATCTTCTTGTTTGATATAATCGGACTCTGATATTTTTGGCACTACATTTGAACTGTAGAGCTTGATAAAAGAGCGTGAAGGCGAAGAAAAAATCCAATTGCTTTGTAATTTTTTCGGAATAGTGAAATTTTGAATGAAGGGATGTGCCATTATATTCTCAAGTTTTATTCTTTTGGCTGGTTCCAGTATCAAAATACTGCTGATAAAAGATTTGGCTTCTTAGGATAATTTGACATGATGAGGTCCTTGAAACTTAAAATTGCATTTTCGAATACGATCATAAGTTTATTTGCAACTTTTTGTCTAAAATGGAGGTATACCTAGCAGCAAAGTAAATCTAAGTTAGAAATATTTACATGAGAACTCCTGTCGACCATAAATCGACTTAATAGCTATAAGGTCTTTTGTCTATCATTTCAGGTGCGATGTAATTAGGAGTTCCGCAAATGGTTGGTTTTCTTACATCATTAGAAACTATCATAGAAAGTCCGAAGTCTGCTAGTTTTAGTCTAAAATTTTAGTCTATTAAGTAATTAGCCAGTTTTATACTTTATAGCAAATAGAATACTCTCTGTGAATGACTTTACTATATTTGAGTTTAGTCAAGATTTCGACCATCTGAACAACAAAATAGCGAACCTAAGGTTCTGATAAGTATTTTCTTTGCTTCAAAATGCTGGAAAAAGACTAAGCTTATATAGTAGAATACCCCATGAGCACAAAGTTCCAAAACAATATAAACTTTCTAAGAATCGTCGAAATGACGATAGTATTTGACAAAGTTAGGATGGTCGAACATCGATAAGATTTTGATCTCTGACATAATCTTTATTCAATCAAAATGTACCTTTTCGTAGTTTTAATAACCTCCATTAGGCTGTGGCTTCTTCAAGATAGCTTTGACAGCACATGATCTTTTCGTAATAACATCTATCATTTCATAGCAGATCGCAAAGCCACCTTTGCCTAGCTAACGCCCTAAAGGATGTTTTATGATCTGTGTAGAACCGTTCGGAGAGACAAAGTACTAAAAAATGTATTGTTTTTTGTGATCGCTGACTCGTCTCGACATGGCCTCTTAAAATTAGTATATAAGCTAAAACACGCTTTAAATATCTTAATTCCTGTATATAATCAAAACTAATTATAAAGAATAAAATGAAGTCTAAATATATCAATAAAATATTTTAGAATAGTGAAATCAGATCATAGCATGCGTTTAATCTCTTCTAACGAAAGCACCATTCTATTTTTGCGCCATTGACCATTATTATGTTGTTCTGTTGTATCTTTTCTCTGAATTTATTATTTTTGTTTTCTAACCTAAGCTCGCACTTGCTGTTATTATTATTTATCCATATTATACTTCCTTCTAGGAGCCTATTATTAGACTTAAACTCCTAAGTAATCAGCGTCTTCCTAGTCCATCTGTTTTGCTCTTACGTCAATCTAACGTTCGGTGTTTCTTCGTACCCATTAGAATTTCTCAACTTTTTCTCTCATTTATTAGAAGTTAATTGAGGTTGGCACAAACTTTTCAAGTGTTCTCTTTGGCATAGATTCAGTAATAGTATCGTTGATTTAAGTCCATCTATTAACTTATTTTCTGTCCACGATAACCAAAGCCTATCCAGTTCTGTTAGCTCTTGCAGTTCTACCAGCTCTATGTACATACGTATCTCCATTAATTGCCACTCCTACTTGAATAACATGAGATATTTTAAAATCTAGACCTCTAGCAGCCACATCAGTAGCGATCAAAATATTACACAAACTTGATTTTTTAAACTTTTAGATCTTTTTTAATCTCTGTTTTTGCTGCATATGAGAGTGCAAGTTCACGGATTAGAAGCCGAAAGAGTCACAGAAAAATTGGATTCGTTTACATGTTTTGATGGTGTTTGAAAATATGATAGTTTTTGAGTTTGTTGGCAGCTGTGATAGGTAACAGATGAGCATAGTAGTCTTCTATATCTAGCCCTAACTGAAACATATTTTTTAAGTGAGGGTTTCTGGCAGAAAAAGTAATGAACTCAGATCAATAATTTTTGGTTTTTACGAAAATTTAGCTCTTGAAATTAAAGCCTTTAGCTTTGGAATCGTCTACTAAACTCCTTATTCTTATTTTTTATCATTATCTGAGCCTTTTTTAGAGTTTAATTGCTTTTTTTATTTTTATTTACGTTGTTGCTTTTGACGTTCTTTCTTTTCTTTCCATTATTATTCAGTTCTTGCTTTTTTGAATGCATATTTAGTACCTTTGAACTCTCGAGTTAAAGTTGCTGAAACGAAGAATATTCTTCTTTTTAGTTTTCTCAAAAACAGTTACTATTGTTAAGTCAGTTCAATTTCTATTTTTGGCTGAGTCTCTTTTATTTTGATTTATTTTTTCGACTTTTTAGGTTTTTATTACTCGACACCTTATCCTGTAAATTGTAGCATTCCTTGAGGGATCTCAAAAAGTTGATCTGTAGGAATAGATGCCAAACTAAATTAAAGTTTAACTTTTTTTTTGCCTTGACGAATGAAAAAGTCATCTTTAACTGATTTTTTATCAAGTTATTTGCTTATTTTATGAAAATCTTTATCAAAAAAGACTTATTTTTTGGGTGTAAATACTTTTTAAAGAATCTCGTCTACTTACTTAAAATGTCCCATTTAAATCATGCGATCAGCTTAATCGACTACAAGATACTTCAAGTGTTAAAAACTCATAAAATCTTATCCGAGAAGCTCATGAAGACGACCTGGAGTTCCAATAATAAGATGAGGTTTCTTTTGTGACAAAATCCTAAGCTGTTTTTATCTAGATATTCCTCCTATAATAGTGGCGATTCTTATCTGACTTTAAATAGGATTCGCTTTATTCATTTATTATAAAGCCATATTCATGTTTGCATGAATTTGTTGAGCTAATTAACGCGTAGGTGTTAACACGAGAGCTAGTATAGCGTTAGGTAAGGAAACCATTTACAATGAGTTTTTTAAGTTATAGAGTTATGAAAGAATTGGAGCAGCGAAGGCTAAAGTTTTTCCTGATCCTGTTTGAGCGGCTATAAGAAAATCATGATGAAAGGAATATGCACTAAAAACTTATTGTTGGACTGGCGAAGGATGGTTTAAATTATTTTTAAGAAGAGAAGTTATTAAAGACGGATGAAGACATTAGTAAGAGTCCCATTCTGCGTTGTTGTTGTCCATATACTTATCAATAATATAAATAACTAATCTATGATATAGATTTTTTTATTAGTAAAAATCAAAAAAGTTTGGCTAATAATTCATTTTATATGTCAAAAGTTTTTATATATGATGAAAAGATATCAAAAAAATAAGAAATTTAAATATTTTTCTAAAATTTATGACCTGATGTATATATTGTATAATAATAGAATAAAAATTAAAGATGACTTACTACGATAGAAATAAGTTCGACTAACGATACGAACTAAGCTAAAAATCATATCCTATCAATAACTCACGGCCTTCACATAATCAAAAGGCTAATACATTAATTCCAGCAACAATTCCTACGTTTTCTAATCAGTATTCAAGACTTATGAATATTAGTTAAAGTCAATAATTTTAGCAATAACTGATGAGACAACTCAAATAAGAAATGCGAGTTTATGATGTCTAAAAAGCAATTTAAGGTAAAATTAGTGCTTACTAAAGAGATGGCCAATGCAGAGTAGTAAAAAGTTTTAATCCTGATAAGCAGAAAGGCAAAACAAAAGAAACAGATAAATTTAAAGCGTATCAAGTGAAAATGAAAATTCCAAAGCTAAGTTAAATTTGGAGACCTGGATACAAGACCCCGTAGGTTAATTTGAATTAAATCGTTTCTCCGTAAAATACGCGCAAGACGATTGACGATACTGTGTTTGTGTATCGATAGATATTTAAATAGCCAAACTACAGCTCAAAAATTGATTAATTAGCCCTGATGAGAAAGAAAGCGAGCAATAAGAGTCCTGGTAAAAAAATAAGTATTAGACATGGTAGCGTAAAAGTTGCTAAAAGACAACCAAAGAAAATAGAATTACATAAATCGATTTTTTACAATAGCAATATGAAGCTTGAATAAAATTTATTGAGTGTAAATTAAAAATCTCACTAATATTTAACGAAAAATCATAATTTTGTTGATTCTACGAGTCGAAATTTCATTGAAGCAAAATTAGGAAACATCAACAGCACAGGGTATGAAAGCAAATTTTTAAATTAAAATATACAGAAATATAATACAAAAAATTAGCAATATAAATTTCGTACACAATAAAAACGAAACTCTCAAAAAAAATGTAGAATAGATAGCCCTACTAATTAGGATATTAAAAAATCTCACCTAAACTAAATCGAAAAAGGAATCATTTTCAAAAAACATGATCTTAAAAAAATAGTTACAAAACCGAAAGATGTGCTCATATAAGCTAAAAAAGTAGAAAGAAAAAAGACTTTATAGCCTTTTAATAAAATTGATCAAGTTGTCCGAACAGATTATATGTAAAAATAACAAAAAATTATTATCTAAAGCTAACGTAAATAGTAAACAAACAAATTTCAAAGCCTATCAAAAGAAAGAACACTAAGTCGTTAGATAAAAAGACCAATCAAAGAAACCTCAGCAAAAAGATAACCATAAAAAGTAAAAATAAAAGGAAACATACTCGTTATGAACTCATAAGATAAGTACATCGCTAGATATTTAATAAAGCTAGGCTGGATAGTCAATCATGATTATCGTTCGGACTACTACACTTTGAAATGGGTGTTCAAACCAAATATGTAAGATTACAATAAATTGAAAGATAACCAGTTTATAAATCATTTGAAAAATAGTTATGAATTGACTTCTAAAAATTATCTTAATTCTAATTTGCAAAAATGGCTTTCAAACTGTCCTTAGATCAAAAAGTTCTATCCAATATGCTATGATATAGCGAAAACAGGATAAAGAGATCTTTTTATATCAGCTTATTAAAAAGATATTATGATGAATTTACTAAAGCAACTTTTTAATTATATTCGATCACGCAGACCTTAAGTTACTAAAACCTATCTAAAATTTTATACGAATAAAATTTAACATAATGCGTATAAATAATATGCAAAAGGAGCTTCACCTTTTAGAAGTATTTTTTTAAATATAAAGATAAAAAGTTTAAAGCCATCGCTTTAGAAGACTTCAGATTGTACGATAACGAGTTTTTATGCCACTCGAATCTGGTTTTGATAGCGTTAAAATATTGGAGAAATTCACGAAAAAAATAATAGCTATAACTTGATTAATAAAAACATTTCCTAGAATTTGACAAACAAGAATTTGACATAAATTTCAATAGTCTAAAAATTTACTCGAAAACTGCAAGCTCTGGCTATTTATAAATGCCAGAATCAGGTAATGTTTTTAAAACTTAGGATTCATTAAGTAGCACTATTCAACTCCATCGAATTTGGCAATAGAGAGAATAGTCAAGTAATATGTTTACTTTTAGAAGCAACTATCACATCAATGGACGGCTTTTGGCTAACAAAATATTTGGATTGTCAAGCCATCATCCGCTTCAAGAGGTAACGGCATATATCTGTCATCGGATAGTCATTAAATTCTCTTTAATAATAAAGGAATCCAGTCTAGAATAGTTCAAAAATATATAGAAAAACCCTTAATTTTTCAAAATTCTAAACTTTCATGGCTGAACGGCAAAAAGTTCGATATACGACAGTGGGTTTTGGTAAGTTCAATATAACCCTTAAAAATATACATGTTTTCACACTGTTATCTAAGAGTTTGCTCTCAAACATACAGCACCGAAAATATTTTCAATTTGAGTGCTCATCTTACTAATTTTTCTTTTAATAAAAAAGCTTTCATAAATAACAAAGGTTAATCAGTAGTAGATCATGACACATTCGTTGATTTGCTATATTAAGAATGCGATGTTTTTTAAACAGACTTAAAACCAAAAATTGAAAAAATCATCATTTAGAGTATCAAATCTGCTCAATTTAATCTAAGTGATTGCAATAATCGATGTTTTTCGCTTTTAGGATACGATATTCTTATCGACGAAAACATTAATCCCTGGTTACTTGAAGTCAATATGAGTCCAGCTTGCGAAGAAAGAACTTAATGGCTTAAATAGTACCTGAAGGTCATGGGTAAAGGTTTACTTTAACTTATTCTTCCAGAAGATTTACTCAAAAGTCAACAAAATAATATCTTAGATTAAGTAATTAATGGTCAAATGGATAGATTTAAAACAGATCTTAGTTGTGATCTTTAAAAATAAGTTTAAAATTAAAATATTAGATAGATACCGACAGACTTATAAAATCTTGAAAATTTCTAAATATAAAAGAAACTAACTGTATTTAAAAAATAGTAAAAAATAGCTTATAAAAATTAAGAAAATGGATTATATTTGATAGATAGACAGGATGCTTTATAAGCTTAATACGATGAAATCTACTATGTTGAGGGACGTCCTTAATGTATGGAAACTCCTTAAAATCAAATCAATTAAATATAAAATCAAAAAGATAATATAATTGATAAAACATTAAATAATCAGATTTCACCATGTAAGACCATTACAGACCTAAATAAAAAATAAATAATTTCTTTATACAATTTTAAATGGTAACTAATATGCCACGAATAGTATAAAATTGGCAAAAAACAGCCATAAATAATGTAAATTACAGGCACTAAAATTGGCATTTAAAATATTTTGAGCATGGACAACAAAATAAACTTTTTCTAAAAGTAAAGTCGATAGTGTCATTTTAAAATAAAATTACTTCAAAAAGCGATTAAGTCCTTTTTAAAATGCAAAAATGATAAAAATAAGTTTTAGTTGAATAGGCTTAAATCAGAATAATCTGTTGGTATACTGAGTTAAAGATTCAGTAGAGCAATACATAATCGACATAGTAATAGATCAGCACTTTTGAACTATCAAGAAAGAAGTCTCTGGCACTTCAACTATCAACATTTTTACAACAACAATACAAATTAAAAAGTTCTTCTGAATAAGCCTAAAATTCATTTTTAGGTTGGAAAAAGTAATATTTCAAGAGATGTTAGTTTCAAAAACAAACTTAGATCTATCGCTAACTAATCTTGTTTTGTATAAGCGTAAACACTTAAGCGCTAAGGAAGATACAGTTATGTGGCAAAAAGTAATAAAAGTCAAAAGTTTATTCAAAGTATGCTTGAACCAAGTTTCTAAAAATAGTTTTTATGATCTATCTTGTTTTTATCTAAAAACTGCTAAACATTTTTGATAATATAAAAGTTGATTATTTTATATTTTTTTAATAAAAAAATGATAAATTACCTGCTAGCGATTGTCTCACTCACATTTTTGACAGTCTCTACTCCGTAAAAATATCAGCCGTTTACTTATCTTGCAAACTAAGGCATAATGAATCTCATAGATTTCTCTCGAGATCAAACCAGATTTATACTTTACAAATCTTGCTGGAAATTCAAAAGTCCGTAATATTAGCTGTACTAAAATTATCACTTTCAACTATTACTTGAATAGTCTCTAGCAGTAAAAATATGTAGTTCTTCTTTTTTTACCGACAAAGACAATCATAATGCTTTTGTATACGGAAATGAAGCTGGATAAATTAGACTTAAAACACTTTTGCCTAACAAAGCTAGTTTTGATATGCGAATCGCCAAAATATGCGATAATATTGTTCAATAAATAGAAGTATCTAAAGACAACTCTGCTTTTGCCGCACTTTGCCTTAATTAAACAAAATTCTATATAGGAGATCCTCAAGTAGGAGAACAAAAATTAACAGAAGTTTAAACTAACACTACGATTTTTACATTCAACTGGCATCCTAATAGTGATTACATAGCGATTGGAGGCTAAAGATTATCGTAAAATTAAAGTAATCTTTTTCTTTATAGCACTCTTGGTAAAAAAATAATAAGAAATTTAGATTTATTTACTTCAGGACCTGTATTTGGTGTTTCTTTTTCACAAGATGGTAAAAAGCTAGCTTTTATTTAAAAATCATAAAAAAATATTTAACAGTATGTTACTATCATTAACCTCTAAACAAATTAAACTACAAAATTAATCGCTGATGGAGCTAGTTAATTAATAGATTTGCAAACTCGAGGTAATTTTATAGCTTCCAACGATTTGAAAACAGTCTATGTATGGTAATTCGATTCATCTAACAAAGGAAGTTATCCATCTTCGATGCATACTTTAGGCCTATCAATTACAGGCAGCGATCTATTTACACTTGATTCTATCAATAATACGATAACAGTTAACAGAATCTGCCCGAACTTTTCATAAACATACAACGATGCATCTAATTAGTGCTAGTCATGTCAGTTACCTTGTCAATCTTGCTTCAATAAGCCCAACAAATGTTTATCTTGTTTTTAAACTTTTTATTGGAAATAAAGCTAATTAATATGTCTTCCTTGTATAGATAATTGTAGATTTTGTGACAATGGTACTACATGTCAATTATGTCAGAGCCAATACTACTATTAAAATAATTCATGTTTACTCTGTAAAAATGCTATTGCTGGATGTTAATGGTGCAATAAGGCTAGCAAATGTCTAAGATGTGATTCTGATGCATTTTGGCAGTCAAAAGGTAATTAATGTGAATGTATGCTAAAATATGGCCGAGTTGCTGATTAATGTAAGCCTTGTCAAGCTTCAGGATGCTTAAATTGCAGCGCTAATGCCAACCAATGTATACTGTGTGACTAAACTCAGCACAGGTAATTTGCCCCTCAAGATGGTGAATGTATATGTTCTCGAGGGTATTTTCCTTAAAACGATATATGTAGTGCATGCCTATAAGGATGCGTAACATGCAAAAACAGCTCAAAATGTTAAGGATGCGATACTAATCAAAACTGGTAGCTAAATGAGGGAAACTGCACCTGCAATAGTATATCAACTTTGATTCTTATCTAAAATACAAAATACTGTGTTCTTTGTAGTAAATTGATGTAAGGATGTCTTCAATGTATTTCGATGAGTAACTGCACAAAATGTCAATAAAATTTTGAGTGGAATCAAGTCACTCGCTTATGTTAGCATACAAATAATGGTTCTGAATTAATCATTATTCTCTCTATAGTAGGTGGTGCAGCGTTAATAGCTGGAATCGTGATCGCAATCGTAATTTTCCGTAGAAGAAAAATGTCAAAAGTTCAGACTCTTCTTGAAAGCTAAGCATTAGAGTAATAAGATAGATATTAAAAGCTAGGATGAAAAGTGATACATGCTCTTATGTAAAATATTGTAGTTATCAAATCATAAAGTTTCTGTCTTGACGAGTTCTGAAAGAAGTTTGTAGTCAGAAAAATCAAATTGCCAAGGAATCACTTGATTCTACTTGATGTTTCCACTATAAACTTTCCAATTAAGAATCTATTTCCAGAAAGGATTCTGCAATTTCTTTTAAAATTGCAAACGAACTATAAATTTCGGAAACGCTCGATTATTCGGGGTATAATTTATCAAAAATTGTTTGATATTTAAACTACTTGCTTTATCCTGAGGTTTCAAACCATAATTATTAGCTAACGAGGGGTCAGCTCCGTTTCTCAGCAAAGAATGTATGGCTTCATGATTTCGATTTGTGACTGCTAGCATCAAAGGTGTGTTTCCATATTGATCTGTTTTGTTAATATTTGCTCCACGCATGACTAGAAGCTCAATTAAGGGAAAATGATTAGTAACTGCTGCTAATTGAAGTGCGTTATATCCGTATTTTGGGTCTATTGTGCTGTCAACGCCAAAACCTTTTTTGAGTAAAGTGATGATTTCTTCAAGATCGTTGGTAGTTACCGCTCGAAGCATACGGTAAGGTTTAGAATGAGGGAAAACTGTAGGGAAAAAAGTGTGCCAGGCAGAGTTGTAATAGAAATATGAAGGATGATTTAAAAGGAAAGGATTAGGGGCGTATCTTGGCCATCTTGGCAGCCATTAATATACTTAAAAGGGTAGCCATTGAGCTGGGCTCCATATGGTGTCGGTCGAACTTAGTTCGAGGAAATTGTATTTGTGAGTATTCATTGTATTTTGTAATGAATATGCTTTAATTATAATATTTTATGATATAATTAGATGATATGTATCAGTCTTTATAGTGTTTGTAGTGTTGAAAAGTTCTAAGGAACTAATTATTTTTTGCAAAAGGTTGATTCGAACCTGATTTCGACATATAGTATGTCCCTTCTCCGAGTTTCTATCGCCAAAAAGTCACAGCTTACTGTCTTTCATATCCTACATTCGTATCCACTAATCTTCTTAGTTCATCGTCTGAAGTTATCTGACCTCTATCTTTGAATCCAAGAGATTCTCTCATATCGTTATCGACTCTTTCTTGAGGTACTGCAACTCCACTTTGATCGTACATAATTCGAGATCCTATTCTGTTTTGATCAAGCGGTTTCGTTGAAAAAGTTTATTGATTAGTAGTTTGATAAGATCCGCGTCTGGCTTCTTACTGTGCTCTTCTTTCTTGGTCTTCCATTGAAAGACGGACTTATTTCAAGTACTTTATTAAAAATTATGTACCAGATGTTCGACTAGTTGTTGCTTTTTACCAGTTCTAGGTAACGTATCAGCTTTGTTATGACCTTTTCCATAGCTGTATAGCACATTTTATACTGATAATTTTCTGTTCTTGGAAGACCATAGTTTGTATCACCCAAAACTCTGTATTTAGTATCGTCTTATGCAAGTGGTTTTGGGAACGCATCAGTCAATAAAAGATCATCATGTTTTTTAGGTAAGTGAGTTTTGGTAATTGCTCGACCTTGACCCTTAATATCTCTATGGACTCTTTCCTCATACCAGTTTGCGATTAGAGTTCCTAAATATATTCAGGTTTTACCATGAGCTTGAGGAGTATTTTTGTTGTAGGAGTCAAGTTGAGTCTCGTTGTGTCCCAGCATAAGTTATAGTTTTTATTTAAACAATACAATAAATATTCGATTAATAAAACTCATCTATCAAATACTAACATCATCATAATCTATTTAGAATGTTTTTAATAATATTTTTGTTAAAATTTTCATATGACTAGAATACATAACTCTCATAACGACGAACTACAGGCTCTCGGAAAAATAAAAACATATAAATTCAAACGATACGTGCCTTAAAAATGCATCGAAAAGCTAAGTTTTGCTATCATAAGACCTCCTAGATTCGTATATAACTAAGCAATTCTTAACCCGTACAAAAAGTATAGAAATCATTATAAATACTCAGTCCACAATCTTTCCTTCCCGTTATCCCTCTACTAACCTTAAAATATGGCTTATATTGTTCTGTATTTACACGGTAATAGCTCAAGTCGATATTAGGGCTTCATGCGGCTATCTGACCTTCCTCTTGATGTAGGATTAGCATGTTTTGATTTTAATGGATGTGGTCTTCGGACGTAAAAAAGATATATTTCTTTAGGGAAAAATGAATCAGAAGAAGTAGATTAAGCTGCTAGATACTTGAAAGAAATGGGACATAAAGTGGTAGGCTGGGGTAGAAGTATGGGTGCTGTAAGTCTTCTTTTAAGCAAATAACTATCAATTATAGTTGCAGATTCTCCATTTTCAAGTCTATACAAAGTATGCGAATAAATTACATATGATCAAACTCCTTGTTGCTTGATTCCGATCTTTCACTGTGTTTTTCCTTGTATTTTTTGTGCAGTTAGTCGTGACATTTAATCGAAATTAAGTATTCATCCAAATGCTTTATAGATAATCGATCAAATAAATCATAAAAAAGATCGTAAAATAGTATTTTTAGCTGGAAAAGATGATTAAATGGTTAAGTATACTCACTCTAAAAGATTATACGATGCTTTTTAGGGTCAGAAAAAGATTTTTATCTTTGATGGAGATCATAACTCTGCCAGACCTACTTAAGTTCTCTTAGAAACTTTTATGTATATTTAAAGCTAAATGTTAACGCCATCTATCATGAATCTACAAAAATAACCTGAAATAATCAATGTAGGTTAAAATAAGTATTCTTTATAGAACTAGCTAGTTTAGTAAATTTCAATGAAAATCTAATCTTCTTAAATAGTGCTTGAAGAAAATAAAATTTTGATCAAAAAAATAGACAGTTTAGATTCTTAGCAATCAATAGCTATGATGTTAAACTTTTAGAGTAATAAGTAGTGAATGATGTTAATATTTTTAGAGTTTATATCATTCAATATAATATAAAGATGCATATCGACACAAGTTCTCTTTTCGCAAACATAAAAATCCCTCAACAAGTGCCTTACTTGCTAAAGAAAGTAAGAATCGATGATGTCGATCTGTAAGATTTTTTTAGCGAAATCAAGCAATCAGACAACATATACAAGTCAGATGAATACTAACTGTATTACTAAGATGAAAAGAATCTAGCGAAGATATTGATAAAAAATGAATAGGATTTTCAAAATTACAAAATTCATAAGATAGATCAAATATTGGTGTTAAATCCGATCGAAAAAGTTCGATCAAATATCGATAATTGTGCCGGCTTATAGCTTAAAGAAGGCTCAAATACATCGCAAACAAGCGTAATGAAGAAAATAAAGTAAAAATAAACATAATTGAATCATAAAATTTAGCTTTTGTAGTAAAAATTGAGATTATAGGCAAAAAAATAAATCGAAACACAAATGATCAGAATGCTGTAAAATTTTGAAAAACAACAAAAAAACTCAACTTAAAAGTCTTTTTAGACTAATAGAGAAACTAAAAAAATGTAGTAAAAGCATACAAAATAAGAATACAAAGAAACTAAATAACTCAAAAATAACATAGAAAGCTTAGTTGATTCGTTAAGAGCGATCACATAACTTTCCGAAAAAGATGCATTATAATTTATTAAAAAACATCCAGGAAAGGAACTAAATGAGCTCATAGAAGCATTTTACAACTGATCTAATATACTTAATTTCTTCAAAAAATATTATTTCCTTTTATATTAGTCTTATCAATAATAGTCAATACTCAAGATAATGGTGCGCTTTAAGAATAGATACATACTTGCAAACTTCTAAGATTTACTCCTCAAGTAACCACTAACCGAACGTTCTTTATTGAAACTTATTAAAGACATGGCAGTCGAATTCATGGGAGAACTATTCTTGGCAAAAATTACTTTTTCGCTTCAAATTAAGTACATGAATCTCGGAAAAGTTTTAATTAGAGTCCCGAGAGATCATTGCAAAGAATTAGTAGCTTGTTTGTTTCCATTGAAGGGTTTCAGGATCATACAGATATCAGGAACTATACGCAAAACTCAGCAAAAGTTGTTTGAGCTGCTAAGGCAGGAGTTAGAAAGAGAGCTAACTGCGGGTTAGGCTGATGTGATCAATAAGGTTGATTATTCTTGAGTATTTTTTGATAAAAAGATAAAAAGCACCCGCCGGGGGGCTCGAACCCCCGACCACAAGATTAAGAGTCTTGCGCTCTACCGACTGAGCTAGGCGGGCTAGCTACTAACTACCATCTATTCTGGAACATATATCTCACCGAGACTTCCTTACTTATGCAGTAATACTTATCTTATTTTTATTGATGTTTTTTATTACTCAGTAAGGTGTATGCAATATATTGAAAATCATATTAAGCTTATATTAAAATCATATTAAAATCATATTAAAAACAATCTAGGGATTGGGGTT
>Ga0169931_10004501_pt1 | contig 21693 bp, 16 predicted proteins | sample Kivu_15m_20L_FD_129675 | JGI IMG/M metagenome (GOLD analysis project Ga0169931, IMG submission 129675) | Freshwater microbial communities from Lake Kivu, Western Province, Rwanda to study Microbial Dark Matter (Phase II) - Kivu_15m_20L... | ecosystem: Environmental > Aquatic > Freshwater > Lake... | reverse complement strand
GTGCGCAACTACACCATCAACGACATGCTGACCCGTCATCTGCGGATGAAGGGCTTCAACGTGCTGATGCCCATGGGCTGGGACGCCTTCGGCCTGCCGGCGGAGAACGCGGCGATGAAGAACAAGGTCCCGCCGGCGCGCTGGACCTACGACAACATCGCCCACATGAAGGGTCAGATGCAGGCCATGGGCCTGGCCATCGACTGGAGCCGCGAGGTCGCCACCTGTGCGCCCGACTACTACCGGTGGAACCAGTGGCTGTTCCTGAAGATGCTGCAGGCCGGCATCGCCGAGCGCCGCACCCAGGTCGTCAACTGGGACCCGGTGGACCAGACCGTGCTCGCCAACGAGCAGGTCATCGACGGCCGCGGCTGGCGCTCTGGCGCGCCGGTGGAAAAGCGCGAGATCCCCGGCTACTACCTCAAGATCACGCAGTACGCCCCCGAACTGCTGGAGCACGTGCAGCAGCACCTGCCGGGCTGGCCCGAGCGCGTGAAGCTGATGCAGGAGAACTGGATCGGCAAGAGCGAGGGCGTGCGCTTCGCCTTCAAGCACGACATCCGCGGTGACGACGGACAGCCGCTGCAGGGTGGGCTGATGCACGTCTTCACCACCCGCGCCGACACCATCATGGGCGTGACCTTCTGCGCCGTGGCACCCGAGCACCCGCTGGCCGCGCACGCGGCGCAGCGCCACCCCGAGGTCGCCGCCTTCATCGAGGAGTGCAGGGCCGGGGGCACGACCGAGGCCGAACTCGCCACGCTCGAGAAGAAGGGCGTGCGCACCGGACTGCAGGTCACCCACCCGCTGACCGGCGCGGCGGTGGACGTGTGGGTCGGCAACTACGTGCTGATGAGCTATGGCGACGGCGCGGTCATGGGCGTGCCCGGGCACGACGAGCGCGACTTCGCCTTCGCGCTGAAGTACGGCATCCCCATCGTGCAGGTGATCGCCGTCGAGGGCGAGGGCCCCTACGACCTCACCCGCTGGCACGACTGGTACGCCGACAAGGCACGCGCAAGGGTCATGGCCTCGGGCCGCTACGACGGGCTGGACCACCGCGCGGCGGTCGACGCCGTGGCCCGCGACCTGGCCGCCCAGGGCCTGGGTGAGAAGCGGACGACGTGGCGCCTGCGCGACTGGGGCATCAGCCGCCAGCGCTACTGGGGCACGCCGATCCCCATCATCCACTGCGATGAGCACGGCGCGGTGCCGGTGCCCGAGCAGGACCTGCCGGTCGTGCTGCCCGAGGATTGCATCCCCGACGGCAGCGGCAACCCGCTGAACCGCCACGAAGGCTTCCACGCCGGCGTCACCTGCCCCGTGTGCGGCAAGCCGGCGCGGCGCGAGACCGACACGATGGACACCTTCGTGGATTCGTCGTGGTACTACATGCGCTACTGCGACCCGACGCTCGACACCGCGATGGTCGGCCCCGGCACCGCCTACTGGATGCCGATGGACCAGTACATCGGCGGCATCGAGCACGCGATCCTGCACCTGCTGTACGCGCGCTTCTGGACCAAGGTCATGCGCGACCTGAAGCTCGTCACCGTCGACGAGCCCTTCACCAAGCTGCTGACCCAGGGCATGGTGCTGAACCACATCTACTCCCGACGCGGCGACAAGGGAGGCATCGAGTACTTCTGGCCGCACGAGGTGGAGAACACCTTCGACGCCACGGGCAAGATCGACGGCGCGCGGCTGAAGGAGGCCAAGGGCGAGCTGCCTGCGGGCACGTCCATCGTCTACGAGGGCGTGGGCACGATGTCCAAGTCCAAGAACAACGGGGTGGACCCGCAGGAGCTGATCGACCGCTACGGCGCCGACACCGCGCGCCTGTTCGTGATGTTCGCCTCGCCGCCGGAGCAGACGCTGGAGTGGAACGACGCCGGCGTCGAGGGCGCGCACCGCTTCCTGCGCCGGCTCTGGGCCCATGCCGCGAAGCACGCGCCGATGCTGCAGCGCGCGACCGCGGCCGACCTGCACGCGGCCCCGCTGCGCCCGGCCGCGCGCGCGCTGCGGCGCGAGGTGCACCTGGTGCTGCGCCAGGTGAGCTACGACTACGAGCGCATGCAGTACAACACCGTGGTCTCGGGCTGCATGAAGCTGCTGAACGCGCTCGAGGGCTTCGCGCCCGACGGCAGCGACGGCGACGCCGCCGTGCTGTGCGAAGGCCTGTCGGTGCTGCTGCGCGCGCTCTACCCGGCCTGCCCGCACCTGGGCTGCGCGCTCTGGCGAGAGCTGGGCTACGCGCGCGCTGTCGGTGACCTCCTCGACGCCCCCTGGCCGGCGGTCGACGAGGCGGCCCTGGTGCAGGACGAGGTCGAGCTCGTGCTCCAGGTCAACGGCAAGACGCGCGGCGCGATCCGCGTGCCGGCCAGCGCCGACAAGGCGGCCATCGAGGTCCTGGCCGCGGGCAGTGCCGAGGTGGCGCGCTTCGCCGAGGGCCGGCCGGTGCGCAAGGTGGTCGTGGTGCCCGGGCGCCTGGCCAACGTGGTGGCCTGAGCGATGCTGTCCGGCTCGGCGCGCGCGGGCGCCGTCCCAACGGGGCCTGTAAGTCAGGCCGCCGACCGCGCCACAGGCGCGTCGCCGCGGCGCCGGCTGCTGCGGCTCGCGTCCGCGCTGGCGGGGCTGGGTTTCCTCACTGGCTGCGGCTTCCAGCTGCGCCAACCCGTGGTGCTGCCGTTCCGGCGTCTGGCCCTCAGCGGCTTCAGCCCGGAGATGGAGCGCGCGCTGCGCGTCGCGGCGGGGCCGACCGTCGAGTGGATGGCCGCGCCGGCGCAGGCCGAGGTGCTGCTCGTCGCGCTGGCCGGCACGCGCGAGAAGATCGTGGCCTCCTACACACCGACGCGGCGCGTGAGCGAGTTCCAGCTCCGCTCGCGCCTGCGCTACCGGGTGCAGACGCCCGCCGGGCGGCTGCTGCTGCCGGACACCGAGCTGCTGCTGACGCGCGAACTCAGCTACAGCGAGACCTACGCGCTCGGCAAGGAGCACGAGGAAGCGCGCCTGTACGCCGACATGGAGGCGGACATCGCGCTGCAGGTGCTGCGCCGTCTCGCCTCGGCACGGCCCTGAGAGCCTGAAGGCGCCGCCCGGCGACACGCCCATGCAGCTGCGCCCTGAACAGCTCGCCCCGCACCTGGCCGACGGCCGCGGCCTGAAGCCGCTGTACACGCTGCACGGCGACGAACCGCTGCTGATGCAGGAGGCCGGCGATGCGGTCCGCGCGGCCGCGCGCGCGGCCGGCTGCACCGAGCGCGAGGTCTTCCACGTCTCTGGAGCCCACTTCGACTGGAGCAGCGTGCTGGGCGCCACGCAGGAGATGAGCCTGTTCGCCGCCGCGCGCCTGCTGGAGATCCGCCTGCCCTCGGGCAAGCCCGGCAAGGACGGCGGCGAGGCCCTGCAGCGCCTGGCCGAACGGGCCGCTGCCGGTGCGCTGGAAGGGGTGACGCTGCTGGTCGTGCTGCCCCAGCTCGACCGCACGCAGCAACAGAGCGCCTGGTTCAGCGCCCTGGAATCGGCCGGCGTGAGCGTGCGCATCGAGCCGGTGGAGCGCGGGGCCCTGCCCGCATGGATCGCACGCCGGCTCGCGGCCCAGGGCCAGCACGTGCGCGAGGGCGAGGAGGGGCAGCGCACGCTGGCCTTCTTCGCCGACCGCGTCGAGGGCAACCTGCTCGCGGCGCACCAGGAGATCCGCAAGCTCGGCCTGCTGCACCCACCGGGTGAGCTCAGCGCGGAGCAGGTCGAGTCCGCGGTGCTGAACGTCGCGCGCTACGACGTGCGCCAGTTCGCCGAGGCCGTGCTGGCCGGTCAGGTGGGGCGCGCGCTGCGCATGCTCGACGGTCTGCGCAACGAGGGCGAGTCGCCCGTGTCAGTGCACTGGCAGCTCGCCGACAACCTGCGCGCGATCGCGCGCGTGCGCGCGGCGCTCGCGCAGGGCCAGCCGCTGCCCGTGGCCCTGGGGGCGGCGCGCGTGTGGGGGCCGCGCCAGCGGGCCGTCGAGCGCGCGGTCGGCCTGCTGGGCGACCGCGCGGTGGCACGCCTGATCGCCTCGGCCAGCGCCTGCGACGGCATCGTCAAGGGCCTCGCGCGCCCGGATTGGCCCGCCGACCCCTGGGACGCCCTGCGCCGCCTGGCGCTGATGACCCTGCACTTCACGCGGGGCCGTCCCGCCGGGCGGGGGGCGGCGGCGCCGTCGCTCGTGCTCAGCGTCTGAGAACCCCGTCTTGGCCCGATCCTGGGTCGGGTCAATACCCGCGCCCGCGGTCCACGAGGTGCAGCGGCGGCTCGCCGCGCTCGACGCGCCCGAGGTTGGCGGCCACCACCGCGGCGGCGCTGTGGGCGTCGGTCAAGGCCGCCACGTGGGGCAGCACCGTCACGCAGGGGTGGGTCCAGAAGGGGTGGCCGGGCGGCAGCGGCTCGGTGGCGAAGACATCCAGCACCGCGTGCCGCAGGTGGCCCCCGTCCAGCGCGGCAAGCAGGTCCGGCTCCACCAGATGGCCGCCGCGCGCGAGGTTGACGACGCTGGCGCCGCGCGGCAGTTGCGCGAACAGCGACGCGCCCAGGATGCCGCGCGTGTCGGGCGTGAGGGGCAGCAGGTTCACGAGCACCTCGGCGCCGGCCAGCGCCGCCGGCAGGGCCGCGGCGCCGTGCAGCACCTGCACGCCGGGCAGGGGCACCTCGGTCGCGGCCCCGCGGCGCCAGGCGCTGACCGGGTATCCGAGCGCGGCCAGGCGGTCGGCCACGGCCCGGCCCATCGCGCCCAGGCCGAGCACGAGCACCGGCACCGTGCCGGCGCGGCGCTGCGGCCGCTGGCGCCAGCAGGCTTCGCGCTGCTGCCGGGCGTAGTCGAAGAAGCCCCGGTGCAGCGACAGCACGGCCCAGGCGGCGGTCTCGGCCATCGCGGCGTTCATCGCCGGATCGACCATCCGGGCCAGCGGCACGTGCACGGGCAGCGTCGGGTCCTGCAACAGGCGCTCGACGCCGGCCCACAGCGACTGCACCAGCCGCAGTCCGTGCAGCCCCTGGAGCGCGCCCGGCGGCGGGTTGGCGACCACGGCCACGTCGGCGGCCTGCCCCGGGTGCCAGTGCTCCAGCCACTCGTGCTGTGGGCAGGCCGAGCGCAGGACCTGCAACCACTCGGCCCGCTCGTCGGGGCCCACGGAGGCCGCGAACGCGATCCTCATGCCTCGCCTCCGGCCGCCGCGGGCTCGCACGCGCCGGTCAGGGCCGCCAGGGCCGCGCGCACGGTCGCTGCGCGCACGGCGCTGCGGTCGCCGCCCAGTTGCAGACGCTGCGCCTGCGCGGGGGCGCCGCGCCGCGCCAGGGCCATCCAGACCGTGCCCACGGGCTTGCCCGGCACGGCGCCGCCCGGGCCGGCGATGCCGGTGACGGCCACGGCCAGGTCGGCCGCGGAGCGCGCGAGCGCGCCCTCGGCCATCGCCAGCGCCACCGGCTCGCTGACCGCGCCGTGGGCGGCGATCAGCGCCGCCGGCACGCCCAACTGCTCGGTCTTGGCCTCGTTGCTGTAGGTCACGAAGCCGCGGTCGAACCAGTGGCTGGAGCCGGCCACCGCGGTGCAGGTGGCGGCGATCAGCCCGCCGGTGCAGCTCTCGGCCGCGACCAGGCGCCAGCCGCGCGCGAGCAGGCGTTGTGCCAGCGCGGCCACCTCCGGGGCCAGGGTGTCGACGTCCATCACCGGCGGCGCCTGCGGCGGGTCTCGGCCTGCGCCGCGCAGCGCAAGCGCCGCGGCTGCGCATGGCGGCCAGGCCGGGTAGGGTGGGCAGGTCTCATCGGCAGTCCTTGGTCAAGCCGAAAAATGGTCAAAGGAGTGCAGCCCGCGCAGGTCCATCGGCTGGCCGGCGGCACCGATCACCTGGAGGCCGCCACCGGCTGTGATGCGCCCGACGCGGTGCACCGCCACCGCCGCCTGGCGTGCGGCCTGCAACACCTGGGCGCCGGCCCTGTCCGGGGCGGTGAACAGCAGCTCGTAATCGTCCCCGCCCGACAGCAGGCACCGCCGCTGCAGGGCCTCGGGCTGACCCGCCAGCACGGCGCTGCGGGGCAGCGCAGCGAAGTCGAGCTCGGCGCCGACGCCGGAACGCTCCAGCACGTGTCCCAGGTCGCCCAGCAAGCCGTCGCTGAGGTCGATCGCCGCGGTGGCGATGCCGCGCAGCGCCAGGCCCAGGCCCACCCGCGGCTGTGGCAGTTCCAGCGCGGGACGCACGGCCTCGAAGTCCCCCCCGGGCAAGGAGACCGCGCCGCGGAAGACCTCGAGCGCGAGCCGGGCGTCCCCCAGCGTGCCGCTCACCCACAGCGCGTCGCCTGCGCGCGCGCCGCTGCGCAGCAGCGCCGCGCCGGCGGGCACCTCGCCGAAGACGGTGATGCACAGCGCCAGCGGGCCGGCCGTGGTGTCGCCGCCGACGAGCTCGATGCCTTGCGCCTGCGCGAGCGCGAACAGGCCCTCGGCCAATCCCGCCGCGAAAACCTCGTCGACCCGCGGCAGCGACAAGGCCAGCGTGAAGGCCAGCGGCTGCGCGCCACAGGCCGCGAGGTCACTGAGGTTGACCGCCAGCGCCTTGTGGCCCAGGCGCCGCGGCGCCACCGTGGACAGGAAGTGCCGCCCCTCGACGAGCAGGTCGGTCGAGACCGCGAGCTGCATCCCCGGGCCCGGTGCGAGCAGCGCGCAGTCGTCACCCACGCCCAGGGCCGCGCGCCGCACCGGGCGCGTGAAATGGCGCCGGATGAGCTCGAACTCGCCCAAGGGAGCCGTGACGGTGGCGGGACCGGGGGAGGACATCAGGCGTTCGGGCTCGGGGACATCGTGGGTTGCAAGCGTATACCGGATGCCCGCCCGCAGCCATCCCGAAGCCACCCTCGGGACGCGCGGCGTCGGCCCGGGCCGCGCCGGCCTCACCGGCCCGGGGAGGGCAGGGGCACCCTAAAATCGCGGCCCGCCCATGAGGCGGCCCGCGCCGACCGCGAGGCGGCCGGGTCGCTGCTGGCCACCCCGCGAGGCCCCTCCGAAATGACCGCACCCGCCGACAAGCGCGCCGAACTGCGCCGCGCCGCGCTCGCCTACCACGAGTTCCCGACCCCCGGCAAAGTGGCCATCGCGGCCACGAAGCAGCTCGTCAACCAGCGCGACCTCGCGCTCGCCTACTCGCCGGGCGTGGCCGCGGCCTGCGAGGAGATCGTCGCCGACCCGGCCAATGCCTGGCGCTACACCTCGCGCGGCAACCTCGTGGCCGTCATCACCAACGGCACGGCCGTGCTCGGGCTGGGCGACATCGGGCCGCTGGCGGCCAAGCCGGTGATGGAAGGCAAGGGCGTGCTGTTCAAGAAGTTCGCCGGCATCGACGTCTTCGACATCGAAGTCAAGGAGAAGGACGTCGACCGCCTCGTGGACGTCATCGCCGCCCTCGAGCCCACCTTCGGCGGCATCAACCTCGAGGACATCAAGGCCCCCGACTGCTTCTACGTCGAGCGCAAGCTGCGCGAGCGCATGCGCATCCCGGTCTTCCACGACGACCAGCACGGCACCGCCATCGTCGTCGGCGCGGCGCTGCTCAACGGCATGAAGGTGGTCGGCAAGGACCTGCGCGAGATCAAGCTCGTCACCTCGGGCGCCGGCGCCGCGGCGCTGGCCTGCCTGAACCTGATCGTCAAGCTCGGCGTGCCGCGCGAGAACATCTGGGTCACCGACCTCGCCGGCGTGGTCTGGAAGGGGCGCACCGAGCTGATGGACCCGGACAAGGCCGAGTTCGCGCAGGGCACCCCGGCGCGCACCCTGGCCGAGGTGATCGACGGCGCCGACGTCTTCCTCGGGCTCTCCGCGGCGGGGGTGCTGAAGCCGGAGATGGTCGCGCGCATGGCGACGCGGCCACTGATCTTCGCGCTGGCCAACCCGACCCCGGAGATCATGCCCGAGGAGGTGCGCGCCGTGCGCGACGACGCCATCATGGCCACCGGGCGCACCGACTACCCGAACCAGGTCAACAACGTCCTGTGCTTCCCGTACATCTTCCGCGGCGCGCTGGACTCCGGGGCGACGACCATCACGGACGCAATGGAGATCGCGGCGGTGCATGCCATCGCCGAGCTCGCGCAAGCCGAGCAGAGCGAGGTCGTCGCCGCTGCGTATGCCGGTGCGACGCTGAGCTTCGGGCCGGAGTACCTGATCCCCAAGCCCTTCGACCCGCGCCTGATGATGAAGATCGCCCCGGCGGTCGCGCGCGCGGCGGCCGAGTCGGGCGTCGCGCAGCGGCCGGTGGCCGACTACGAGGCCTATCGCGAGAAGCTGCAGAGCTTCGTCTACGCCTCGGGCACGGTGATGAAGCCGATCTTCAACCTCGCCAAGCGCAGCCTGAACCGCCGCGTGGCCTATGCCGAAGGCGAGGAGGAGCGGGTGCTGCGGGCGGTGCAGGTCATCGTCGACGAGAACCTGGCACGGCCGGTCCTGATCGGCCGGCCGGCGGTGATCGCGCGCCGCATCGAGACCTTCGGCCTGCGCCTGCAGGCGGGGCGCGACTACGAGGTCGTGAACACCGAGCAGGACCATCGCTACCGCGACTACTGGCAGACCTATCACCGGCTCATGGAGCGGCGCGGCGTGACCGAGCAGCTCGCCAAGATCGAGATGCGCCGCCGGCTGACACTGATCGGCGCCATGCTGCTGCACAAGGGCGAGGTCGACGGGCTGATCTGCGGCACCTGGGGTACGACGGGCACGCACCTGACCTTCATCGACCAGGTCATCGGCAAGCGCGCCGGGGTGCAGACCTTCGCCTGCATGAACGGCCTGATCCTGCCCGGGCGGCAGGTCTTCCTCGTCGACACCCATGTGAACGCCGACCCGACGGCCGAGCAGCTTGCCGAGATCACCGTCATGGCCGCCGAGGAGTTGCAGCGCTTCGGCATCCAACCCAAGGCCGCGCTGCTTTCGCACAGCAACTTCGGCTCGAGCAACCTGCCCTCGGCGGTGAAGATGCGCGAGACGCTGGACCTGGTGCGCGCCCGCGCGCCCTGGCTCGAGATCGACGGCGAGATGCACGGCGACACCGCGCTCGACGCCGCCTACCGGCGCGGGCTGATGCCGCGCAGCACGCTCAACGGCGAGGCCAACCTGCTCGTCCTGCCCAACATCGACGCTGCCAACATCAGCTACAACCTGCTGAAGACCGCCGCGGGCGGCGGCATTGCGATCGGCCCGGTGCTGCTCGGCGCCGCCAGGCCGGTGCACATCCTGACCCCATCGGCCACGGTCCGGCGTGTGGTCAACATGACAGCGCTGACTGTCGTGAACGCGAGCACGCCGCGCTGAGATAGATGTAAGCGCACACACACATTTGCAATTCCCAAGCCCAGAACAGGCCTGCGCCCCGGCGACTTGAGGTTTTTTTCGTAATCCGATAAGATCTACGCTTCGATTTCAAGGGTTTTCCCGTGGTGCGCAGCGGTTGGAACTCGTGGCAGCGCTGGGTCGCTAAGTTAGCACTCGCTTTCTTATCGACACTGCTGCTGCTGGGAGCCCCAGCCTCCGCCCTGGCTCGGACAGAAGCGCCGGCGCAGACCGAAGGTGCGGTCGCGCTCGCCGCCCTGCCCCCCGAGGCGCGGCACACGTGGCGGTTGATCATGAGCGGCGGGCCGTTTCCGTACGAGAAGGATGGAACCACCTTCTTCAACCGGGAGCGCCTGCTGCCCCAGCAGCCACGCGGCCACTACCGCGAGTACACGGTCAAGACCCCTGGCGCGCGCAACCGGGGCGCGCGCCGGATCGTCTGCGGCGGCAAGGAGCCGACGCGTCCGGACAGTTGCTATTACACGGCTGATCATTACGCGAGTTTTCGACGCATCACGCAATGAGCGACCGTGCTGGAATCTTCTACCGCTGATTCGAGTCCCTGGAGACGAGCGACCATGGAGTTGCACACCATCCGTCCGAACATCGTTCAGTCGATCCGCGCCTACCGGATCGACGACCTGATGACCGCGGCCAGGTCCGCGGGCCAGCACTTCCTGTACGCCAACGTCACGTCGGCGCAGAGCAAGCAGGAGGTGCTCGAAGGCATTGCGCAGGCCTTCAAGTTCCCGCCCCATTTCGGGCGCAACCTCGACGCGCTCTACGACTGCATGACCGATGTCGTGCACAAGGCCGGCCCGCAGCCGGGCTTCGTCGTCGTGCTCGAGCAGTTGCCGGACAACCCGCGCTTCGACCGCGAGGCGCGCGAACAGCTTCTCGATGTCTTCCGTGATGCCTCCGACTTCTGGGGCGACCGGCGCGTGCCCTTCCGCTGCTTCTACTCGTTCGCGGTGACGCGTTCCGATCCGGCCGCCTGGAACCCCGACACCGATTCCGCCCCCGCCGCGCCGCCGGCCAAACCGGCGGCCAAGGTGCCGGTGTCGAAGAACGGCGTCAACCCCAACTTCGGCATGAACATGCCGATGATGAGCAGCGCCTTCGACACCGCGGCCTGGCTCAAGGCTGCCGCGTAAGGCTCCTGCGGCGCCCGGCGGGACCGGGCTGCCACAGCGACTGCATCAGCGGCTGCATCAGCGGCCATGGCCGGCGCCCAGAGCCGCCGCCAAGGCCACGTACTCGGCCACCGGCACCTCCTCGGCCCGGCGCGCGGTGTCGAAGTCGCCTGCGTGCCCCCGCTGCTCGAGCCAGCGCCCCAGGGTGTGGCGCAGCAGCTTGCGCCGCTGCGAGAAAGCCACTGTCACCAGTTCACCCAGCAGGGCGGGATCGTCGAGCGCCGGGCGGGCGTGCGGCGTCATCCTGACGACGGCGGAGTCCACCGCCGGCGGCGGCTCGAAAGCCTCGGGTGGGACGTCCAGCACACGCTCGATCTCGTAGCGCCACTGCAGCATGACGCTCAGGCGCCCGTAGCTGCGTCCGCCGGGCCCGGCGGCCATGCGATCGACCACCTCGCTCTGCAGCATGAAGTGCTGGTCGAGCACGACGTCCGCCGCCTCCAGCAGGTGGAACAGGATGGGCGTCGAGACGTTGTACGGCAGGTTGCCGACGACGCGCAGCCGCCGGTCGTGAGCGTCCGCACCGGACGCTTCGCCTTCGGCGGCCAGGCGCCTGAAATCCACCTTCAGCACATCGCCCTCGACCACGGTCACGCCCGGCCAGAGCCGCGCGCGCGCGGCAAGGTCCCGGTCGAGCTCGATCACGGTCAGGGCGGGGCAGCGCCCGAGCAGGGGCAGGGTCAGCGCGCCGAGCCCGGGGCCGATCTCGACCAGGCGCTCCCCCGGTCGGGGGTCGATCGCCGCGACGATGCCGTGGACGATGCTGGCGTCGCACAGGAAGTGCTGTCCGAAGCGCTTGCGCGCGACGTGCTTCATCGTCGCGCCCGGGCCTTGCGGCCATTCACGGCGCCACCGCACCGGCCCGGGGCCGGATGGCACCGCCTCAAGGCGGCGGCTCCCGCCACTCGACATAGGCGCGGCTGCGCAACTCCTGCACCCACTCCCGGTAGGCGGCCTCGAACTTCTGTTCGCGCAGCGCGGCACGCGCCCGGTCGCGTTGCTGCCGGACGTCGGGCTCGACCTCGCGCCGCTCCAGCACCTGGATGAGGTGCACCCCGAAGCGCGAGGCCACGGGCTCCGACAGGCCACGCACGGGCACACCGTTCATGGCCTGCTCGAACTCGGGCACCATCATGCCGGGCGAAGCCCAGCCCAGATCGCCCCCCTGAGCCGCCGACCCGTCTTCGGAGAACTCGCGCGCCACGTCCTCGAAGCGGCGTTCGCCGCCAGCGATCTGGCGTCGCCAGGCCGCCAGCCGGGCCGCGGCCGCCTGGCCCGAGACGCGCGCCGAGGTGCGCAGCAGGATGTGACGCACGCGCGTCTGCGTCAGGCGCGCGGCCTCGGGTTCCTGCCGCGACAGGAGCTTGAGCACGTGGAAGCCGGCGCCGCTGCGCAGCAACTCGGGCGTCACCCCACCGGGCTCGAGGGTGCGGGCAGCCTGCACGAAGAGATCCGGCAGGCGTGAGGTCAAACGCCGGCCCAGGCTGCCGCCCCGCTCGCGGTTCGGGTCCTCGGACTCGGCCCGCGCCACGGCCTCGAAGGACTCGCCGCCGCGCACACGCTCCAGCAGGGCCTGCGCGCGCCGGCGCCGCTCCTCGATCAGCCCGGGGGCTGCGCCCTCGGGGACCGGCACGAAGATCTGCGCCAGCTCGATCTCACGATCCAGGGCTGCCCGCTCCTGCTGCAGGAACTCGTCGATCTCCAGCTCGGTGATGCGGATGCGGGCCGAGACCTCGCGCTCGCGCGTGCGCTCCATCAGCATCTGGTCGCGCAGGTTGGCGCGGAAACGCGGCATGTCCAGGCCCTCGGCCGCCAGCCGCTCGCGCAGGCCGTCCAGGCTGAGCTGGTTCTGCGCGGCCACGGCCTGCACCGCGCGGTCGATCTCTGCATCGTCGATCCGTCCGCCGTTCTCGCGCGCGTGGGTCAGGATGGCGCGCTCCTCGATCAGCGATTCCAGGGCCTGACGGCGCAACTCCTCGGGCCCGGGGCGGGCCGTGGCCGGCAGGCGCCGGGCTTCGCCCGCCACGAGCTCGAGACGGCGCTCGAGCTCCACCGCGGTGACCAGCTCCCGGTTCACCACCGCGACGATGTAGTCGGTGCGCGCCAGCGCTGCCGCCGGGCGCGCGGGCGGATTGCCCTGCGCGAGCGCCTCCCCCGGAAACCACAGCCCCGCGGCCAGGCCCAGGACGGCCGGCAGCAGCCCGCGGCGGAAGGGGCGCCAGAGTGGTGCGTGAGGGTTCATGGTCGTACGAGGAAGGGCAGGCAGGCCGCCCGGACGGGCGACGGCGCGCGCGCCGCATTGTCGGTCACCGCACCACACCGAAGCCCATCGGGCCGGTGAGGCCGATGAGCTCGATCTGGAACTGCAGCTGGGTGGCGAACTGGTTGATGCCGGTCGAGATGCGCTGCGCCACCATCCGCCCCTTCCAGCACTGCGCGTCGACCTCCACACCGAAGGTGGTGCTGGACAGCCGCTGCTGGCGCAGGTTGTAGTCGGCGCGGCCGATGCCGGACCAGCGACGCGTGCAACCGGGCGCGAAGCCCGTGCCGGCGTCGTTCCAGCCCCAGAGAGGCCACTGGCCGCCGAAGTCGACCTGCTCGGAGGCATCGCGCGCGTACCGGTGCGACCCCGACAGCGACCGCCCCGGCCCCGGCGTGTAGGCCATACCCAGCACCGAGCGGGTCAGGCGCTGCACCTGCGCGCTCCAGCGCAGCGTGGCATCCAGGCTCCACCGGGGCACGATCCGGGTCGAGCCCAGGAGCAGGACGTCGGAGAAGCGCTCGGTCAGCACCGTGCCCAGCGGCGTGATCTCCTGGTCCTGCAGCAGGTAGCGCTGGACGACGCCCAGGCGCAGCAACTCGGAGCCGGCCGTCGCATCGAGCACCCGGGTCACCAGGCCGGCGCTCAGGCGGTTGGCATCGGAGACGCGGTCGATCCCGCTGAAGTCGTTGGGGGCGTAGACGGACGCGAAGCCGAAATCCACCGGCGCGCTGTCGAAGGCCAGCGCGCTGCTCTGGGGCCGCAGCGGCGTGTAGGCGTAGACCAGGCGCGGCTCCAGCGTCTGGCGCACGGCGCGGCCGAAGGCCGTGGTCTCGCGCTCGAAGGTCAGGCCCGAGTCGACGCTGAGGCTGGGGATGGCACGGGCCAGGCTGCGCCGGCCGTCGGCCAGCGCCTGTTCGAGGTCGTACCCCGCGACGTTCAGCCGGGCACGCGGGGTCACCGACAGGCCACCGGCCTGCCACGGCAGGCTGGCCTCGCCCAGCAGGTGCAGGCGCTGGCCGGTGGGCCGGCTGCTGCTGGCACTGCCGTCGGGCAGGGTGAACCGGTTCAGCTCGGTCTCGACCGACCAGGCCGGACCGGCGGCGCCGAGGGCCGACTCCAGGCGCACGCCCGCCTGCACCTCGCGCTGGTAGGGCACGACATACACGTCGCCCGGCGCCTGCAGGGCTTGCCAGCGATGCAGTTGCGCGTAGGCCCGCGCTGGCAGGCCGGCGATGCGCAGGGGCTGCTCGACGCGCCCGCGCAGCGGCAGCAGGCGCGGGGTCAGCCCGAGCGGGGCGGTGTCGAAATCGCGCCACCAGTCGTCGTCGCTCACGCGGGCGGCGGCGATCTCGTACCGGGCCGCCTCGGGCACGCCGTCCAGGCGCGGCAGGCGCCCCGTGTGGCCGCCATGCAGCGCGGCCCGGGCCTCGCCGGTGAGCGCGTCGCGAGGCAGGCTCTCCACCGTCCACTGGCCGGCCCAGGCCGGCTCCAGGTAGCGGACTTCGACGTCCAGGCCCGGGCCGCGGCGTGCACGCAGGCGCGGCGTCAGGGTCATGTCGTGATGGGGCGCGATGTTCCAGTAGTAGGGCACGCCCACCTCGAAGCCGCTCTGGCTGCTGAAGCGCAGCTCGGGCGACAGCCAGCCCGACTTGCGATCGTCGGTCACCGGAAAGCGCAGCACCGGCAGCGCCAGCACCGGCACCCCCAGGAAATGCAGCCGCGCATTGCGCGCCACCGCCTCGTTGGCGTCCAGGTCCACGCGCAGCTCGCTGGCGGTCAGCAGCCAGTCGGGGTCGGCCGACCCATCGCGAGGGCAGCTGGTGTAGTTGGGCACCGTCGCGCGAAGGCGGGTGCGGCTCTCGAAGTCGATGCGCTCGGCGCGCCCGCCGGTCTTGCGGCGCGTGAACTCGTAGCGTGGCTGGTCGAAGTAGCCCTCGAAGGTCTCCACCTGCACCTCGGCAGCCGGCCCGCTGTAGACATCGCCGTCGCGGTTGACGACCACCCGGCCCTCGGCGCGCGCGCGCTCGGTGTCGGTGTCGTAGCTCAGGCGGTCGGCACGGACCGTCAGGCCGCCGCGCCGCAGCTCGACGCTGCCTTCGGCCCGGGCCTGGCCGCCAGGCGTGCCCGCGATCGTGTCGGCCTCGATGCGCACCGGCAGATCACGCTCCTGCGCGCCGGCAGCGACCGCGGCGACGATCCAGACCAGACCGGGCAAGACCTGCCAGGCCGGGCGTCGAGGGCTTGTGAAGGAGGCGGACGCGGATGGCACGTGCGGCGGGGCTGGAGCGCGGGGCGCGGGGCGTGCTCGGGGGCGGTTCGTAGAATGCCGGGATTCTGTCACCCGCGGGGCTGCCCGCCAACGCCGATGCCCGTGGAGCAGCCCGACCGCCCCCCCATCTCCTGGGCCGACCTTGACCGCGCAGCCGCCTTCGACGCCTGGCTGGGCGCTCTGGAGCCCGCGTTCGGCCTGCGCCGCGACACATTGCGGCCGGCCTCGGCGGACGCCAGCTTCAGGCGCTACTTCCGCATCGGCGCCGACGCGATCGGCAGCGCCATCATCATGGACGCGCCGCCGCCGCAGGAAGACGTGCGGCCCTTCGTCCGCATTGCCGAACTGCTGCGCGCTGCCGGCCTGAACACACCGCGCATCCTGGCTGCGGACGAGACACGGGGCTTCCTGCTGCTGGGCGACCTCGGCGAGCAGCTCTATCTGCAGGCGCTGCAGCAGGCCGACGGCGCGCGCGCCGACGCCCTGATGCGCGACGCGCTCGCGGCCCTGGCCCGGATGCAGCAGCACGTGAGCCCGGCCGCGCTGCCGCCCTACGACGAGGCCCTGCTGCGACGCGAGCTCGCGCTGTTCCCCGAGTGGTGCGTGGGCCGGCACTTCGGCATCGCCTGGAACGATGCGCAGCGCGACGCCTGGGAGCGCCTGTGCCGCCTGCTGGTGGCCAGCGCGCTGGCCCAACCGCGCGTGGCCGTGCACCGCGACTGGATGCCGCGCAACCTGATGCTCGCCGAGCCCAACCCCGGCGTGCTCGACTTCCAGGACGCGGTGGCCGGGCCGCTGACCTACGACCTCGCCTCGCTGCTGCGCGACGCCTTCATCTCCTGGGACGAGGAGCGCGAGATCGACTGGGCCGTGCGCGGCTGGGAAGGCGCACGCCGCGCCGGCCTGCCGGTGGCCGACGACTTCGGCGAGTTCTGGCGCCAGCTCGAGTGGATGGGGCTGCAGCGCCACCTGAAGGTGCTGGGCATCTTCTGCCGCCTGCAGCACCGCGACGGCAAGCCCGCCTACGCGCGCGACCTGCCCCGCTTCTTCGGCTACGCCACGCGCGTGGCGATGCGCTATCGCGAACTCGCCCCGCTGCTGCCGCTGCTGGAGCCGATGTCGGGCCAGGCACTCGGGGCCGGCTACACCTTCTGACCCGGGTCCGCGGGGCCAGGCGCGGACCAGTCACCGGACTTGCCGCCGCGCTTTTCCAGCACCTGCACGGCGTCGATCACCATGCCGCGGTCCACGGCCTTGCACATGTCGTAGACCGTCAGCAGACCGATCTGGACCGCCGTCAGCGCCTCCATCTCGACGCCGGTGCGGCCGAGGGTCTCGACCTGGGCCGTGCAGCGCACGGTGCTGTGCCGGGCGTCGAGCTCGAAGTCGACCGCCACGCGCGTGATCGGCAGCGGGTGGCACAGCGGCACCAGGTCGGCCGTGCGCTTGGCGCCCTGGATCGCGGCGATCCGCGCCACGCCGATCACGTCGCCCTTCTTCGCCCGGCCCTCGGCCACGAGCGCAAAGGTCTGCGCCTGCATGCGGATCAGGCCGGTCGCGCGGGCGACGCGGTGCGTGACGTCCTTGGCGCCGACGTCGACCATGTGGGCTTCGCCCGAGGCATCGAAATGGGTGAGTGCGGTGGTCACGGCGGGCAGGGACGGAGCAACATTCCGGTGTCATCATAGGCGGGTGCGCAAGACGTCGGCCCCCACCCTGGCATCGCTCGTGCTGGCCTGCGCGGCCCTGTGGGCCGGTGCGCCCGCCTGGGCCCAGGCAGCGGCACCCCGCCTGCCCGCGCTGGGCGAATCCGCCTCCGAGGCCCTGCCGCTGGCGGTCGAGCGCCGCTACGGTGAACAGATCGTGCAGCAGTTGCGGCGCGACCCGGCCTGGCTGGACGACGCGCTGCTGCTCGACTACGTGCAGACCTTGTGGCAGCCCCTGGTGGCCGCGGCGCGCCGGCGCGGCGACATCGAGCCCGACATCGACGAGGCCTTCACCTGGGACGTCTTCCTGCTGCGCGACCGCAGCCTCAATGCCTTCGCGCTGCCGGGCGGGCGCGTGGGGGTGCACCTGGGCCTGATCGGCGTCACGGGCAGCCGTGACGAGCTGGCCTCGGTGCTCGCGCACGAACTCGCGCACCTGAGCCAGCGCCACATCGCGCGCGGCATCGCCAGCGCCAGCCGGCAGTCGGGCGCGGGCACCGTGGCGATGGTGCTGGGCGCGCTGCTGGCCGCGCGCGCCGGCAGTCCCGAGCTTGCCCAGGCCGCGATCGTCGGCGGACAGGCGGCCCTGATCCAGGGGCAACTGAACTTTTCGCGCGAGATGGAGCGCGAGGCCGACCGCATCGGCCACGGCATCCACCTGGACGCAGGCTTCGACAGCGCGGGCACCGTGGCCATGTTCGACCGGCTGGACCAGGCCGCGCGCCTGAACGACAGCGGCTCACTGCCCTACCTGCGCACCCACCCGCTGACCCTGGACCGGCTGGCCGAAGCCCGCGCGCGCGAGAGCGGCCTGCCCGCAGCCGTGCCGCGGCCCACGCTCGAGCACACGCTGATGCAGGCGCGCGCCCGCGCGCTGATGCAGGCGGGGGCCGATGCCGCGCGACGCCTGCTCGAGGCCGCGGCCGCCGACGCGCGCCCCGAGCCGGCCGCGCTGTACGCAGCGGCGCTGGCCGCCGCGCGGCTGGCCGATCACGAGCGTGCCGAAGCCCTGGGCCTCAGCCTGCTGGAGCGCCTGCGCGCACCCGCGGCCGACCCGGCCGTCACGACACCCGAGGATCTGGCCCGGGCGCGCCAGCTCGCGCTGTGGCTACGGGCCGAACTGGCCCTGGCCCGCGGCCAGGCCGCGCAGGCTCAGGCGCTGCTGGGGCCGGCTGGTGCGGCGCCGGGGCCGCGCCCGGCCTTGCTGCTGCGCGCACAGGCCGACACGATGACGCTGCTGCAGCACGGGCGGGGCAGCGGCGACGCTGCCGCGGCCAGCGCCGCGCTGCGCGCCAGCGTGCAGGCCTTGCAGACCTGGCTGGCCGAGCACCCGCAGGACGCCTCGGCCTGGGGTGCGCTCGGGCGCGGCGCGCAGGCGCTCGGCCTGGAGCTGCGCGCCCTGCGCGCGCAGGCCGAGGAGCGCGCGGCGCTGGGCGATCTCGACGCCGCCATCGACCGCCTTCGCGTCGCCCAGCAGGTCGCGCGCGAGCGCGGCCGCGAGGACTTCATCGAAGCCTCGGTGATCGATGCCCGCCTGCGCCAGCTCGAGGCACGGCGGCGACAACGCGCCGCCGAGCTGCGCGGCGGCTGACAGGTCACTGCCCCCCGGGCCGACGCGACAGCGCGGCCCGCTTCCGCAGGGCGCCGCGCCGTCGTTCACAGGGAACACCATGAGCCCTGGCAGCTTCCCAGCGCGGGCAGGGGGCATTACCATGCAGGCCGTTTCGCGTTGTCACCGACAGCGCGGCACGACCGACCACGGACAACCCCTCCTCACCTTCCATCGGAGTCACGCATGGCCACTGCCAAGAAAGCCGCCGCCAAGAAGACCGCCGCCAAGCCGGCGGCCAAGCCTGCAGCGAAGAAGGCTGCCGCGAAGCCCGCTGCCAAGCCCGCCGCCCAGCCGGCAGCCAAGAAGGCGGCCGCCAAGAAGGCCGCTCCCGCCAAGGCCAAGCGCACCCCGAGCGCCGCCTTCATGAAGCCGATGACGCCCAGCGCCGCGCTGGCCGCCGTCGTCGGTGCCAAGGCGCTGCCCCGCACCGAGATCACGCGCAAGGTCTGGGAATACATCAAGAAGAACAGCCTGCAGGACAAGGTCCAGAAGCGCATGATCAACGCCGACGCCAAGCTCAAGGAAGTGCTGGGCAAGGCGCAGGTCTCGATGTTCGAGATGACCAAGATCATCAGCGGCCACCTGAAGTGACCCGCTGACGCGGCCGGCCGGGCCCGCTAGGGCCCACCCGGCCGCAGCCGCGTGCTCGCCAGGCCACAGGCCAGGATCAGCGCGATGCCGCCCCAGGTCCAGGCATCGGGCACGTGGCCGAAGACCAGCCAGCCCGCCAGCACCGCCCAGCCCAGGCTGGCGTAGCTGCAGGGGGCGAGCACGGTCGCCGGCGCATGCCGGTAGGCATGGGCGACGAACAGGTGCCCGGCCGCCCCCGCCGCGCTCATCAGCGCGAGCCAGCCCCAGGATGCGATGTCGTCCACCGGCGACCAGCTCAGCGGCGCCGTGAGCGAGAACAGCAGCGCGCAGGTCCCCATGCTCAGCAGGTGGGTGGCCGTGGGGTCCTCCCCTTCGCGCGCGAGCCGGCTCGTGACGAGCTGGTACAGGGCCCCGAGCACCATGCAGGCGAAGGGATAGAGCGCCGCCCAACCGTAGGGCGCGCCGGCCGGACGCACGATCAGCAGCGTGCCGGCGAAGCTCAGCACCAGCAGGGCCCAGCCGGCGGCGCTGAGCTGCTCCTTGAAGAAGACCACGGCCAGCAGGGACACCAGCAGCGGCGTCACCATCACGATGGCGGCGAACTCGGCCATCGGCAGGTGCTTGAGCCCGTGCACGGCCGAGGCCGAGGAACCCAGCAGCAGCAGCCCGCGCAGCACCTGCAAGCCGGCGCGCCGGGTGCGCAGCCGCTCGCGCGGCACGGTGGGCAGCAGCAGCGCCGCGGAGATGCCGGCCTGCAGCACGTAGCGCACCCACAGCACCATCAGCACGGGCACCGCCGCCGCGACGTGCTTGGCCACCGCGTCCTGGACCGTGAAGCACAGCCCGGCCAGCAGGATCAGGCCGATGCCGCGCCAGGCGGGGGCCGGGGCCACGGCGGTCAAGCCCCGGCGGCGCCCCGGCGCAGCACCGGCGCGAGGAAGCGGCCGGTGTGGCTGGCGGCGCAGGCCGCCACCGCCTCCGGCGGGCCCGCCACCAGCACCCGCCCGCCGCCCGCCCCGCCTTCCGGGCCCATGTCGACCAGCCAGTCGGCGGTCTTGATGACGTCCAGGTTGTGCTCGATGACGACGATGGTGTTGCCGGCGTCGCACAGTTGGTGCAGCACCTTCAGCAACAGGCCGATGTCGTGGAAGTGCAGCCCCGTGGTGGGCTCGTCCAGGATGTACAGCGTGCGCCCGGTGTCGCGCTTGCCCAGCTCCTGGGCCAGCTTCACGCGCTGGGCCTCGCCGCCGGACAGCGTGGTCGCGGCCTGGCCCAGGCGGATGTAACCCAGGCCCACGTCCAGCAGCGCCTGCAGCTTGCGCGCGATCGCCGGCACGGCGACGAAGAAGCCGTGCGCCTCCTCCACCGTCATCCCCAGCACCTCGGTGATGCTGCGGCCCTTGTAGAGCACCTCCAGCGTCTCGCGGTTGTAGCGCCGGCCGGCGCAGCTGTCGCAGGGCACGTAGACGTCGGGGAGGAAGTGCATCTCGACCCGGATCACGCCATCGCCCTGGCAGGCCTCGCAGCGCCCGCCGCCGGAGGAGGCCGGCACGTTGAAGCTGAAGCGCCCGGCCCCCCAGCCACGCTCGCGCGCCGCCGGCACCTCGGCGAACAGCTCCCGGATCGGCGTGAACAGGCCGGTGTAGGTGGCCGGGTTGCTGCGCGGCGTGCGGCCGATCGGGCTCTGGTCGACGTTGATGACCTTGTCGAAGGCCTCCAGGCCCTCGATGTCGTCGTGCGCGGCCGGTTCCTGCTGGCTCTGGTAGAGCTTGCGCGCGACGGCGGCGTACAGCGTGTCGTTCACGAGCGTGCTCTTGCCCGAGCCCGACACCCCGGTGACGCAGGTGAACAGCCCCACCGGGATCTCGACCGTGACGTTCTTCAGGTTGTGGCCGCGCGCGCCCGCGATGCGCAGCACCGGCCCTGTCGCCGCCGGGGCGCGGCGCCGCGCGGGCACCTCGATGCGCAGGCGCCCGCCCAGGTAGGCGCCGGTCAGCGAGTCCGCCTGCACGGCCACCTCCTCGGGGCGGCCCTGGGCCAGCACGCGCCCGCCGTGCACGCCCGCGCCCGGGCCCATGTCGACCACGTGGTCGGCGGCGCGGATCATGTCCTCGTCGTGCTCGACCACCAGCACCGAGTTGCCCAGGTCGCGCAGGTGGCGCAGCGTGGCGATCAGGCGCTCGTTGTCGCGCTGGTGCAGGCCGATGCTCGGCTCGTCCAGCACGTACATCACCCCCGACAGCCCGGAGCCGATCTGGCTGGCCAGGCGGATGCGCTGCGCCTCGCCGCCGGACAGGGTGTCGGCGCTGCGGTCCAGGCTCAGGTACTGCAGGCCGACGTCGTTCAGGAAACGCAGCCGGGCGCGGATCTCGCGCACGATCTTGTCGGCGATCGCCGCCTTGGCGCCCTGCAGCTGCAGGGTCTCGAAATAGGCCAGGCTGTCGGCCAGCGTGGCGCTCTCGACCTCGTGCAGCGAGCGCGCGCGCGGCGCGGGCGCGGCGCCGGCCGGGCCGGGCTCGGCCGACGCGGCGGAGGCCGGCTGCAACAGCACGTTCCGCGCCTCGCGTCGCAGCCGCGTGCCGGCGCAGGCCGTGCAGGGGCGGGCCGCCTGGTAGCGCGCGAGCTCCTCGCGCACCACCGGCGAATCGGTCTCGCGCATGCGGCGCTCGAAGTTGGGGATGATGCCCTCGAAGGGGTGCGAACGCTTGACGCTGCG
>Ga0169931_10004500_pt1 | contig 21696 bp, 15 predicted proteins | sample Kivu_15m_20L_FD_129675 | JGI IMG/M metagenome (GOLD analysis project Ga0169931, IMG submission 129675) | Freshwater microbial communities from Lake Kivu, Western Province, Rwanda to study Microbial Dark Matter (Phase II) - Kivu_15m_20L... | ecosystem: Environmental > Aquatic > Freshwater > Lake... | reverse complement strand
CGCGGCGATCGCCAACGCGGTGTCTCGGATCGTGCTGCTGTCGACCGACAAGGCGGTCTACCCGATCAACGCCATGGGGCTGTCCAAGGCGATGATGGAGAAGGTCATGGTCGCGAAGTCGCGGCTGTGCGATCCCGAGCGGACCGTGCTGTGCGCGACCCGCTACGGCAACGTGATGGCCTCGCGCGGCTCGGTGATCCCGCTGTTCGTCGAGCAGCTTCGGGCGGGCCGGCCGCTGACCGTGACCGACCCGGCGATGACCCGGTTCCTGATGTCGCTCGAGGAATCGGTGGACCTCGTGCTGTACGCGTTCGCGAACGCCCGCCCCGGCGACCTGTTCGTCCAGAAGGCACCCGCCTGCACGGTCGGCGATCTGGCTCAGGCGCTGCGCGAACTGCTGCGGCCGGACGCCGAGCTCCGCGTGATCGGCACCCGTCACGGAGAGAAGCTGTTCGAGAGCCTGGTGTCGCGCGAGGAGCTCGCCCGCGCCGAGGACCTGGGCGACTACTACCGCATCCCGGCCGACAGCCGCGACCTCAACTACGACAAGTACTTCGTCGAGGGCTCGATCGCGATCGCGCGCTCCGACGACTACACGTCGCACAACACCCGCAGGCTCGACGTGGCCGGCGTGAAGCAGGTGCTGCTCGGGCTGCCGCTCGTGCGCGAGGCCCTCGGTGCTTAGGGTCGCGACCGTTCTGGGCACGCGGCCCGAGATCATCCGGCTGTCGCGGGTGATCGCCGCGTTCGACGCGGCGCTCGACCACGTGCTGGTGCACACCGGCCAGAACCACGATCCGGCGCTCGACCAGGTGTTCTTCGACGAGCTCGGCATCCGGGCGCCCGACCACCGCCTGGAGGTCGCCGCGCCCACGCCCGCCGAATCGATCGCGCGGGTGATCTGCGGCGTCGACGCGGTGTTCGCCGCCGCAACCCCGGATGCGGTGCTGATCCTGGGCGACACGAACAGCGCGCTCGCTGCGATCGCGGCCAAGCGCCGGCGCATTCCCGTGTTCCACATGGAGGCCGGCAACCGCTGCTTCGACGAGCGCGTGCCCGAGGAGGTCAACCGGCGCATCGTCGATCACGTCGCCGACGTGAACCTGCCGTACAGCGCGATCGCCCGCGAGAACCTGCTGCGCGAGGGCCTGCCGCCCGACCGCGTGATCGTCACCGGCAGCCCGATGCGCGAAGTGCTCGAGCACTATCGGCCGCGGATCGACGCCTCCGACGTGCTCGCGCGGCTCGGGCTCGCCGAGCACGGCTACTTCCTCGTGAGTGCGCATCGCGAGGAGAACGTGGACGACGCGCACCGCCTGCGCGCGCTGTACGACCTGACGGTCGGGCTGGCCGACCGCCACCGGCTGCCGGTGGTCGTCTCCACGCACCCCCGCACCCGCGCACGGATGGAGGCGCTGGGGCTCGCGGACACCGCCGCCGGCGGTGCGGTTCGGTTCCTGCGGCCGTTCGGGTTTCCCGACTGGATCCGGCTGCAGCTCGGGGCCCGAGCGGTGCTGTCCGACAGCGGCACGATCACCGAGGAGTCGACGCTGCTCGGATTTCCCGCGCTGAACCTGCGCGACGCGCACGAGCGTCCCGAGGGAACCGAGGAGGGCGGACCGATGCTGGTCGGGCTCGATGCCGACCGCATCGCGCAGGCGTTGCGGGTGCTCGAGGCGCAGCCGCGCGGGCCGGGTGCCTGGGCGCGGCCGGTCCACGACTACCAGGCCCTCGACGTGTCGCAGAAGGTGCTGCGGATCGTGATCGGCTACACCGGGTACGTGAACCGGACGGTCTGGCGGCGGCCCGGGTGAGCTCGGGCGCACCGCCCGACGCGGACCGCGCCGCGGGTGCCGCGGCCCGGCATTCCCGGTAGGTTTCGGGTACGTGCACTCCGACCGACGGTGATGAACCTCGCAGCGACCGCCGACCCCGTGACCCCTCGTGGCGCGCGACGCGTCGGATCGCGGTTCGCGTGCGCAGTGGTCGTGATGCTGGCGCTGCTCGCGGTCGCGCTGTCCGCGCCGCCGGTGTTCGCGCAGTCGCGGATCGCGCTGGTGGTCGGCAACGCGAACTACGCGCACGCCGGCGTGCTGCGCAATCCGGTCAACGACGCGACCGACGTGGCCCGTTCGCTGCAGTCGCTCGGTTTCGCCGTGACCCTGCGCACCAACCTCACGCAGCGCGAGTTCAACCGGGCGCTGACCGCCTTCGGCGAGCAGGTGCGGCCCGGCACGGTGGCGCTCTTCTTCTACGCCGGGCACGGGATCCAGTCGCGCGGCGAGAACTACCTGATCCCGGTCGACACACAGATCCGCCAGGAGTCGGCGGTGCGGTCCGAGACGGTCAACGTCGACCAGGTGTTCGATCAGTTCCAGAACGCCGGGGTCGGGCTGGTGATCCTGGATGCATGCCGCAACAACCCGTTCGAGCGGTCGTTCCGAAGCGGCGGCGGCAGCGGCCTCGCCCAGGTCGACGCGCCGCGCGGCACGCTGATCGCGTTCTCGACCGCGCCCGGGCGGGTCGCCGAGGACGGCACCGGCACGCGCAACAGTCCGTACACCGCCGCGCTGGTCAAGGCGCTCGGACAGCCCGAGCGGCCGGTCGAGACCGTGTTCAAGGAGGTGCGTCGCGAGGTCGGCGAGGCGACCGCGAACCGTCAGCTGCCGTGGGAGACCTCGTCGCTGATCGGCGAGTTCTACTTCCGCACGCCCGCGAGCGCGGCCGCGGCGCCGCTCGGATCGCCTGCCCCGGCCGCACCGCCGACCGCGGGCGCGGCCGCGACGCGCGACGCGGACCTCACCGTGGAGCTCGCGTTCTGGGATGCGATCAAGAATTCGACCCAGGCGACCGATTACGAGGCCTACCTCGCGCAGTACCCCGACGGGCGCTTCGCGGTGCTCGCGCGGGCGCGACTTCGCACGCTCGGGGCGAGTGGCGCTGCGGCCTCCGTCGCAGGAAGCGCGCCGGCTCTGTCCGCGCCGGCGCCGAGGCCCGCGGTCGCGCCGCCGCCCGCTGCGGCCCAGGCGGCCCAGGCGGCCCAGGCGGTCCAGGCGGCCCAGGCGGCCCAGGCGGCCCAGGCGGCCCAGGCGGCCCAGGCGGCCCAGGCGGCCCAGGCCACCGCGCCGCCCGCCCCGGGCACCGGCAGCGCCGCCGCGCCGGCCGCGACGGGCGCGCCCGGCGGCTCCCCGTCGGCCGCGGCGGGCGGCGCCGATGCGCGCCGCCTGGTCTACCGGATCGACGACGTCCAATGGCGCCAGCGGCGCGAGGTCGTGCTCGAGGTCACCGCGCGCTCGGCAGACCGCACCGAGTTCGCCGGCGGTCGGCGCGTGGAGGCGCCGGCCGGCCGCACCCGCGGTCCGGTCGACGCGGCGCTGCGCCTGGGGCTGCTGGATGCCTACCAGCCGCCCGCGGGCTGGGTCCCGGAGGTGCTCACCCCAGGTCACCGGATCGCATCGGCCCGCTATCCGGTGGAGGGGCGCTGCGAGCTGCAGCTCGCGGGCCGGGTGCTCGCAGCCGTACCGCTCGCGTTGCCCGCGGCGGGCGCGGGCGGCGCGCCGAACCGCGTCGAGGGCGTGCCGATCGAGTACACCGGTACGATGACCTGCGCGTTTGCGACCAGCGGGGCTACCGGAGGAGGCAACACGTTCTTCGCGGTGCGCTTCGTCGTCACGCACGGTCCCGCGCTCGGGCGCACCGTCGGGGCCGAGTTCGACGGCACCGCGGCCCCGGCCGCCCAGCTGCGCTTTCGCGAGGTGCTGAGCCTGGTGTCGGCCGACTGAGCCGCGGCGCGCGGATCAGCGGCCGCCCGGCGCCTCGTCGCTACCGGCGCCGGCCGCGGCCGCGGCGGCCAGCAGCGGCGCCACCGCGAGCAGCGCGACCGGCAGCGCCCAGGCCGGCCGCGCGATCGCGAGCGCGGCCAGCGGCAGCAGCCAGCCCAGGTTCACCGCGCACACCGCGAGCGTCACCGGCCGGTGCGCGCCCCAGCGCCGCGCCAACCGCTGGTAGGCGTGCGAACGGTGCGCGGCGTGCGGCGATTCGCCCCGCGCCAGCCGGCGCAGCAGCGTGAGCGTCGCGTCGGCGAGGAACACCGCGAGCAGGATCACCGGCAGCCAGATCGACGCGGGCGTGGCCGCGTGATTCGCGAGCAGCAGTCCGGCGAGCGCGAACCCCAGGAAGCCGCTGCCGGCATCGCCCATGAAGATGCGCGCCGGCGGCCAGTTGAGCGCGAGGAACCCGGCGCTCGCACCGGCGAGCGCGACGAGCGGCACGAACGCTGCCGAGCCCGGCCCGGCGAGCGCCGCGGACGCGCCCGCGACGAACACCGCCTGCACTCCGGCGATGCCGTCGATCCCGTCCATGAAGTTGTACAGGTTCAGCACCCAGACCACGGCGACGATCGCAAGCGTGTGGCCTGCCACGCCCCAGTCGGTCGGTGTGCCCAGCACGCCGACGGGAGGCAGACCGCCGAGCCCCCAGACCAGCCACGCGGCCGCCGCGGCGTGGACCACGAGCCGGACGCGCGCCGGCAGCGGGCGCAGGTCGTCGCGCAGGCCCACGGCGGCCACCGCCAGCCCCGGCGGGACCACCGCGAGCCAGAGGCGCCACGCATCGCCGCCGGTCCAGAGGCCCCAGACGGTTGTGACCGCAACGAAGACCGTGACGATCGCGATTCCGCCGCCGCGCGGGGTCGGCTGCGTGTGCGAGCTGCGCGCGTTCGGCAGGTCGACCAGGCTGCGCCGAAGCGCCCACCGGCGCACGGCGGCCGTACCCGCGGCCGTTGCGATCGCGCAGGCGAGACCGACGGCGAGTGCGCCGAGCGGGCTCACCGGAGTCGGCCGCGCCGGTGCGCCGTGCGCGCGCTCACGCCGACTCGGCGACCTTGGCCGCGACGCGGTGCGGCGACCGCGCGCGGTACCAGCGAACGGTGCGGGCCAGGCCGTCCGCGAGCGGCACCGCGGGCTGCCAGCCGAGCTGCGACCGGGCGAGCGACGCATCGACCTCGAGCGAGCCGACGAGGCGCGAGACCGCGTCACCGAGCCGCGGCAGGCGCGCGCCGATCGACCACACGGCCGCCGGCACCCGGACCAGCCGAGGACGGACGCCGAGCGCCGAGGCGATCGCGTGCAGCAGCTCGGGGGTCGACACCGGGGGGTCGTCGGCGGCCACGTAGGTCGCGCCGGCGGCGCGTGGATCCTCGGCGCAGCGCGCGAGCAGGTCGGCGAGGCTCCAGACCGACACGAGCGAACGCCGGTTGTCCAGCCCGGCGAACGGCAGGACCGCGCCGCGGTCCACCCAGCCGATCAGCCGCAGCAGGTTGCCGCGCACGCCCGCGCCGTAGACCAGGCAGGGCCGCACCACCGTGACCTGCATCGGCGAGCCGGCGGCGAGCACACGCAGCGCGACCTCGGCCTCGCGCTTGCTGCGACCGTAGGCGTCGGACGGCGCAACCGCTGCGTCCTCGCGCAGCGGGCCGGCCGCGGGGTGGTCGCCGTGGACCTTGATCGTGCTCGTGAACACGAACCGCGCGATGCCCGCGTGCAGGGCGGCTCGCGCCAGGCGCGCGGTGGCCTCGACGTTCGTGCGCCGGTAGGCGGTGGCCGCATCGCCGCGCTCGCGCGCGCCCGGCACGCGCGCGGCCAGGTGCACCAGCGCGTCGTGGCCGGGCAGCACCGAGGCCCAGTCGGCGGTCTCGATCGGCCCGCCCGGCCAGCGCGCAACGCCCGCAGGCAGCGACCGGGTGCGATCGCGCACCGCGCCGGTCACGCTCCAGCCGGCCGCGAGCAGCCGCTCGCACAGCGCGCGCCCGACGAACCCGTCGGCACCGGTGACCAGCACCCGGCCCGGCCCCCGGGCGCGGTTACAATCCGCGTGGCTAGCGACGAGGGCCATGGTGCGTGCGACGGCGTCGTTGAATCTCAGGGTGTCCGGTGCGATTCTGCACGATTGCCTCGCGGTCGTCGCAGCGTGGATCGGCACGTACCTGCTGAGGTTCGGTGCCGACGAGATGTGGTCGTGGCTCGCGGCCAACGCGGCGGTGCTCGCGGTGGTCGGGCTGGTGCAGGTCGCGGTGTTCGCGGCGGTCGGCCTGTACCGGGGCTTCTGGCGGTACGCGAGCCTGCGCGACCTGCGCCAGCTGCTGGTCGCGGTCGCGGTGGCCGCGGTCGCCGCGCCGGTCGTGCAGTCGCTGTTCGCCCCGACCACGGTGCTGCCGCGATCGACCCTGATCCTGCATCCGCTGCTGCTGCTGGTGTTCATGGGCGGCGGCCGCTTCGCCTACCGGCTGTGGCGCGACTCGCGCGACGCGCACCAGGCGGGCGCCGGCGAGCCGGTGCTGGTCGCCGGCGCGGGCGCCGCCGGCGCGCGGCTGGTCGAGCAGCTGCACGCGAGCGCGCGCTGGCGCGCGGTGGCGTTCGTCGACGACGACCCCCGCAAGCTCGGGCGCGTGATCCATGGCGTGCGCGTGCTCGGCGTCACCGCCGACGCCCCCGAGCTCGCGCAGCGGCTGCAGGTGCGCACGGTCGTGATGGCGCTGCCGGGCGCGTCGCACGAGGTGCGCCGTGCGGTGCTCGACGCCTGCCGCGACGCGGGGCTCGAGGTGCTCACGGTGCCCTCGGTCGACGAGATGCTCGACGGCGGACCGGTGGACCGCATCCGCAAGGTCGAGATCGACGACCTGCTCGGACGAGACCCGGTGACGCTGGACGATGCGGGCGTGGGCGCGCTGCTGACCGGCAAGGTCGTGATGGTGACCGGCGCGGGCGGCTCGATCGGCTCGGAGCTGTGCCGGCAGATCGCGCGGTTCCAGCCGGCGCTGCTGCTGCTGTTCGACTCGAGCGAGTACGCGCTGTACCGGCTCGTGGAGGACATGCGCGCCCGCTCGAGCCGTCTGCAGTGGCTCTCGCTGGTAGGCGACGTGCGCGATCGCACCCGCGTGGCGACGCTGCTCGCGCAGTACCGGCCCTCGGTCGTGTTCCACGCGGCCGCCTACAAGCACGTGCCGATGATGGAGGACCTGAACGCGTGGGAGGCGGTGCGCAACAACGCGCACGGCACCCACGTGGTCGCCACCGCCGCGGTCGAGCAGGGCGTCGAGACCTTCGTGCTGGTCTCCACCGACAAGGCGGTGAACCCGACGAACGTGATGGGCGCCTCCAAGCGGCTGGCCGAGATCGTCTGCGAGGCGCTGCAGTCGCGCGGCCGCACGCGCTTCGAGATCGTGCGCTTCGGCAACGTGCTCGGCAGCACCGGCAGCGTGATCCCGAAGTTCCAGGAGCAGATCGCCCGCGGCGGCCCGGTCACGATCACGCACCCGGAGATCATCCGCTTCTTCATGTCGATCCCCGAGGCCGCGCAGCTGGTGCTGCAGGCCGGCACGATGGGGCAGGGCGGTGAGATCTTCGTGCTCGACATGGGCAAGCCGATCCGCATCGTCGAGCTGGCGCGCGAGCTGATCCGCCTCTCGGGGCTGTCGGAGTCCGCGATCCCGATCGTCTACACCGGACTGCGCCCGGGCGAGAAGCTCTACGAGGAGCTGCTGGCCGACGGCGAGACCACGCTGCCCACGCGGCACCCGAAGCTGCGCATCGCCTCGTCGCGGGGCGTCGATCAGGAGGCCTTCGACGCGCTGGTGCGTTGGGTGTCGGCCGACACCTGGCGCGGCGACGCCGAGGTGCGTCGCGACCTGCGGCGCTGGCTGCCGGAGTACGCTCCGGCCGACCGTCGCGAGTTCAAGGTGATCGCCGGCGGCGCGCAGTCCGCGGCGCCCTGAGCCTGCGCGCCGAGCCGCGTCGCACCGCGGCGGGCTCAGCGGGTTCGCTGCGCGATCGTGGTCGAGGCGGGCGCCGGGCGGTGCGCGGCCCCAGGCAGGTCGCGGGGTTCCAGGCGGAACGGCCGCGGCGCGAATCCCAGGTCGCGTGACGCCTCGTCGTGCGCAAACGCCATGTCCCGGTTCATGCGTTCGGCCATCGCCGGCGTCCAGCCCCGACGCCCGGGCAGCAGGCGAGCGACCTGGATCGCCGCCCGGAAAGCGACCATCGGCAAGCGAACGATCCGGGGACGCCGCCCGAGCGCTGCGAACACGCGCTCGACCATCGTCCGATAGGTGAGCACCTCGGCGCCGGAGAGCTCGTACGCGCGTGCCGGGTCGTGCGCCCGCAGCGCTCGCAGGCAGGCGTCGGCGACGTCGTCGCAGTGCACCGGCTGGCGCAGCCCGAGCGCGTCACCGAGCACCGGAAACACGCCGAAGCGACGCACCAAGCGCGCGATCGCCGCGACGTTGCCGTCGGCGTCCCGGCCGTAGATCAGCGTCGGCCGCAGCACCACCGCGCGCACGCCGCGAGCGTCGGCCCAGCGGGCGAGCGCGTCCTCGCCCCGGGTGAGTGCCTGGGCGATCTCACGTTCGCTCGCAGACGACGAGCCGGCCTTGGTGAAGCGGCTGGTGGACGACAGCGCGATCACTCGCCGCGCGCCCGCGGACTCCATCAGGCCGAACAGCGATTCGACCGTCCACACCGGTGCGAGCACGATCCAGTCGGGTACCGGCCCGTCCCCACCCGGTGCGCTGGCGAGCGGTCGCCAGCGCACCGGTCCGGCGTCGGCCGGCAGCGGGCCGCGGGTGAAGGCGAACACCGGGGCGCCGACCGCCGACAGGCGCTCGAGCAGGCAGCCGCCGACCAGGCTGCTCGCACCGACGATACCGATCGGGGCGGGCGCGGTGGTCACCGGCCCACCAGCCGCCTCGCGAGGTGGTAGGTCGCGACCCCTCCGAAGCGCAACCACACGCCGACGGACACGAACCACATCAGCGCACCGGGGTACTGGTGCCGGAAGAACTTCCGGTAGAAGCGGATCATGCCGGCGTGCTTGTGCCACTCGACGAACACCGGCCGGGAGCGGCTGCTGGTGCCCTTCACGTGCGTCACGCGCGCCTGCGGCACGAACAGCACCTGCCAGCCGGTCATCCGGAAGCGCATGCACCAGTCGAGGTCCTCGCAGTGCATGAAGTAGCCCTCGTCGAGCAGTCCGACGCCCGCGAGGCTCTCGCGGCGCACCAGCATGCACGCGCCCGAGATCGCCTCGACCCGGGTCGGTCTGTCCGGCACCGGCTCGCTGTGCAGCAGGAAGTCCGAGAACAGCCGGGGGTAGCGCGCCGACAGGCGCGACAGGCCGAACGCGCGTACGAACGAGCGCCAGGGCGTCGGTATCGCGCGGCGTGCGCCGGCCTGCTCGCTGCCGTCGGGATTGACGATCATCGGGCCCGCCATGCCCGCCTCCGGCCGCGCCGCGAGCGTCTCGAGCAGCAGTTCGACTGCGTCGTCCGCAACCACGCAGTCGGGGTTCAGGTACAGCACGAACGGGGCGTCGGTGCGTGCCGCGCCGAGGTTGCAGCCGCGGGCGAAGCCGAGGTTGGCCGCGCTGCGCAGCACCGTGAGCCGGGTCGCGTCCGCGCATTCGGCCTCCAGGCGGGCGAGGCTGTCGTCGACCGACGCGTTGTCGACGACGACGATCCGGGCCACCCGCGGGCTGCGCTGCAGCGACGCGACCGCCCGCGCGAGCAGCGCGCCCGCGTTGTAGTTGACGATCACCGCGTCGCAGCGCGCGGGCAGCGTGCCGCGCTCGGGCACGGCACGCGGTGCCGTGGCCGGCCGCGTGTCGACGTCGAGGTCGCCGAAGGGGTCGCCCGCGACCGGGTCCAGGACCCTCGACGCGGGCGCGGGCGCCAGCGGTGCGTAACGCAGTGCGTGGGGCAGCGACGATGGAGGATCGAGCGCGCTCAAGTCGGTCGGCCAAACGACCGGGCAGGGCCGCCCGATCACACGGCGCAGATGATACCGCCGATGGCCCGGCGGCTCGCCTTAACCCCGAGACGGCCGGCCAGGGGCCCGTGGGGCTCGCCGCGCCGCACGGCCGACCCCTTGGCGGCCCGGCCCGCCTTCGGTCGTATTGTGCGAGCCCTGCGCGGCACGGAGAGTGCCGCGCAGGGTCCGTGCGGGACGGGATCGTCCTGCCGCGCGCGGCTCAGGGAGTCGATCGGTGATGCGTCGGATGGGGCGGGCGGTGGTGTGCGCGGGTGCGCTCGCGCTCGTGGGGTGCGGCGAGGCACCGCTCGTCGAGGACTCCAGCGCGAGCGGCCTGCGGTCGGCCAAGGTCGTCGGCCCGCGTGGCACCGACGCGGGCGGCGACGGCCGTGCCGACGTCGTGCTGCGGCAGGACGGCGGGCGGCTGCTGCTGTGGACGATGAACGGCGCGGCGATCGCGTCCCAGGCCGAGCTGGGCGGGGTCGGACCCGAGTGGACGCTGGTCGACGCCAGCGGCGATTTCGACGGCGACGGCCGTACCGACCTGCTGTGGCGCAGTACCTCGGGCGCGATCGCGATCTGGCTGATGAACGGCGCCACGCGGCTGTCGGCCACGGTGGTCGACACCCTGGACCCGGCGTGGTCGCTGGTGGACGGTCGCGGCGACTACGACGGTGACGGGCGCAGCGACCTGCTGTTTCGCCACGCGAACGGAACCGTGGCGATCTGGCAAATGACCGGTGCGTCGCGCGCGGCCGCGTTCTTCCCGGCGACGGTGCCCACCGAATGGACGATCGCCGACGGCAGCGGCGACTACGACGGCGACGGGCGCAGCGACGTGCTGTGGCGCCGCGCGGACGGCGCGACCGCGGTCTGGCGCATGGTGGGCGGCATGGTCGCCTCGACCGCGTTCCTGCCGGGGGTGGGCCCGGAGTGGACGCTGGTGGACGGCAGCGGCGACTACGACGGCGACGGCCGCAGCGACCTGCTCTGGCGCAGCCGCAACGAGCCCGTGGTGGCGTGGTACATGGGTGGGATCGGCACGGTGGCCGCCACCGCGGTGCTGGGTCTGGCGGGCCCGGAGTGGCGCGTGCTGGATGCCTCGAGCGACTTCGACGGGGACCGCAGGAGCGACGTGCTGTGGCAGCAGTCCGACGGCTTGCTGCTGCTGTGGACCGTGTCGGGTACCGCGCGCACGGGCGCGGTGCCGGTGGGTCGGCTGGGGTCGGACTGGCGCGTGGCGGTCGGCAGCGGCGTGAAGGACGGGACGATCTCGCCGGTCGCTCCGCCCACGCCCACGCCCACGCCCACGCCCACGCCGCCACCCGACACCACGCCGCCGACGGTGTCGATCACCGACGACGTGTCCGGCGTGCTGTTCTCCGGGCAGCGGGTGACGTTCACGTTCACCTGGAGCGAGCCGGTCACCGGGTTCGGTACGACCGACGTGCAGGTGACCGGCGGCGTGCGCGACGACGCGACCTTCGTCGCGGTGTCCGCGTCTCAGTACCGCGTGCAGGTGGTGCCGAACGCGCGCAGCACCCAGCCGGTGATCGTGACGGTTCCCGCCGGCGCGGCCGCGGATTCCGCGGGCAATCCGAACCCGCTGGCCGACGCGGCGCAGGCGGTCGACACGAACACGGCGGCGCTCTTCTTCGGCTCCGCCAGCCCGGGCGCCCGGGGGCGCGGCCGACGGGTCCGCGGGCGACGCGGGCACGCCCGGCAGTCCGCCGCGCGCGGTGGTGCTCACCGCGACGGTCAACGGCTCCGGTGCGCTGGACCTCGTCTGGGACCGCTGCCGTCCGAGCGTGCCTGCGCAGGACCCGTGCGCGAGCGGCGTCACTCAGGCGCAGTACTACCAGATCCTCGTGCGCCAGGGCATCGGCGAGTCGTTGTTCCCGATGCAGGGCGGACGGATCACGACGGTGATGCCGCGCTACGTGGTGACCCTGCCGAACACGCCACGCATCAGCTACCGGGTGCGTGCGTGCAGCGGGCCCCCGGGGCTGGGCGGCGCACAGGACAACGGCTTCTGGGCGCGCGCCGACTCCAACGAGGTCGGGCCGGGGGCGGCGGTCACCTACGTGAAGGCGTCCGACGCCGCCGCCGGTCACGGCTTCGGGACGTCGGTATCGCTCGCCGAGGACGGCAAACTGCTGGCGGTGGGCGCACCCCAGCGCGACGGCAACGCAGGCACCGTGTACCTGTACCGGCGCACCGGCGAGGTCTGGGCCCAGGAGGCTTTCCTGCGGCCTTCAGGCGTGCTCGCAAACGACCGGTTCGGCACGCGCGTGGTGCTGTCGGCCGACGGAACCACGCTCGCGGTGACCGCGACCGAGGAATCCCGCGCCGGCGCCACCGGCACGGTCTACGTGTTCGTGCGTTCCGGCGGCGCCTGGGTGCAGCAGGCCGCGGTCCGCCCGACCAGCGGGCTGGCGAGCACCGACCGGTTCGCCGAGTCGCTCGCGCTGTCGGGCGACGGTTCGACGCTGGTGTCCGGCGGCTACAACCGGACGAGCGTCGTCGGATTCGCCTTCGTGTTCACCCGCAGCGGCAGCGCGTGGTCCCAGTCGCAGCGGCTCGTGCCGGGCGACCCGGAGTCCAACGACCTGTTCGGGATCGAGACCGCGCTGTCCCAGGACGGCTCGACGCTGGCGATCGGCGCGCCCGGCAAGCTCGGTTTCCGCGGGGCGGTGTACGTGTTCGCGCGTTCGAGGGTGTCGTTCTCCCAGCAGATTCGGCTGGTCGCCGACGACGGCGCGGCGTTCGATCAGCTCGGGCGGGCCCTGTCGTTGTCGGGGAACGGCGCGCGGCTGGCGGCGGGCGCCGAGCGTGCGTCGGGCACGGCCGGCGCGGTCTACCTGTTCGGCCGCAGCGGCGGGGTGTGGTCGCAGACCGTCCGGCTCCAGCCGCGGGTGAGCCTGACGGCCGCGGTCTTCGGTCATCGGGTGGCGCTGTCCCGAGAGGGGACCAAGCTCGTCGCATCGGGACGCGGCGACGACGCCGACGAGCGCGGGCTGCTGTACGCGCCGACGCGCACTCCGGAGGAGATCCAGATCGACAACTACGACGGGGACCTGGCCAATGGCGTGAGGGTCGCCTCCGGCGCGGCGTGGATCTTCGTGGAGCGCAACGGAACGTGGCGCGAGACCGCGATCGTCAAGGCGCTGAACTCCGAGACGAACGACCTCTGGGGCACCGGGCTCGCACTGTCCGGCGGCGGGCGCACGCTCGCGATCGGCGGGCCGGGCGAGGACGGCGCGGCGCGCACGATCAACGGCGATCGCAGCAGCAACGCGGCGAGCGACGCGGGCGCGGTCTTCGTGCACTGACGCACGGGGCGGCGACGCGGTCGCGACGGCCCGGGGCCGGCGCGGGTCGAACGATGACGGCTGCGCTCGGTGCGGGCTCGGCGCCAGTCGATCAGCGGCTCGCGTGCCGCCGCGGCCAGCCGCGCTGCATCGCCTCGCGCAGCCGTGCCGCCGGCACGCGGCGCGCCGCCTGAGTCGCGCGCCGCTTCGCCCACGCGCGCGGCACGCCGAGCAGCGCGTCGCGCTTGGCGCGCCACAGCACGCCGCCGCGGCCGCGCGCGGCGAACGCGACCAGCGTGACCAGGTTCATCAGCAGGTGCTGCGGCAGGTACAGCCACAGCAGCGGTGCCGGCATGTCGCGCACGAACGCCCAGACCAGGTTGCGGTGGCCGTGGTACAGCTGGAAGTCGCTGTGCCGGCCGACGAGCCCGGAACCGGCGTGCACGACCACCGCCCGCGCGACGTAGCGCGCACGGTGGCCCGCGAGCCGGGCGCGGAATCCGAGGTCGACGTCCTCGACGTAGCAGAAGAAGTCCGCGTCGAATCCGCCCAGGCTGCGCAGCAGGTCGGCCCGGTACAGCGCGGCGGCTGCGCACGGCGCGAAGATCTCCGCGTCGGTCAGGTGCCGGCCGGCCGCGGGTTCGCCGTGGCCCACGCGCCAGGGCAGTCCGCTGGTGTGGTACGCGTCGCCCACGCCGTCGAGCCGCGCGCCGGGTGCGTCGGCGAGCATGCGGCAGCCGAACATCGTGCAGTCGGGATGGGCCGCGGCGGCCTCGAGCAACCGCTCGAGCCAGTCGGGCGCAGCCACCGCGTCCGGGTTGAGCAGCGCGATCCAGTCGCTGTCGGTCGCCCGTGCGATCGCGAGGTTGTTCGCCGCGGCGAAGCCGAGGTTGGCGCCCGCGTGCAGCACGCACACGCGGTCGAACGCGAGCTCCAGGCCGTCGGTCGAGCCGTCGCTGCTCGCGTTGTCGACCACCAGCACGCGGTCGGGGCGTCGGGTCTGGGCGGCGAGCGACGCGATGCAGTCGCGCAGCATCGGGCCGCCGTTGTAGTTGACGACCACGACCGTCACGTCGCCGGTCGACGGCGGGGACGGTGCTGCGGGAGGAACGGGCGGGACGGGCGGGGTCGGCGGGGGGGCGTCGGGCACCTTCGGCGCTCCTCGGGAACGCGCGAGTGTACGTCGGCCGGACGGCGGGGCCGCCGTCGGGCGGGCGGCGGGGCCGCCGCTGCGGGACGGCCCGCGGCTACCGCGCCCCGACCTCGCGGGCGCGCCGCATCGCCGCGGGGGCGCCGCCCGCGACGCCGGGGCCCGGAAGGTTCGCCGCGGCGGGGAGCGCGCCCTGCGGTGCCACCGCGAAGTCGATGCCGGTCAGGCTGACCGTCGGTTCGAGCACGCGCGCCTGGCCGGTCACCGGATACCCGCCGCAGACCTCGCCCGCGTCGCAGACGAAGCCGTCGTTGTCCGGGTCGGTGCCCGCGAGCACCGTGATCCGGCGCGTGCCCGGCACGGTCATCGTGTACCGGTACACGCCGCCACTCGCGGCGGCGACCGTCGCCATCGCGACCGTGCGACCGTTCGGGTCGTCCGCGTCGATCGCCAGCACGTAGATCGGCCCGTAGTCGCCGAACGCGAGCCCGGCCATCCGGCGCTGCACCGCGACCTGGACCGCGATCTGGCGGCCGGCCGACGTCTGCGCGATCACGGTCGGGAATACGGCGCTTCCCGGTACGAGCGCATCCCGGTTCGCGCGGATCAGGTAGCTGCCGAGCAGCGTCGCCGGGTCGTACGCACCCGGGTTCGCGATCACGGTGATCGCGTCCGACGACCAGGTGAGCCGCGTGATCGTCTCGCTGCTCGCGCCGACCCGTCGGAAGACCAGGGTGGCCTCGCTGCGGGTCGCACCCAGGTCCAGCGCGGCCGGCGACGCCTCGACCTGCCCGCTCGGCGCGGGCGCGGGGCCGGGCCCGCCGGCGGCCGGGCCGAGGGTCGCGATCGCCGCGTCGACCGCCTTGCGTGCATTGATCAGGCCGAAGCCGAACGAGGTGTCGCGCCCGGCTGCGCCGAGGTCGTCGGTCAGCGCACCGCTCTCCAGCAGATTGCGGATCTGCGCCTGCGTGATCGCGGGGTTGACCCAGCGCATCAGCGCGAGTACGCCCGAGACGTGCGGCGCTGCCATCGAGGTGCCCTGCAGCACCCGATACGCGGGCGTGCGCACGCCCTGGGTCCACTGGGCCGAGGTGCTGTAGACGCCGTCGGGCTGCCCGTTGCCCGTGGTCGACACCGCGGTGTTGCCGCCGGGCGCCGCCACCGAGACCTCGAGTCCGGCGTTCGAGTAGGGCGCGCGCTGGCGCTGGGCGTCGGTAGCGGCGACCGCGATCACGCCCGGGCAGTTGGCCGGCGCGCTCACCGGGCCGCTGTCGTTGCCCGAGGCCGCGACCACCAGCACGCCGCGCGCGAGCAGCTGCTGCACCGTGCTCGCGTACGGCTCGCCGCACGCCCGAGCACCGCTCAGGCTCAGGTTGACCACGTCGGCGGTGCGCACCGGCGCGGGCACGCCGGGGATCGACCCGGGCAGCCCGGCCGCATGGCGCATCGCCTCGGCGATGTCGAACGAGCTGCCGATCACCGCCTGGGCGCCCGCGTCCCAGGCCAGCGCCCGCAGCGGCATCACCAGCGCCATCGGCGCGACGCCGGCCACGCCGCTGCCGTTGTGGGTCGCCGCCGCGATCGTCCCGGCCACGTGCGTGCCGTGGAACACCGTGCGCGCGGTCGACGGCGCGAGGTCGTCCGGGTTCGGGTCGACGCCGTCGCCGTCCAGACCCCGGGCCGGGTCCGACACGAAGTCGAAGCCGCCGATGAGCTGGCCCTGCAGGTCGGGGTGGTCGGCCACCACGCCGGAGTCGATCACCGCGACCACCGGTCGTCGGGTCGGTGGGGTCGGCAGCGCGATCAGGCTGGCCATCGCCGCCGGCAACGCGATCTGCTCGTAGTGCCAGCGCTGATTGCCGTACAGCGGATCGTTCGGCGGCCACGCCCCCACCGGCTGACCAGCCTGCAGCGCGTGCACCCGCTCGTTCGGCACGACGAACGCGTAGTCGCCGGACTGCGCGAGCCGTTTCGCGTAGATCACGGTCTCGACCAGGCGGCGCACCGACTCGGGCAGCTCGGCGAACAGCCGCGAGTCGGCGCCCAGCGGCAGCGACTTCGGTGCGAGCCGCAGCCGCTCGCTCGCGCGTGCGGTCACCTCGGCGACCGCGGCCGCGCGCGCCCCCGGCGACTCCGGCAGGCGCAGCAACGCGAGCCGCTCCGACTGCAGCGTGCCCTTGGCGAGCACCGCGCCGCCGGTTGCCGCGGCGAGCGACTTCGGCTCGCGCACCCGATCCGAGGCGCCCGCGGCGGCGATCACCTCGCCGTCGATCAGGCCGGCGTCCACCTGCGTCTGGTTCGCGCAGCCGGCGACCGCGCCCGGGGAGGATACGCGCATCGTGTAGTTGGTCGCGCCGGCCACGCCCTGGTAGATCGTCGCGGCGAACGCGTACGTGCCGCCGCGGGCGATGCGCACGCACTCGTAGCGGCTCGTGCCCGCGGCGTAGCCGACGAGCGTACCCGCCGCGTCGAACACCAACAGATCCAGGTCGATGCGACTCGGGTCGCCCGCGAACTCCAGCTCGATCACCTGGCCGGCCTGCAGCGTCGCGCGGTACACGTCGGCGGTGTCGCCCGCCGCCTGGTTGCGCCCGCTCGGCCCCTGGCCCGGCAGGTTCAGGTAGCCGACGATGGTCACCGGGTTTGCGACGCCCTGCGCGGTGGCGAGCGTGTCGTTGCTTCGCCAGCCGGGCTGGTTGAGGTCGTTCGTGTCCGAGTCGACCGCGGCGGTCTCGGAGAAGCTGAGCAGCCCGGACACCTCGTACGGTCCGCGGGGGCTGCCCGTCCCCACCGCGGGGCGCCACTCGGCCGGCAGCGTGGTCACGGTCGCCGAGGAGACGAGGGTCGCGCCGTTCATCCGCCAGACCACCACCGCGCCGGCGGCGTTCTGCCAGACCAGGTCGCTGCGGCCGTCGCCGTCCTGGTCGCCGGTCGCATCGATCAGCCGCCACTCGGGGCCGATGGTCGTGACCGCCGCCGCGGACGCGATCGTCGCACCGTCCATCGTCCACAGGACCACGGTGCCTGATGAATGCCTCCAGACGATGTCGCTGAGGCCGTCTCCGTTGTAGTCGCCGGCGCCGGCGAGCACCGTCCAGTCCGGGCCGACCGTGGGCAGGAAGGTGGTCCGGGGCGTGCCGTCGGCGGTCATCGTCCAGATCGCGACCGTGCCCGAGCTGTGTCGCCACAGCACGTCGCTGCGCCCGTCGCCGTCGTAGTCGCCACCGGCGTCCACGACCGTCCAGTCGAGCGGCACGCTCGCCGGGAACGAGCTGCGGGCCACCGCCGTGCCGTTCATGTGCCAGATCGCGATCGTGCCCTGCCCGTTGCGCCACATCAGGTCGCTGCGCCGGTCGCCGTCGTAGTCGCCGGTGCCGGCGACGAACTTCCAGTCGAGCGGCACGGCGGGCAGCACCGCGGCGGTGCGTGCCGCGAATCCGTCGAGCAGCCAGATCGCGGGTCGACCGTCGTCGTGCCGCCAGACGAGGTCGGTGCGTCCATCGCCGTCGTAGTCGCCGCCGACCCCCAGCACCGTCCACTCGGGGCCGGCGCTGCCGATCACGCCGGACTGCCTCAGCTGGGCGCCGGACATCGCCCATCCGATCAGCGTGCCCGCAGTGTTGCGCCAGACCAGGTCGCTGCGGCGGTCCCCGTCGAGGTCGGCGCCCCGCGCGCCCAGGGCGACCGCGATCCGCTCGACCCGCGGCGTCGCGAGCGGCTCCGCGCCGGGTGCCAGCGCGCCGCCGGGCCCAGGCGACTCGCCGCCGCCGCAGGCCGCGAGCATGGCGGCGACGCACGGGGCGGCGGTCCAGCCTGCGAGGCGGCGTACGCTGACCGGCCGGAGGGCCATGGCGGGTGACCGGGGAGGGGGCGCGTGGCGCGCGACCCGCAGAGGATCGGGCACGGTCGACGGGAAATCAATCACGGCGATGTGTCGGCGCGCGATCGCCGACGCGGACGACCGCTTGTGCGCCCGGCGAGGGGTGGGTGGGTGCCGTCGCAGCCGCTGCGGGGACGTCGGCGGTGACGTCGAGCGGGGTCGAGCGCGCTCGAGCGCCGCCGAGCGTCGTCTCAGCGCGGCGCGTCGAGCAGCGCGATCGCGTCGGCGAGCCGCGTCACCGCGTGCGTGTGCGCGCCCTGCGCCGGCGCCGCGCCGTGCACGAGGAGGCAGCGCGTGAGCACCCCGGCGCGCTGCGCGGCGAGCATGTCGCCATCGGTGTCGCCCAACATCACCGAGCGGGCGAGGTCCAGCCCGAGCGCGTCGCGCGCTTGCAGCAGCATGCCCGGGTTGGGCTTGCGGTCGAACGAGTCGCGACGCCAGTCGCCCAGACCGTGCTCGGGGTGGTACGGACAGTGGTAGACCGCCGCGATCGGCGCGTCGCGTTCGGCGAATCGGTCGCGCATCCAGTCGGTCAGCCGCAGGAAGTCGTCCTCGGCGTAGTAGCCGCGACCGATGCCCGCCTGGTTGGTGACCACGACCACCGGCATCGCGCGGACCGCGGCCGCCCGGGCCAGCTCGAACACCCCGTCGACGAACTCGAAGTGCTCGACGCGGTGGACGTAGCCGTGGTCGACGTTGATCACGCCGTCACGGTCGAGGAACAGCGCCGGCCTCACGCGGGTCGCGCGAACGGCGCGAGCAGCGACTGTGCACGCGCGTAGTCGTCGGGCACGCCGATGTCGATGAACCGCCCGCGCGCGACGAATGCCCGGATCGTCCGCTGCCCGGCCTGCGGCGCGAAGAAGTCGCTCTCGATCGAGAACGCGCGCCCCGGTTCGAACGCGTCGAGCAGGTCGCGCGGCACCAGGTACACACCGCCGTTGATCGTTCCCGGCCCGATCACGCCCTTCTCGGCGAACGCGATCACCCGCCCGTCCTCGATCCGCATGCGGCCGAACCGCGCGGTGTCCTCGACCTCGCGGGCCACGACCACCGGCGCGCGGTCGGCGCGCCAGCAGGCCCGCAGCGCGGCCAGGTCGAGCTCGAGGAAGGTGTCCCCGTTCAGCACCAGCACCGGCTCGCCGCGGCAGCGCGACAGCGCGAGCCGCACCGCGCCGCCCGTCCCCAGCGGCGCGTCCTCCACCGCGTAGTCGATCTCCAGCCCGTCGTAGGCGGCGCCGAAGTGCTCGACGATCTGCGCGGCGCGGTGACCCACCGACAGCACCACCCGCACCACGCCCTGGCGCGCGAGCGACGACAGCAGGATCTCGAGGAACGGCCGGCCGGCGACCGGCGCCATCGGCTTGGGCAGGTCGGGCACGACCGCGCGCAGCCGCGTGCCCAGGCCTCCGGCGAGAACGACGGCCTCCATGCGGCTCAGCCCCCCCCAAACATGCGCCGTTCGACGATCAGGCACACGGTGTGCGCGAGCACGATGTGGCCCTCCTGGATGCGCGGCGTGTCGGGCGAGGGCACCGCGAGCACGTGGTCGCACAGGTCGTGGATCGGCCCGCCGCGGTTGCCGGTCATGCCGACCGTGACCAGGCCCTTGGCGCGCGCCTGCTCGAGCGCGCGCAGCACGTTGGGCGAGCGGCCCGACGTGGTGATGCCGAAGAACACGTCGCCGCGCACGCCCAGCGCCTGCACCTGGCGCTCGAAGACGCGCTCGTAGCCGTAGTCGTTGCCGATCGCGGTGAGCACCGAGGTGTCGGTGGTCAGCGCGATCGCGGGCAGCCCGGGGCGGTCGAAGGCGAAGCGGCTGACGAACTCGCCGGCCACGTGCTGCGCGTCGGCCGCGCTGCCGCCGTTGCCGGCGAGCAGCACCTTGCCGCCGGCCTTCAGCGAGGCCACGCACGCCGCCGCCACCGCCTCGACCACCGCGCCGATCGACGCGTCGTCGGCCATCGCCTCGAGCATGCGCGCGGTGCCCCGCAGCGCCTGCGCCACCGTCGTGCTCATCGTACCCTCCATGCCTGGCAGCCTGCGCCGGTGAAGTGGCACCGGAACACCTGTCCGGGCAGCGTCTCGAGCGCCCGGATCACCGAGGGGCGCCGCGCCGGATCCACGAAGAACATCGTGAAGCCGCCGCCGCCGGCGCCCGAGACCTTGCCCGCGAGCGCGCCCGCTTCGGTGGCTGCGTCGAACACGCGCTCGACCGTCGCGTTGCTGATGCTGTCGGCGGTGCGCTTCTTCTGCTCCCAGGAGCGGCGCATCGAGTCGACGAACACCGAGAAATCGCCGCGCAGCAGCGCCGCCTTGGTGAGCAGCGCCTCCTCGCGCACCTGCAGCAGCGCGTCGATCGCCTGGCCGCTGCCGCGCTGCACGCCCGAGACCTGCTGCTCGATGATCGCCGCCGACGAGCGCGACACGCCGGTGAAGAACAGCAGCAGCGAGGTCTCGAGCTCCGACAGGATCCAGGGCTTGACCCGCAGCGGGTTGACCAGCACCCGGTCCTCGGCGCCGAACTCCATGAAGTTGACCCCGCCGAACGCGGCCGAGTACTGGTCCTGCTTGCCGCCGGCGAGCCCCAGGTCGACGCGCTCGATCGCGTAGGCCAGGTGCGCGGTCTCGTACTCGTCGAGCGCAAGGTTCAGCGCCTCGGCGAACGCGCCGAGCATCGCGACCACCAGCGTCGAGGACGAGCCCAGCCCCGAGCCCGGGGGCGCGTCGCACGAGGTGACCAGCCGCATGCCGAAGGGCACGCCGCCGCAGTGGTCGCGCACGATGCGCCGGTACGTGCCCCAGTGCAGCGCGAGCGCGGGCGAGGCGGGCGGCTCGCCGTCGGCCGGGCCCTCGTGGCGGGCGCCGTGATCGGCCGCCTCGAGCACCACGCGCGGCTCCTCGAGCAGCTCGAGCGTCGCGTACGCGTACAGGTCGATCGTCGCGTTCAGCACGTAGCCGCCGTGGCGGTCGCAGAACGGCGAGACGTCGGTGCCGCCGCCGGCCAACCCCAGCCGCAGCGGCGCGCGCGAGCGCACCAGCGGACGGTCCGACTCCCGGCGCGGCCGCACGTCAGAGCTCCGCGTCGTCGGAGAACGGCGGGCGCTCGGCGTTGGCCCCCTTCAGCGTGGCGAGGTCCGCGCGGTACTGGTTCAGGTGCAGCCGCAGCTCGCGTCCGGGCTGCTCGGCGCCCGGCCGCGCCGGATCGCCCCAGCCGCCCTTGCGCACGACGAACTCGATGCCGCACTCGCTCACCGGCGTGAGCGTCTGGTCGTAGCGCGGCAGCCCGAAGCGGTAGGTCGAGATCAGCAGCTCGACCTTGATCACCCGCGCCTCGGCTCCGAGCGACTGCAGCAGCGACAGCACGTTGACCGAGCGCGCGCTCCACGAGGCCGGCTTGTGGATCGTGAAGGTCCACTTGTGATCGCGGTTGAAGGTGCTCGGGAAGGCGCCCTGCTCGTACAGATCCTCGTCCGGCACCGTGACCACCAGGTGTCCGCCGGGCCGCAGCACGCGGAACCAGCTCGCCAGCCCCGCGACCGGGTCGACCAGGTG